>JACCDR010342498.1_pt1 | contig 37185 bp, 51 predicted proteins | sample 7446431 | NCBI WGS metagenome assembly JACCDR01 (sample SAMN15323443, study PRJNA562643) | freshwater metagenome | isolation source: river surface water | place: USA:Blue River Watershed | collected 2017-08-17 | reverse complement strand
TTGCCGCAGCCCATGCCGCAGCCCTTGCCGCAGCCCATTCCGCATCCACTGCCGCAGCCCTTGCCGCAGCCCTTGCCGAACTTAATTCTTCTTTTGTATCCTGTCCATTAGCGTATCTTTCCGCAACACGCAAAGCATTAATACTACGTTTATCTTTCATTAAATGCTGCACATCTCTTGCGCAACGGACAGCAAATAAACGTAATTCTTTGTCAGATATCCAGTCTTTTTTATCAATCAACCACAACATCCAATCTGGTATTCTACAGGAATCCCATGCTTCCTGGAATGTTTCAAATCCGCTTGCCCAATTTACGGCATCCTCGCAGGCATCAAGTTCTTTTAATTTGTTAAGCCAGTTGTTCATAAAATCTTTTGAAGGTGGTTAAGTAATCGTGTAAATCTCTATATTGTGTATCAAATTCCGTCCAGTAGTCTTCAACATTGATAGTCCCTGAAATCTCGTCCCATACTCCTGGCTCCACTTGGATCATATCGGACCAGTCCAGCGCACCGGATTCTACTAACCAACTCTCAAAGTGGTCCCGGTCGATCTCAGCGTAAATATAATCCGCTTCCGTTTCTTTGTAGATTGTTACCGTAATTGCTTTTTTCCCGAGGCGGTACTCTTCTACCGTGTAATCGTAGCTATGCATGGTTTAAAGTTTTGTAAAGATTGACTGATCTTTTCCTTCTTTCCTTAGCTGATATACAAGGAATCCAGCTACTACTAAGATAATTGCGATGATGATGTAGAACATGGCTCTTGGTTTTTAAGGTGGGTACGGATTAGTCTATCTATCTGGTTTTTCAGTTTATCGTACTTTGTGACGGGAACCCTAACGCTTATGATCTTTGTTTTTTCGTTGTACTTTAATTTCCTGCCCATAAATGTGAGCGTGTAAGATGCGCTCCCCCTTCCATCCGTGTATATTGTTCGATTGTTTGATAAATCAAAGATACGGTTATTTCGTTTACGTTTCCAAATATTTCAGCAAGTATTTTTAAAAATACCCAGTTAAGGGACAAAAAGGCCCGCCCTAGAAAAGGCAGGCCGTAACCACGATAAAAGAGAAACCAACTTACCAACGACGTGAAGGACCGATATCATAATGCACAAATCCAGGATACAACCCCAGACCGCCATCTTTGATCTTCCCTTCCTTAATTAGCTTTAATATTGTTGAATGCAACTTCTTAGGTGTCATTCCTTTAACTGACAGATCAGCAGCCATTGCCTTCATGTGGTAGCTTTGTGGTTTGCCGCCTACTTTCTTATTCCAGGCAGGAGACCTGTACCCGGAAAGGATAGTAATTCCTTCGCCTATGGTGTCCCTGATTACTTGTAAGTTATTAGCCAATTCCTGAACGTTAGGAACCAGCTTCTCAGGTACCGGTGTACCGTCGTTGCAATTAAATTCTGATAGCTGGAAATTCTTTGTCATATTAGTAAAGTGCAACCCATGTAGGGGCTGTTGATGCGGTGATAGAACTCATGGCAATGGAAGCCGGTAAAGTAGCTGAGTTTGAAGTTCCGTAAAGTTTTGCGCTGTTTGTAAAATCATAAGCAGTACCAGACATGGCAGCGTTGTTAAGAGCCGTTCCTGTTGCTACTGCAGGGGCTGTTGTCTGTGCTGACTGGTTATAAAGAATAGCAACAAAAAAAATCCCTGCGGATGCTGCGTATGTCCCTGTGAAAGGTATATTAAGCCTTGCGTTTGCTGAAGCAGTCCAAAGTGTAGATGTATTTGAGGATACAGCAACCTGCGTTAAAGTACCGCCAGAATAAGTGTACAAAGCCGCACCATTGGTATTATCCCCTGTGTAGTTCCCGGCGACCCTCATATAAACCTTAACACCCGTAAGTGTTGCAGCTTTAGGAAGATACACCGCAATCCATCTTATCTGGCCGTCTGTAAGGTTAGATGACGTATTACACGTTGCCAAAGGGAAATTAAGCGTTTCGGCCCTGATAGTAGACCCTAATGCCTGGTAAGCCAGGTTTACTGACTCATCAACAAGTTTAGCGTCTAAAGTGGTCTGCAGGTTAGTTACGTCCCCAATAACATGGGTATGCGTAGATGCCGCATAACTTCCTGATGCCTGCTTGCCGTCCAGGGCTGTCTGTAGTCCTGTTACGTCACTAATAGCATGGCTGTGAGTACTGGCTGCTTTCCCGTCTAGGGTAGTCTGTAAACTAGTTACATCGCTAATAGAATGTGTATGGCTTGCAGCAGCGTAACTACCCGAAGCCTGTTTACCATCCAGGGCCGTTTGTAACCCCGTAACGTCTGATATAACATGAGAGTGTGAGCTAGCCGCCTTTCCGTCTAAAGCCGTTTGTAGGCCCGTTGTATCGCTTATAGCGTGTGTATGGGACGTTGCAGCCTTTCCACTTAATGCACTATTTAGATCCGTTTGACTAGAAAGAGTCCCGGTAATTGACCCCCAGGCAGCATCCGCTGAAATAACCACATTCCCGGAACCTAGAATACTTGACCCGTTTACGGTCTTAATATTAGTACCGGAAACCAAAGTAACCTGTTTAGCGTCAATAGCAGCCTGAAGCCCGGTTACGTCTGATATAGCGTGAGAATGGGTAGATGGTGGAAATGTACTAGGTTTCCCTGTAACAGAATCCCATGTAGGACTACCACCGGAAGCCCCGGGAGGACCAGCCGGACCCCGTGGCCCCCTAGGACCCGTTTTACCCCTCTTTGCTTTATCGAATATACCCATTACTGATCGCTTTCATCTTCAAAAAGTTCTTCACTCATGTTCCCGATTATGTAGTCTATAATTCTTAGGCAGCGTCTTTTAACCCGATCTACAACTTTCTTATCCTCCTTAGTCAATACGCTAACCTGATCTACGCATTCATATGCATTTACCGCACTCATCAAGTATTCATAGTCTGATGAAGGAACGATGTCTATCTCCTGGACTTCTTCTATGCCGTCTTTTTCTTCTGCCATGCCCCGTCAAGTTTAGCGTAAATCTGGTTGATTTCTATTCTTAAATCTCGCATTTTAATGTCTAATTCTGTGTACTTAGGCAACAGCTTATCCAGCCGTTTTTCCAGTTTCTTTATTTCTTCGTCGGTCATTTGTCTACTTTTTCGCAGTATTTACCGCAGGTTTTACATTTAAATTGAACTTTCCTAGTACCAGAAGACATTATCCTTAGTTTGTTTCTCACCAGTTCATCGCTTCCACATGACGGGCAAGTACCTCTATCCTGGCCAAATACAACACCGTAGTGTGTTTTTTCGTGAACGTGTTTGCTTAGTTCCCTGTAAACGTTCTCCAATATTATAACGTCCTGTTTGCAGTACTCAACCATTTTCACTAAGCTATCGTCGCATTTCTCTAGTAGCACCTTTTTCCACAGTCCGAAATTAGTTTCCATCTTACCCCCAACCCCTAAGAACTTGGCTATATAATCAAGCCGGTTAGAGTTAAACCTAAACTTTTGCCTTGCGATCTTTAGCGTATCAATAGTCTGGTAGATAGGAAACATCTCTAGCCTATGATAAATACACCTAGACCTAATCCACGGCAAATCGAACTTATCACCGTTGTGAGCTACTAACTCAGTAGCCGTATTTGCTATATCAATGAACTCTTTAAGTAACTTCTTATCGTCTTGCTTTTTGTCCCAATGTAACGCCCTTACTTCCTCATCCTCCCACTTAAAAGCGATACATATTACCGCCCTCTCTTTTATTATGTTATCGTAGTCTATCTTTTGTTTGTAACCCGCCTGCCAGAACAACCCGATATTAGGCGAAGTTTCGATGTCAAAGAATAGCCTTTTGCGTCCCATGTTTCTATTTTCGTGATAGAATGTGCTGAATTATCATTCCTAATAAAAGGAAAAGCAATAGCATAGCGATCATAACGGTCTTTTTATCTTAGACAAAAACCAAACAACGATTGAAAAAGAAAGCAGTAAAATTATACCTATCGAATAGTTCCTCTGATCTCGAACCTTTTTTAGCTTCTCTTCGCCAGCTTTAAGACTCTGTCTAAGACCTAAAACTTCCTGATCGCACACCGCAAGCTGTTGTTTAAGAGAATAAATAGTTCCGCCGTTCTCCTGGTACATTGTATCCACCCGAACCGTCCGAATTACTTTCTCTTTGCAATTCTTATGCAGATATTTAATAGCTGAATCCTTTGGAAGCAAAAGCAATGAATCTATAATCTGATTCAGTTCACTTATCACAACGTCATCTGTAATCAGCGTTTCAATGGTGTCTGTTTTACCTTTTACATACTCCGTCTTAGTTGGAAAGTGGACACTAACCCAAGGGGCAATGATCGCCTTTTTATCACTTGTTACTCTAGTATCCGTGGCTACTTTTTTATAGTGCTTAGTCAAGCTACAACCTGACAAAAGAACTATAAAAGTCAGTATATAGCCTGACTTAATTACCTTTACCATACCTTGTATCCTGGGGGTTAAGGTAGTTAATAATCACAGGGATAACAGAAACCGCAGCAATAGTCAGCAGCTCTTTAAGACTAGCCGCATTCCACAGGTCTGCGCCTTCCTGAAGTTTAATGAGTACCCCGCTAAGGATCGCCACTATAGCGGCTTTCAGCCATGATCCAGCCGGTGAGTTAAAAAAATTAGCCATCTTTCTTTTGTTTTAATTTGCGTTTGAAATGATTGTATAAATCCTTTGTAGCCATACCCGTCACACCTCCAACGGCACCCACTATTACAGTCCCGATAATCTTAATCGCAAACTCTATCGCCAGGTCAGCCGCTACATTACCTGTATGGACCTGTAACGGCCAGCCAAAGATTGTTACCCCTCCTAATGTCCCGGCTATCGCTCCTCCTACAAAACCAGCTATTGAATCCTGCATTACCTTCTAAAATAAATCTTTCTACCATTATACATATACGTCCTAGGGCTCCGGTAATTTGATGATGCACCAAATACGCTAATAGCTATTAGATCAGTAGATGTTGCACCGTCATCGTCTGTAACTGTAATAAGAAACTGATATGTCCCTATTGTTGTCAGTCCAGATATGACCGGATTAAGTATTGTGGTATCAGAGATTGTTGCCGTAACAGGCCCGGAAAGTTGCGCCCAGTCTACACTTGCTATCGTACCGTCCGAATCTGTTGCTGTCCCTTGCAACTGTGTACTAGTTGCAGGGAGTTTAATGATCTTGTCAAGTCCAGCAGAAACCACCGGCCCGATGTTAGGAGTAACCGGGGCTTCGATGTTCTGGTAATTCACGTCTATCCAGTAGTTATTTCCTTGATAGGTATTAACAGGGAACGAAACGGAATCGCTATAAAGATAAACACCATTTCCGTTACTTGTATACGTCGACGGTGCTGTGAGCATATTGTTGATAACTGAATTAAAGAAACTGCCTTCAGTCTTGGCGTAATTACCAGTAGGAGAATAGTACGCTACAATATAGGTCTGATTAGCTGATATAAACACAGTATCCGTATTTACATACTGCCATCCTGAAGCCGTTTCCCCGGTGAAGGTTCCTTTCCATAACCTAGTCCCATCCTCGGTGTAAATAGCCGCCGTATGGGTTCCCGTGTTAGCCCCTGTTTTCCAGAACCTTACCTGAGTGATTGCCCCCGCTTGGGAGGATCTGAATTTCATACCCAAAGAAACCCCCTGGCCATCGGAACCCGTCGCAGGCGTTGGATTAACCGAAAAAACCCAGTTCCCAGGAGCCGAAGGAGGCGGAGCCGGATTGACGGTAATTGTGATCTCATCCGTGGCTGTTGCCGCTTGATTGTCTGTCACCCTTAGCCTATAGACATAAGTGCCCTGAATAAGCCCAGTAATACCTGTAGATGCGGATGTGGATGAAGTAATATTCCCACCTGCAGGACCAGATACCTTAGTCCACAAATAAGCCGAAATGGACCCGTCTGAGTCTGTTCCTGATCCAGAAAGTGTAGCCGTATTGGTAGGTAATTCAATGGTCTGGTCTGCCCCTGCATTAGCCGTAGGGGATACGTTAGCAGCCGAAACGGTAATCTGAACGTCATCAAATCCGGTTGCCCCTAGGTTATCGGTAACAGTCAGCCGGAAAACGTAAGTACCTTGAGAGAGTCCGGTTATCCCCGTAGAAGAAGCCGAAGGCGTTGTTATACTTCCTCCCGTTCCCGATATTTTAGTCCAGGCGTAACTTGAAATCGTGCCATCCGAATCCGTGCCTGAACCCACTACTGTGACTGAGTTAGTAGGTAGCTGGATCGTCTGGTTAGCCCCTGCGTTAGCTACAGGCGGTATATTAGCCGGAGCCGTAGCATTAACCTGAATGGTAACGTCATCGGTAGCCGTGGCCCCTAGATTGTCCGTTACTGTCAATCTAAAGACATAAGTCCCCGCCACAAGGTTATTAACGTAAGTGCTTGCCAGGTTAGGTGATACGATGTTAAACACCGAAGGACCGGATACTTTAGACCATGCATAAGTCGATACCGTTCCGTCCACGTCAGAAGCAGATCCGTTTAGGAATACTTCATTAGTAGGAAGGGTTATATTCTGATCTACCCCTGCGTTAGAAACCGGCGGCTGATTACCTGTTGATGTGACGTTAATATTAGACCTTAGAATATAAGAAACGTCAGACTGTACTCCATTAATAAATAACGGCATATTGGGCATATACCCGGAAGAGTCCACAACGGAAACATGGAGCCTATAAGTCCCAACGGGAACACCCGTAGCCGTAAAATTCTGTGAATCTACTTTAGTCGAATCCGGTAAAAGGTTCTTTAAATTATAGGTACTATTCCCGGTCCAGACTATTGCATTTGTGGTACTGTTTCTAAGAGTGTATCTAATGTACCACCTGTCATAAGTAGGTGCAACACCTTCATTTCCCCATGTGAGAGAGACGTTAAAAGAACCGCCCGAAGTTACGTTTGTAGTCATAGACCCAGCCGAAAGGTAGTACCTATAACCCATTCTTTTATGTGCTTCCCTTACGGACGTTTGCGTACCTGTTTCCCCTGTCCTTTCCATGTTACCATTTCCCAAATTAGACAAATGGTAAAATTGAGTCTGTGCCGGCGCGCCATTTACGGACTCTGTAAGAATCTGGTATGGTCTTGACTGACCATTTACCTGACTTTCTCCCTGATAAGGTTCGCCAACTACTGGAGCTGTTTTCCAGCGTTCCATAATTATATCCACCGCTGCTTGGCCTAACCACGTTGAAGGGTTAGACTCAAATTTATTCTCATACCATGTAGGTCTGTTATGTCCCCAATTATCCCGTCTCCATCCTACGTTTCCTTTATTCGTAGTCCGTGTGATAAGGTAGTTAATAACCTCATCCGGCGTTTCACTCCACCCGCCAGGATCGAAACCGTCACTCATTGCGACTAATCGGTAATTAGCATACGCAGTAGTGAAAATGTCTATTAGTTCCTTGTAACTAGCAACCGTAGGTTTATACCCACCATTGTCAGCTACATACATAAGCGATGACGGATAATCCGGGCAGTACCCGCAGAAATGCCATTCGTCATATTCCCCTACACCCCTAAGATCAATGTAATTAATAACCCTAGAATAAGGAACGCCGTTGTAAGAGGTAGTATTAATATGCGCCGCCAAAGCATTCTGGAATGCTTGCCATGCGGACTTATATACTGTGCTGTTCCAATTAGGATACCATACCCCGCCGTAAACGAATGCGCCGCCGTTATTGATGACGTAGTTAGGAAGCGTTTTATTGGTATTCCCGGAAACGGTAACGGCAAAGTCAGAACACCCACCACAAGAAGCCATGATTCCAAAGCTGAACTTCTGCCCCCTGTTGATAGCTTCGTTTATAGAAGCATCAAATAAAGCCCAGTTATACACGCCCTGAGTTTGCTCAAAAGCCCTCCATTCCCAACGGTCATAGCGTCCTGTTTCATTGTTTTGTGGGCTAGAAGCCAACGGAACCGTAACCTGGTTCTGATAAATCCAGTATTCCATACCCGCGTTGGGTCTTTTCAGATCAGTCGCAGAATACGGAATCCTTGTGAACGTGAAATTAGTCTGGGCGTTCACGGCCCATGAACAAAGCAAAAAGATGAACAGAAATTTTAACTTCATTTGAATACTTTTATTTTAAACGTTCCGCTTGCCGGGTCTTCCGTTGCCTTTGGGCTGAATCTTACTGTTACCGTATCCGTTGCTGAAACCCAACCCCAATATGTTGCAGTAGCTGTTACTGAACCGTTAGGAACCCCAACGGAAACAACATCACCAACGGATGCACCTGTTACCGTAACAGTTAAATCAGCAACCGCACCGGAACCAGTAGAAGGGAAATCTAATGTAGCTGATCCGGTTAATTTATCGACCGTCCGCATCACCTGACCTGTTGAAGGATTCCAGTACATGGCCGTGTCGTTGGATGTGGTGATAGGCATTGTTGTATCTAGGTCTTGTGAAGAATATGAACCGTGATCGGCGGTTCCGGGTGAAATAAACAGACCAGACATAGCTAATATTCTACTATACTTATTCCCAGAAGGATCGTAAATAAATGAAACGCCATTCTGCTTATCTCCATATATTGAATTGGGGGCAGCATATAATTGAGATTGGCCCCTACCTATTTCAAAGTAACCTTTTCTATTCCCAGCGGATAGCGTTGGTTGATCCGATGCTTGAATTTCAAAAAAAGGATCGCCATCACCAGTATTTAATAGATACCATGCAATGTAACCAGTACTATCAACAGTCACTTCTCTATATTCTTTTAACGAACCATCAGAGTTGTAGATGTTAAAAGAAGTCGAAGAATCAATATTCAACTTCAAAACCGTATCGCCCATGTTCTCAAATAGCAAACCAGAACCAGCTAAAAGGTTCCTAACATAGGCCGTGTCCCCTGTGATAGTGGTAAACAACAAAGAATCCCCAACAGTACCGGAACCGTTCATTAGCATTACCTCACCGCCGGAAGTTCCTGATCCGCTTCCAACCTCCACCCATCGTGTATTGGTAGAATCGTACCACGCGAATTTATTTAACTGGTTAGAGAAGATCAAAAGACCATGCCTTTTAGTACCTGATATAGTAAGTGTATCCGCAATCCTGGGAAGCATAATACCCGCCACGGCACCACCGTTAGGGCCTACGTTCATATACGCCGCTGAATCAACAGGAGTTGATCGCCCTACACCTAGTTTATTTTTAAAGACATATTGAGGCGTAGGATTATACACCTGCCCGATACTTACGCCAAACGTAAGTAAAAATAAAACCGTTATTAGTATCCTCATTTTTGACATACTTTAATTACTTCGCCAATGTTTAAATTCTCCCAGAAATATATCTTTTGTTCACTTGTGTTAATTACTGCGTATTGATCCGGAACGGTAACGGCCCCCGGAATACCTGCAATAGCCGAAACGCCTTCAAGAGTCTCAGAATAAGTAGGGTTAGTATTAGGGTCCGCTAGATAAGTCTCTATCCCATCCGGCATCAAAGTTAAATCATCGAAATTATAACTAGCTTCTAACGCAGGTGGAACAGGAACCGAAGTAGGGCTTTCATCGTAGTAGATTAAATAATCTTCTCCTGAAATAGTACAGTAATATCCTGACTTGTAAGTTATCCTACCGATGTAAGTTTCAAAGTCTGAAGTATCGGAAAACGTCACTCTTAATCTGTTAGTCCCCAAAGCCAAAGTAGTAACCGTAAATCCGCTCCAAGTGGTAGCATCAATAGAGGCCTGAACACCGTCTCTAACGGCTTCAGCGTCATCTAAAGGCTGAGCCAAGTAAGGAGCCTGCTGGGTGCCATTGACAAATAGATAAACGTAATTCACTCCCACGGTAGGCCCAAATTCATAAACCACCGTTCTAAAGGTTGTAGCACTATTGGTTACTTGTAGTATATACGCACCAGAATCTAACGTAATCGAAGTATCAACACCGGCCCAATCAAAGTAGTAAATATCCGTGTCTACTGGATTAGAATCAAATGAATCAGTAAACCTCAATCCAATCCCGTTACGCTGAAGTCTAACAACGTCCTCATAGACTACACCACTCACCGCAATGAAGTCCTGTACTGTACCGTTTGTGAATTGTGTACTACGTAACATATACCACCCAGATTACCTCATCAACACCTAAAGCATATCCAAACTCTAACTGCCCTGTTCCTGTTGTAAATTTAACCTGTTCACTTGTTGGAGTTCCTGAAGTTACCACCTCAAGACCTATACCGTTTCTGTCTACTATAATAACATCAGAACCTATAAGATCACCACTTCCGATTATCGTAGTACCGCCAGATGCTTCCGTGTAACTAAAAGTTGCTATAGTCGTCCCACCAGAGGTAGGAGTCGTACTAGCAGACAACGTGCCGTTAATCTTTAACGTGTAGTTAAATGAAGCCGCATTGGTAGCGCTCCCGGTAATACTAACACTTTCGACTAAAGCCGAACATTCGTAAACAGTAGTATTCAAATCAGAGTCAGTCATTTCAAACTTGCACAATACCGGAAGCTGAGAGAACTGGTAATTCCAGATGTTCAGAATATTGTACTTATCTGAATCAGAAACCACTTGAACTAATCCGGTACCTGTGATAGACCCTGTCAGTCTTTCATATTCATAGGTTCTCCATAGTCCATTAGTCTTAGGAGCCGTTTCTATTGTTCCTGAATCGGTAGTAATTGTCACGTCCTTACTGCAGGCAATAGGGTAATACCCACCTCCTAAACGGGCGTATAATACTATTCCATTTGGTTGTACTACTGCCATTACGGTAATGTTAATCTAGGAAGACCCAGAAATGTTCCAGTAGTAACACCAGAAGGATCTATTATGTTAGTCCCAATACCGGAAAAACCCTGGATTACTGGTGTAAACGTAGCCCTTCTTACCAGTTCCCATGAAGGAGAGTCTACTTCCGTCTTCTGGTTAGAAGAATACGGGTTAAATTGATAGGTAGCATCATCGTAAGTGATGATGAACTTTTCATTTGTTATAAAATGCTTAGTAGCCATTATTTGTATTTAAATATTCTGTATTGAATACCGTTCTTTAATTGTGGGGAACAATATCTAATCAGGCCGTCACTTTCAACCTCACCCATGCCCATGTAATCATTGTTGTTAGCCTGTATAAAGAACACAATATCCCCCGTTTTTATAGCGGCATTAATCCTTGTTTTCTTATTGCTTGCCGAATCATAAAACACCGGGAACCCTTGATATACTTGAGTTAAAAGCGTATCCGGCTTGTTGTTATCATACCTGAATGCATGAACCGGCAAAGCGTAAATCTGCCTGTTTGGAGAATTAAACAACGGGTAATTACCCCTTAGAAATACCGGCCATTTATATCTTCCATAGTACATTAATACAACGTTCGAAAGTGCAACACTTCTGTTAGTCCCGGTGGATTGCATATGCCAGTTAGGAAATGCTGGAACCTGCGACCCCGGAAGGAAGAAATCTACTATACTTTCGCTAAATGAATCCCCTGCGTATCCGTTCCACATGCCAATAGTGAATAGCCTTTCAGCAAATACGTTAGTCATGTGAAGCGGAAACCAATCTTGCGAAGGCCTGTAAACAAGCTGCCTAACTTCTCCTGCGATATTAAGACCATCGACGGCGTAATGACCCGGATGACCCTGACCGTAAACCCCCCAACCTAGTAAGGTATGCGTCCTAGACCATGCACCTAGATTTACGATACGGTTTAATTTCTCTTGCGCCTGGCATCCTGCAATACCTACTTTGCTTTCCCCTATTCTGATATTCTCCCATGTGATTAATTCACCGTTAAGAGTCTTACCGTTAGGGCTTACAATATACCCCACAACAAACCTATCCACGGTCATATCTTCAAACCTAATCCCTGTAGAACCGCTAGTATTATCTGAACCCCTGTACCATTCTGTCATTCCAGGGTATCCACCATCGGGCGGAACAACACCCCTGAACGGATCAATCACTACCCCTGCATAAGGTGAATATTGCGAATCCCGGCAAATAGTATCGCCACGGTAATCCGCAAGTTCCGTTAGCATATGTTGAGTAAGGGTATAAGTTGATCTATATTTACCCCTGATCTCGATTCCTTTGATTATTGAACCTTTATTAAGGTGCAAACCTAAAGCGAATTTATCCGTAAAGTCAGGGATGATAATAGTACCGTTGTTTAAATCCCACATCCGTGAATCACCTTCGATCTCTACTTTACAGAATCCATAAGCCGATCCGGTCCAATTAGCGGCAACCAATGGCTTTGAAATCCTATAAGTCCCTTTCGGAATTATCACCCTTCCATTTACTTTAATAGCGGAATCAATCGCTTTCTGAAGTACAGGCCAATCGTCTTGAACATTGTTACCTGCGGCTCCAATGTCTTTAACGTCAATTTTAATAATAGCTTCCTCCACCGGGTTAAAGTCCTCAATGGTTTTCTCGATTACGTCCTTTGAGCAGGACATGAATAAAAGTGCAATTAAGACGTATCTCATGTTATTTTTTTAGTAAAGAAATAAAGAATACCTAATATTATGTGTAATAAGATTGCTCATTAATATAGTTGCCTCTAAAGTTGTCCTAGTTTGTCTATATCCGCATATTTTAGCTGAATTAGTTAAGTCAATACTCGAAACACCGGCAGCCGCCAAATTACTAAATATACCAATTTGTGGAGCTGTTGTCTGAGCTGAGTTATTATAAAGAATAACCAAAAAGTAAGTACCGGCAGATGCTGAATACGGTGAAGTAAACGCTACTGTTTGCCATGTGTTGCTGGAACCTTTCCATATATTTGCATCATTTGCAGTTTCAGCTACTTTTGTTAAAGTACCACCAGAGTATGAATATAAAGCTATACCGTTTGTATTGTCACCTGTAAAATTACCTTGAACAGCACTATAAAATTTAACTCCAGTTATGGTATCACTTTTGTTTATATAAACTGGGGAAATATATGTTGTTGAATCTCCGAATGTAGCCAAAGAAGATATATCAGATGGCGAAAGTCCAAATGAAGAATATTTAATAACACTACCAAGAGACAGGATAATTTTATCCATGTCGTTTGTGTAGTAGTCTGTTATATTTGATGCTGTATGTGTGTGAGATGTTGCCGCCTTGCCTGCCAAATCTGTAACCAGGTTAGTGATGTCACTTTGCGCATGGGTATGCCCTACGTCACTTTTACCGGACAAATCCTGGTCACCTGTGTTTGTTCCTGAGATGTTATTAGCCGTCAGGTTCCCTGAATCGTCAATAGTTACACCGCTATTCTGTACTAATTTACCGGTAACTCCATTAAACCTTACTACTGCGTTATCCGTAGAGCTAGCAGGGCCTACAACGTCGCCAGAACCACCGCCGCCGCCTGTAATAGTAATAGGCTCCCCACCGTTGTAAACGACTACTATATTTTCCGCATTGGCAAATACGTTCTTAATATAAACCTGTGAGCCTCCGTAAACATTCTTAATTACAATCATACTATCTCAGGTTTAATCGTTATAGTCCCATACATCCACCTTTCTACTGTAGCATCCGGCAAAGTTACCTCCAGTTCGTAATTTAAGACTGCAGCAGCATACCCTGCAGTAGTCGAAGAAGATAAAGTAACCGTCCTTACATTAGAAGCACCTGAAACAAAAGCCGCATTTGCCAATGTGATAATATTAGTCCCGGATGAGTTTTCAGCGATAAAAGCAAATGAATGCCCTGAAACGTCTAATACCGTCTGCATGGCTTCATCTTCGTAGAACTCCAACCTCCATACGTATGTCTTACCCTGGATTATGTCTTTAAGCCTAATTTTCATATAAGTAATTGAAATCGTGAACGTCTGTCTCACCCGGTACGTCATCGGGAATGTTAGAGTCATAAACCTCTATAAGGTTAGCACTCCATTGACATGACATGAAATCTATCTCTTTTATGTTCGTGATACCAAATACTTTAGTCGGCGCATCGTCTACAAACCGGATTGTATTAATCAGTCCTATCGGTTTCTCTACACCTTCTTGTAGCCATATCAACCCGAAAAAGTTACAGTCTAGTTTTGTCTTGTATCCCCTGTTTATAAACCAATGCGCCAATGCGTTATGCCTCTTAAAAGTGAACCTTTCTGTGTCTAATCGTCTCCTGTACCATTGATCCCCTGTAAGAGTTATCCCGTCACTTTCAAAGATAGCTCCTTTATGGTTTTTACTGTCCGCATCGTCTAGGAATATTTCATCCTCAAACGTGTTAGTAATATCCCTTTCGATAGTGTACCTATCAAAGTCTCCTGATATTTGCCTGAATTGTGAATCCTGGACCTGTGGGATAATCTCTACCTTTAAATCCTTGAAATACTTAGTAGCTGTTGTGGCTCCGGTAACATCGTCTTTCCTGTAAAGAAGAATAACCAAATACCCTGTTTTTGGAATTGGGTCAGCCTCTACTTCAAAGCTCATCCATTCTTCTCCTTCGCCAGAGAAAGTAACAGATAAATCAGTAACCCCGGAAGTAAAAGAAGAATTTGACGTACTCCATGTCCCGTCATCCTGAAGGGTGTAATACGTCGCATCGTCTCCATGTAAAAGAACATATGCCGTAGTAACACTTGAAGCCGTAATATTCACTCCCCATTTATGCTGAAATGATATTGAAAGCCTGTCATTCTGTGAGCAGTAAATATCCGCAGACCGAATCCATTTATCTACGTCTGATGCGTCATGTTCGATAACAATGTAATCATCGTCTAACCTTCCATCAACGTAATCCAGCCTCCTTTCAAATACCCCTATCGTTGTTTCAATAGGATCGCCAATGGCACCGTCTCCACCGCCTTCTGGGTTGCCCTCTTGGAACGTCCAGCAATCTACTGTATAAACAACCTGTGTAGGACTTGTACTAACTAGTGTACCCCTTGTGAACGTCCCGTTACATACAATTTCCTCGAAGTTTTCCCAGTTAAAAACAATCTTTGTCTGCTTAGCTGGCTTCTTAAGAAACCTGATCATTTCAGGCGCAATCGGATAAACTTCCTCATCCATGCCAACGGATATATCAAATCTCTGCTGGAATTCTGAACGGGTTGGAAATTCTAAAGGAGTAGCCCGGAACCCGTTTAATTCAAGCGTCTCAGACTGGAAAATCTCTTCAAGTCTGTAAATCCACCACTTCCCGTTGTACTGGAAAATAGTCTGGTTCCAGGACTTGTTAATCTTTTCTAAAACGGTATAAGAATCGTCAAATATCGTAGGGCTATTCTCGAATGTCCTTGCGTCTACATAACATTGATCTAGCCCTGTATCTGTTGTAGCGTCCGTCATGGACGTATGAAAGAGATTAGAAATAATATAGTAGTCAGAAAAGTTATTAACCGCATCCCCACAGGCGTATTGGATGAGTTGTAAAGGCGTAAACCTTCCCTGAAGGTACGCCCCTGTGCCGTCATTAAGAGGAACATTTTTCAAGTCACCTAGTCCATCGGAAGCGCGTAGAGTAAGGGTATGAATAGTATCTATCCACGTCTCTTGCATATCCTCTTGTGAAAGATACCCGTTCCAGTAATTTGTAAAATCTCCAAGATCGAAGGTTACCAGTATATCCGTGTCGTTATCCGCTAAGAAGTCATCAATAGATATAACCCCATTTTTAGCGATTATTTCTATCGTTGCCTGCTGCGGACGGATAGGCTTAAAGTAATTTTCATCGGTGTTAAATTCACCCAAAACAAACGGCCTGGCACCTCCTGTAAGTTCAGTCACTCCCCCGGTCCATCCTTCGAAATAGAATTTAACCGAACAGGAATGACCCTGAACGTTTACAAAAGGAAGGTTATATTTTAACTGTCTAGCCAACCCGGTTTATTCTGTTTGTTGATCTTTGAAGAACACCTACCAAATCAGTACCCCGCTGAACGAAAACTACCTGACCGCTTAATCCACCACCGGAAACACCTCCAAAGTTAGGAGCAGCAACACCGCCGCCCAACAAAGAAGATAGGCCGCCAAATATACCACCAGCAGCCTTCCCGCCTCCAGGGAAAACAAGGTTGCCCAAAAGCTGGATAATCTTAGTAGCCACTAATTGCGCCACAATCCTTTTGATCGCTTTAATAGCCGCATCTGCAAAGTCTTTAAATGCGAACTTTCCGCTATCCAGAAAGTTAAAGAATAAGTCCCCTAAAGGAACTGCTAACCCTGTCTGCAGGATTTGCTTAAACTCTTCGGCCTGTTTTCTTAGCTGTGCGTTATCGAATATAGCTTTCTTAAGGTCTCCGAACTCTTTAAACTGCTTTATAACCTTCTCAGGTACAGTAGGAAGTACAGGGATCTCTACGGGAACCGATCTTTCAAACTGGTCATTAATTAACCTGTCAGCAGTATTTGCGAAGTTTTCAACACTTTCTAACGAAGGAATAATAGGAACCTGTACGGCTGCCTTTTGCCCTGATTTAGTAGGCGCAGCAGTTAAAGGCTTAAAGAAATTAACACCGGCCTTCCCAGCGAAAGCCCTTCCTAAATCAAGTATTCTTTTATAGTCTGCCTCTAGTTTCTGGTTTTCCTTACCAAGATTTTCTAGGTTAGTCCTTGTTTTTTCAAGTTCCGTATTATATGCTACCGTCTCTGTGTTTACTGCAGCAATACCTTTAACCCCCTGACTTAAAGACCTTTCATTAGCCTTTCTGTTATTCTCGGAAGCCCTCTGGTAATTTTCTACCGCAGTAGTTAAAGCAAGCTGATTTTCAAGCAACTTTGACCCAACTTCGGCAAGTTTCTTTTCTGCCGCAATAGCTAAAGACTTATTAAGAATAGCCTGCGTTGCTTTATTTATGGCATCAGTAGCCTGGTTATTCAATAACGCCTCATCTGATATACCTTTAAGGTATTGCCCGTATTCCTTCCTTATTTCAATAATAGCCCGTTTCCTTAAGTCGAGCTGGGCGTTATTGTCTGTTATAATTGAATTGAGAATATTCAGCCTGGCAATTTCTTTTCCGGCTATTTCCGTGGCTTCAGTTTGTATTTTCTTAATCTCCTGAAGCTTTACAAACTGCTCGTTATTTGCATTTGTCAAAGCAGTAACTGCATTACTCAGTGACCCATACTTTTGAATCAAAGTAGTAACCGCACTACTAACAACAGAAAAACCCAAAGCTACACCCGCAGGACCGGCTAAACTTGCAAACAAAGCCTTTAACGCCTGACCCGTTCCGCCTGATTGAGCCTTAAGCTGGCCGAAAGACTGGATAAGAGGATCTAAGTTGTTCTGAATAGCTATAAATCCAAAAGGAGCATCCTGCGCAATACGGGCTAAATTCGTAACCGTTGTACCCGTCTGAACAGTAGCCTTCTGGAACTTCTTTAGCGAAGCCTCGCCGGATTGTAACGCCTTGTTTAACTGGCTTACATCACCGCCTATCTCTACAACCATTCTTTGTTCAGCCATTCAACTTAGGTAGTTTTGCGAAGCGTTCTAATAAAGACTTGGTTTCTTCTTCTGTGATCTTTTCTTTATCCCCTGGCAGCGGCCATAATTCCTCAGGTGTTTTAGGTCCTTTCTCAGCCCATACCCTGACCATCGTAAACATCAACATCCTTGTTTGTCTGTAATGGTCTATCTTCTTTTCGTTGTACCCTTCAGCCATCAAAGTGAACTCCCGATGACTCAAAGAATAAAACTCTTTAGGCCTCAATCCTAGCTCGCCGAATGCGAACCTTTCGACTTCCGTGAAATCTTCTTTTTTTTTCCATCATCAACGGCATCCTTTAAAAGCTGGTTATCACTCCATACTTTCATGGCTGCGTTAATCTCGGAAACATCAGACCGCATGGACATTTCAACGTAGTCCACAAAATCCGCAAACTTCAAAGCCGGAACTATCTCATTAACCAAACACCAATTATAGTATCCAGAATAAAGAATATGGCTAACCCCTATCTCATCGAACTCCTTTATGTCCTTCGTAGAAAGATACCTAAAGGATGCCATCCCGAACCGCAGATTAACCGTTTCTCCGTTTATGCTTATCGTAGTATAGTTCATATTAGGCCGTTATGTCCACGTCTCCGGTTGATTCCAAAGTACCGCTGAAAGAAACAAAGTTCTCACCGGCACCACCGTTCAAAGTGAGATCAGTTACATACGCATCGCATTGATGATAGTACGCAGCCCCGATACTAGAACCAGTAACCAAAGGAGAAGCCATTTTCACAACCAATACGGTCTTGTTTACTTTAGCTTCCAGAAGATCGCCATAAGTACATTGAGATACCGTAGGACTTACCTCACAGATAGCGTCAAATTCAAAAGAGAACTCCGCATCACCGATTGTAGTAATCGGTCCGCAGTTAGTAACTTCTTTAGAACTCTCAGAACTAACCGATACAGATACAGTCCGGGTACATACCAATGTCTTGAAGGTAGCCCCCGCATCAAATGAAATCTCCAAATCCTGGAGCGATCCCGAAAATTGTGCCATTTTACTTTTCTATTAAATGATTACGAATTGATAAAATTTTCCTGTTGATATGATAAGCCCCGTCCAATTCATTTAGATAGGTACTATTATCTAGTTCAACGTTTGTTATCTGGTAATAGGTAGAATCAATTTCTACACCTATACTTGTTATTAATGTCTCTAGAATATCCTCAGCTATCGCATCCCTAACAGTCTTATTGCTAACCTTGTACTGCCTTGTAATTACGTCTAGCTGAACGGTTACCTCTCTTATCCACCGGCTGTTATTCCTATCAACAGGACTATCAGAAACCTGGATGATCTGTACATAATTCTCAGGCGTTGTTTCTACTGGTTCATCCTCATAAACCGGAACGGAAGTTCCATTATAAGTTAACCCGCTTAACAAGGCTGAATAAATCTGTACTATCTTTCCTGTGTCCTTCACTTAACTATCTCCTTTAGTCGTTTAATCATCTTAGGTACTTCCCGGTCTATAACACCCGTAAAGAAAAACGTAGGATAAATACCTCCCGTTTTTCTTATTCCTTTACCCTTAAACATGGCCGCATAATTAGCCCAAAATTGGGTTACCTTAACCCTTGTTATCGTTCCCCAGTTTAAATAAGCCGCATACGGCATATAAGCCCCTATAACCCAGTTTAGTTTCCCTTTCCTTTCGTACTTAATGCTATTCTTCAAAAATCCGTTATCAACAGGCACGATCCTTGTCATTTGGTTGTGCATATCAACAATCGAAGCACCAATTTCATCATCCACTTGTTGAGCAACCTCATTATCAAGTTTCTCTAATTTGTTTAGAGTTTCCTGAAATCCTTCCAGTTTTAGACTAAATGACAATTCTCCTGTATTTATAAGCGTTCAGTAAAAACTCCCCAGGGAATACGTCAGCGTTGTTTTCTTCCCCTCTCATGACCTTGCCCCTGTTCTCATAGTAATAAGACATCAGTACCTTCATGTCCTGCATCAAATCCTCAGGAAGTTCGCTGAATCCTCCCTGATATGTAAACCGATAAAGACCGTTAGCGTCTACTTTTATCTGTGAGTCAGCAGACCCGAAAAGTTCATAATCCCCGGAAACAGTCGAAGTACTTTCCGTCAAAGTCTCCCATGAGCCTATTGAATATCTCCTTTCCACAGAATCTATCACATCAACGGGACCATAAGGCAATTCTATCCACTGGTCGCAATCGCACACCTCCACAAGGCAAGTCATAGCCTTATACCCAAAAGAATAACCCGTAATCTTTTCCAGCTTAAGCCGGACAGACTTAATAAGGTCATTAATAAGGTTATCGTCCGTAGTGAACTCGGTTACCCTGAGCCAATTACGGGCCGTATTCAGATCAACCGGCTCCGCTACCAGATCAGCGGTTACCTTAAAATCCTTTATCAAATTGTACTTTATCACTTATACTGATATTTTTTTTCTCTGACCCATTCCCAAAGGGAATCAAGTTCTTTTCTGGGATCAAGTTCTTTCGCTCTCTCTTTCGCTTTTTTACTGGCTTTATCGTATTCGGCTTTACTGTCCAGCTTCTTAATTGCTCTTGCCCATTCATCGATATCTTCCCTGTTTTGAATATAAATACCCGCTTTACCACATGACTCCATTAATCCAAAAACACTGGTACAAATAACCGGAATCCCTGAACTCATTGCCTCCGGTGCCGTTCTTCCGTAACTTTCATACCTGGAAGGCATCAACAATATCCTGGTCTGTCTGTACACGTTCCTTATATCCACCTGTTTATCCCACAACTCCACGTTCTTAGGCGTCGGCCCCATTTCAATCACTTCCCTGTGTACGGCCTCGGCTGCGTTAATCCTTGTCTCTTTTACCTTTAGTATCCTTCCAGTTAGCTGTTGGTCATAACTTCCTTTAACACCTATAAACCTCTTTTCCGGGAACATCTCAGCCAACCTGAAGAATATGTCCGCTCCTTTGTTTTCGTTCAGATTGATTAAAGTAATCCCATCGCCTTTATCTACCTCGTAATGCTTCCAATCAACCGGTGGGTGAACTACTATGCTTTCGTGTTTATACCCTAACAGATCCTTGCTGTATTCTGAATTATACACTATAAATTGAGGCTTTTCGGCGTCAATTATAGAATGATAAGGATGAGTATTGTGGATCAAATGGAAAACTGGTTTATGGTGCAATGCAGCCATGTGTACCGTCCACTTCGTATAATCCAGGTGTGTAAACACAACATCCGCCCAGAAAAATAGATCCATTATTAGCTTCTGATCCGGTGGGAAAACATCAACCCCGTCGAAAACATAATGATTCTCAATCTTGTAGTGGTTCGCCTGATGTAAAAGAACTTTGACCGTATCGCCTTTACTTTGAAAGTGTTTAGCTATTCCATGCGCCACAAATTCCGCACCGCATAAGTGCTTAGGTGGGTATAGGTGGATAGAAAATAAAACATTCATATAACCTTCCAATTATCGCAGTAAATGTCTTTAGAACTCAATCCTGCCACATCCCCAAACCATTTCTTAGGTGCAACCACTTCCCCACCGGCCAAATAAGCAGCCCACCATGAATAAGTAGAATTAGCTATGATATGGTTCTTACATGCTTTCATCATCTTAAAACAATCGTAAGTATCGCCATCGTAAAACTCACATCCTTTAAATAGTTCCTTTGCCTTGTCTATTTCATCGGAAAAAACAAGGTAAGGGCCTGGAATAATTTCCATAGCATTCTGATAGTAATTCCAATCGCACACAGGATGATAATTACCGTCATAATCTCCCATCCGTATGTGGATAGCCGTGTAATGATTTTTCGGATACTCATCTTTCATTTTAAACTGCCAAACAATCTTATCCTTTATGTGATTGAAATATTTAGCACTCTGCATATGGCCACTATAGCTACGGTTGTCAGGATGCTTAAAGCCCCAAAAACCCCAATGAATAAAATGATCTGGAAGATCAACGGTGCATTCTGGGAGCGGGTTTTCAAAGTATTCAAAAACATTGATATTCTCTTTTGTCTGAAACCTATCATATGCATCCCAATTTATCCACTTAGGAAATCCGTACTCATACCCATTCCATTCAGCTATACCCATCACGGAAGCTATCTGAAACATCTGGTTTCCAAGCCGCCCGTATTTACCTAGCTGACTGAAAGTAACCATATGAACATTCTGCTGTGTGAAACCTTATTGCGTTAGGATCAGCTTTATATACATTACTCTCTCCAAACCATTCTTTAAACATCTCATGGGTTAGATTATGCAAATGACATTCATCCGTTCCCTGATTAACAGGCTCAAACCACCTAACCGCTTTAGCCATCTTAACATTCTCAATCACTATATCCAGATCGTAAACATGTTGTAAGACATTAAATAACCATACCTCATCAACGTCCGAAAAATCTATAACCTCTGCCTGTTCTTTAACCACTGTCAATCCGAAAGAATCCAGGATATCAGACGGCATAGGCTCAACTATAAACGACTTTCCGCGGTTAGAACAGAATACCAAAGCCGGAACGTCAGCCGGACCTATCTCAGCAATAGTCTTTCCCTGCAGGTCTGTATCTATTACTAACCACTTGAAGTATTGAGCATAAGAAAACAGATAATGCTTTATGGCCTCATCCCTTCCAAGATAGTGCGCTCTCCTTTCAGCTTCCTGCGCAATCATCCATTGTTCAATCATCCATTGTTCCATTGCTCGTTGGTTTTCCTATGGTGATGAAATATTACCGGGTATTCGTCTTTAAATGTCCCTTTAGGGTAGTTAAATATCCCGTCATTATACGTAGCCGGCCACCAATGCAATGGAATACCGCTTCTATAGGCAACACAAGTCAATACAGCTTGATCGTGCCGGTGTTCCCTAAATTCAGGATGATTGTTATACCCCTCGGAATCATCTATAAACCCAGGCACCTGGCAATATGCTAACCATTCCCCGACAAACCTCCTGGAATACCCGGAAACCCTAAATACCATCCCTGAAGCCTGCACCTGGTTCCAATCCTTCCTGAACCCACAGATATGATCCGTTACATTCCCCTTGCACCAATGCTCATGATTGTACTGGTTAGCAAACAGGAAAACATCAATCTGCATCTTGTTAATGATGTGACTAATGTCATTAATAATCTGTACCCCTGCGTCCGTATAAACCAAATAATCCCCTTCTTCCATCTGAAGAAGATTTATCAGGATAAAATACGGCTTCCACAACCAATACCCTCCACCTCTTTCCTGCTCGAATGTTTCCATATTAATACCCCAGAAAGTAGAATCTATCAACTCTGGAGTAAATATGGCAGACTCATTACATCCGTACTTCAAAGCACTACTATAAGACAATTCTGCACTTGTAGTGTACTCTTTAGTAGCGTATGTTATGTGTCTTATCATCGTATCCCAATTAGGTATTCATTCGATCCGGTCCATATATCCCCGTAATCTACGGTTCTATTCCAAAGTGTAGAATTAACGGGCTTCTGAACGGCTAACATAGGTACTGCAATAAAAACGGGCATGGTCTTTAGAATGTGAATATCTAACCACGTATCATAAAGCTGTCCTTCCTGGTATTCGTATGTCCTTACTATTTCCTCTACTAAAGACCTCTTGTAAGCTACTGCATGAGTGCAGAACGCTGATTTAATTACCCTAAGATTAGGTGAATAATATTCAGCGTGTTCAAATTCTGGGTACGGCTTAGCGTTGGCACCAAGATACAACATGGCCCAATCTTTAGGTAGCTGTTGAATAACTTGTTCACATTTTTCAAGCTCCCTAAATTCAACGTCATCCTCCAACGTTAAGAATGTATCTCCTTCCTGTTCCAAGCACCATTTCAGCATTCCTATCTGAGAATTACAGAATGATACTTTAGGGTCTTTATCCTTGATAGAATAAAACAACTCAGATTTAATACCCCATTTTTCGCACTCACCCTCAAACATATTCTGCCTGTCAGGTCTATCCTTTTGCGTCAAGCAAACCACTATGTCAAAGAACTTGTTTATCATGGCTTTAATTTGGGAGAGAGCCGGGGTACGATCCCGGCAGGAACTCAATTATCTTTAGCATCCTGGGCCAATAGCCTCTCCCCTTTATGACGGTACGCCCGTCACGTTCAACCTTATGCAGTACCAGTAGTACCGTAAACAGCAGCAGTAGGCTGGAAGCTAAGCAGCTCAACCCTTGCCTCACAACGGTAAGTAACCAGGTTCTTAATAAAGTCATCCTGATCAAACTCAGTAGAACGAACCTGAAGAGCGGAAGCCTGTGCAGTTGCAAAAGCATTCGTATTCAGTACGTAGAACCGAGAAGTAGCTACTTGCTGATGACGAACCACCGGAACGCCTGCGATCCTAACATTACCAGAAGCGTCAATAGTAACGCCACCAGGAATAGAATAATCGGAAGGCTTAGTCAGCAGCAGGGTAGACCATGCGGCATAAGTCGTAAGAATCAGGTCAGCAGCACCCAGGCCCAAAGCACCGTGTTGTGCGATACCGGCGATCATCTTAGCAGCCGTTACCGTTTCCGAAGTGGAAAGGGCAGTAGAGCCAGAAGCGATCGTATTAAGGCACTTCACGTTATACCTGCGGTTCCAGTCCTCAATAAGTGACTGAGACAGGTAACCCTGAAGGAAAGGAAGGTCCTGGAGCATCTGACGGGAAACCTTAGCATAACCCGCAACATACGGTACGCTAGTGTTTACCATCGTGATGTCGTAATCAACCTGAGCCTTTGCGCTGGCTTCAGTCTGGTCACCGAAAGAACCTTCGCCAACACCGGCCGTAGCACGGGGGAAAGTTACGTTACCAGTAGCCGTAGGAATGATCCGGAACACATTATACAGGTGAGGGCTGTAAAAGTCCCTCATCTGGCTGTTCGGTACATAGCTGATCTGGGAAGTACCAGTAAGACCGCCATAGTTGCCAATAGCACCCAGGGTCATAGCACCCACCGCCTTAGTAGCGATGAAATTCTGCTCGCTCTTGATCTTATCGTAATTCTCACCGATAATGTCAAAGGCTTGCTTAGTCAGCCAGCTTACTGCATCGGTATCTTTCATAGCGTCAGCTTCGATACCACCTTTCAGGCGGTTAGCGGCTGCGGATACTTCGTCTACCTTTGCTTTCAGTTCTTCCAGAGTTTCGCCCTTCTTCCTTGCGTCTTCGTTAAGTTCCGCAATGTGAGCGGCCAGCTTGCTGTCAACAGCAGCTACATCGCTCTTTACTTGTTCTTTGATGCCATCAACCATCGGCTGGAATGCATCTTTAATGTCTTTAATTTCCATTGTTAAAATTCTCGATTGTTAGTAAAATAATTGCCTCTCTCAGCTTCTTCGCTTCATCATCCGGCTCAACTGTTTCCACGGGTTGAGTGGTCATTGATTCTACTAATTCGCCAAGTTGCTTTATCTGAAGTAGACAAAGTTCTATTGTTTCGTCGGTGGCGTCTGTGTTTCTTACAAACTTCTCAAACGCCTTTATCCTGTCTGAAATATCCTGAAGTTTCACTCCCTTCATATCCAATAAAGGGGTGTTCTCATTGGCACCCCATGCTGTTAGGCTGGAACCTTCATATAGTTTAACCTCAAATATTTCGTTGTAATTCTCTTTCGCGTTCTTCCCTTCCTTTATGGTGGAGAAACCGATAGAATGTTCTCTAATCAGACCGCTTTCTGCCATCTTTATAAAGTCCTGACCCAAAGAGTGTGTGCCTACCTTGCTTTCGTAATAAAGACCGTAATCATCCTCTTTAAGCATAGTAATCAACCCTAAAGGCTTTCCGGGGTCATGGTTAAACAAGTGCTTAACCCTGCCCTTCCCTTCCGGTCCGTTTTCCATGATACTCTTGGTGAATGCACCCTTTCGGATGACATCACCATCACTATCTTTAGTGTCGAAGTTGGAAAAATACCCCGTCACTATGCCTTGTTTCTTGTCAAGGTCTTTAATATCTAGGCTAAAACTTTTATACCCGTAAATCATCTTTGTACTGTTTTACCGCCCTCTCTTACTGGTTCAAATGCTACTGCACAACGGCAGTTTATCGTATTGGCCGCACTAGCTTTCGGATCTCCCGGCTGCATAATCGGCTCATAGTTAAAAAACGGTTCTTCTAGTTCTCTTACCTGATTATCTAATGCGTTGTGGCTATCCCTTGTCCTTTTATCGTCCGCTGCTATCCATACCTTCCTTACCTTGAAATTGTGCTTCCTTGCACCCTGCATGGCCCCGTAGTTAGCACCTCTCACCGTTTCCGTCCTGGCTATCCTTTCAGCCCAATAAGCTGATTTAAGAATACCGTATTGCGCCACCTTGGCTAAAACTCTATCTATCAACTGTACAAGGGTTAATTGCTCCTCAAATCCTTCGGCTAGCGCATCCTCAATGACTTTCAGAATATCCTCTCTCATGTTTCCCGTTATGGTGGAAATCATCGGAATCCCGAACTCACTCAGAAACCTTACAGCTTCCCTGGCCCATTCCTCATTGAAACCAAATGCACCGGATTTAACCTGCAGTTTAAGAATCCTGTAAATAAGGTTCGCAAACCGTACACTAGTATCCTTGTACATTGAGTTGAAAATACCCATTAGCTGTTCAGACTCCTTCTGCATGAAAGACCCCAATAGTGACTGTCTTGCATACTCAATCCCACCTAAATGGATTTTCTCATTAACCTCTTTGACCGCATTTAAAAGAACTTTCCTGATCTTAGCCCTATACTTCTTCTCGACTATCAGCCTCTGCCTTTCCCAGGCTTTCCAGTATTCCCGTCGCTGTTTGTCGTTCATTTACTAATCTTTTATAGTAGCTTTCCCGGGCTGCGTCCCTTAGCGTCCGCTCCATCCTACACGTCTTTTCCTTTTCCCACTTTGGGAACCTCTCCATCACTATCTTCCATATCTCCTGATCCTTCATAGCTTAAATCTATTCCAAGGTCATCTAATTTCACTAGTCCGCTATTCACGTAAGAATGCTCGTAATTACCACCCAAAGGATCATAACCGATTGCTACCCGCTTTTCGTCATAAGTAAGCCAGTCCGCACTCTTTAGGGCCATTACTTGTTTCTCGAAGTCCCTTTGTAACTCAGGAAGGGAAGTAATGTCGAAGTCTATATAAGTATCCTCACCGTAAGCCAATACCCGGTTCAACTCATCCCGAAGGGTTGAAAGCAAAGGAACAATCAAGTTAGTAATCAGATCCCTTTGGGCATTCTGGTAGTTATTATCAGCCATTGAGTCAGTAGAGAACAAGACCGCCGGAACCCCAAACACCTGGCAAAGCTGTTCTTTAGTCAGCTTCATAGACTCCAGCAGGTCCATATCCGTAGCACTCAGACCGAAGTTCAGGTAATCCCAACGGGTTTGAAATACACTAACCGCACCCCTTACATCAGCGTTATTAACCGTCTTGTTAATATGCTCCTTTATCTTGTCAGCCTGTTCGGGTGTTACCGATGTTGGAAGATTCCCCACCGTTCCGGGGATCAAAGCACCCTTTGCGCCTCCATTAGCGTACATCGCTACCCCTGCTTTATTGGCTTCGTTGTCCATCATCAGGGTCTTATAAGCCGCCTTTAACGGACTCAGACCCCTTAAGTGGGACCGGGTAACCTCATCAAACTCAGGATTCACGGACTTCCATTGGATGACATCTTCTTTCCTTAAATAGACCATCCGGCCATTGACATCAAACCTCCAGCCCAACATCCCAAATAAGTCGTTAGGGTCAGGGATGAGTGACAGGTAGTGTGAAGGAAGTACAAACATCTCCAATACGTCTCCGTTCTCTACTATGCCCCTGTTCAGCCAAATGTCAGCCTCCCCAAGCATCCGGTAGACTATCGCATTTTCAAAGAACTGATCCTGCCCCTGGTTAGGATTAGGGCGTTTAAGGAGCTTACTCAAATACCCGTCTTCCACAATTTCCTGGTCATCGTAGGCTTTCTTCCTCCACTTCAGCGCACTTCCGTAATCGCCTTGTTTGGTTAGTGCCTTGTATCTTTCCAGGGCTATCTTTGATCCCTTTTCCTCTTTTTTACTGAATACATACCAAGGTATCGAAGCTGCTTTACGGGCTGCCAGACTCACAATAGCATATACTGTACTATTCCCTGTATAAGCATTTAACGCTATCTGGCTATTCCAGTCCGGGAAAACATAAGAACCGATAGAAACCGGACTCTGTGTAGGCAATTCATTAATATTCATGCCCTTCCGCCTAAATAGCCGATCTATCCAACTCATATTACTCCCCAGCTAATAGCCGGTGTCTTTAAATGGGTATATACCGCATATCTCAAGGCGTCGCAAAGGTGATCGAACTCCTTAACGGGGTCGCGGTCACTTACTATGCCATTCTTATCCGTTTTCCACTTGTATGATCCCAATTCCCTAATAAGATTAACCGAATTTCTTTCTACAAACAACGGAAGGCTTTTAACCTTCATTATACCCGCCCATACGTCTTTATCACTAGGGTATACATTGAACCCCTCTCTGTACAACTCCTCTATGCTCCTGGCGTCCGCACTATCACAGTACACACTTTCCCTTCCTACTGACAATCGCAGTTTTTGCACAAGTTCCGCGGTTGTGAGGCCCGGACTGTACAATTCTTCCTTGACGTAGATTGCTCCATCCTTCTCAACACATCGGACAAGGGCGGTAGGATTAGTAAACCCAAAATCCAGCCCGTAAAAAATATTGCCATCGGGTAGTTCGTCTATTAGTTTCCAATGTGTGTAAATCTGTTCCGCACTGGTTCCCCTCAATCCTAGTCCGTAGACCTGCCATAAATTAGGATCGCCTAACTTATAAGCTTCTATGGCCTGTACCTGCCATTTGTTTAGAAACGGGTTGTCTTTGTACGTGGAGTGTATTTTGACCGCATCAGGTCCATCTGCCAGATCATAACACCAACAGTTAAAGTCCGAAGGGTTAAGGTCTATTATTACCTTCCACTTGGTCCGGATATTTAACTGGTCGAAAACCGCTTTCGGGACGTAGTTAGCCTCGTTTATAAAGAGGATATCCCGTCCCGGACCGTGTGCCTTACCAGGGTCTTCCAGGCCGAAAAAGTCTATACTTGACCCGCTAGGGAAGGTATAAACGTTATCGGTCATGTTGTGCCATTCCTCCCGGTATAATCCCCAGGACTCTATAATATCCATAAAGTCCTGCAAGGCTCCTTTCTTCAACCTTGGAAGGCTGGCTGCACAGATCGTTACCCGCTGATCTTTGTTGTTCCAGCAATGCGCAATAAGCATCTGTACGATGCTGAATGTCTTACTTGACCGGGTGGACCCTTCGTTGCAGATAAACCGTTTGTCCGAATTGTAAAGAGCTTGATAGTTGGCCTTAAATACCTTCGTTGCCTGAATCTCCGGCATTGATTACGATTTTAGGCAGGTTCTCGAATTTCATGGTAGTATCCTGCTTGACCTTGCTCACGGTGATTTTCTCTATTTCCTCATCCGTAGCCATTAGCTTGTATTCTGCTATCTGTAGGGCTGGATTATCTGACTTTCTCCAGTTCCGCCTCATTCCGCCCTTTAGCCTGACTTTTACCTTGTTTATCGCATCTTTTATATCTTGCGATTCGTGCAGGCCCCATTCATAAATTGTTCTTAGGCTTATGGGAAGGTATAGGCTTAGTTCGTCAATAGTAACCACATCCTGGGTTTCTATAACTTCTAAAGCCTGTTCAAATATCTTTTCCCGATCATAGGCCATAAACGAAAAAACCGGGCATATTTTACCCGGCCTCTAATTTAGCAATTTTTAGTAAGCTAATCTAAAAAAAATAGCAACAAGATATAAACAAAGCCCCGGCATAGAAATACCAGGGTCCCATTACTAACCAACTAACTCATTTCATCCATTCCGGCTTGGACATGAATTTTGCGTATGATTTTTTCATCATGGCTAAGTTGATCCCAGTATTCTCCAGCCAATTCAACGACAACATCATCCGCTGTTCGGGTGCGGCGGTAGAGAACTGCAATGGGCTTTTTGTCGTTGCCTTTATATTCTGATACTTTAGCCCAGGTCATATTGTCTCCATCCTCAAAGACAAAGGCAATATGATTTCGCTCCGGAAAATATCCAGCAAAGACAGCTTTTACGCCGTCCCACCTGCGCCACTCATAACCCTCCTTCAGCAACCCGTCCGGGCCGAATGCATCAATGGTGAAAGGAATTTGTTTCATGCTGTTATTGTTGCTCATTGCGTAGTTTTTTAAATTTCCTAATTGCGTTTTTCTCGTTTATTGCCAATATTTCAACTCCTTCTATAATGAAGACATTTGCGCCTTTAGGTATTATCGGCTTACTCGGTTTATTCTCTTTTACAGGGTTTCTTCGTTTCTCTACATTGTATGCGTGGTAATTTGAAGCCTCCGATGCCGCAAGAAACAAACCCATCATCATGTATTTATTTTTCATGCTCATTGCTTCCGTATTTTTCGGTAAGGAATATTTCAAAATTTTCGTAGTACCATTCATCATGAGCCCCAGGATGCATATGTTTTAAAAACTCAACAGCGTGTTCCAGCCCATTGATGAAGGCGGAACGTTCGTCTTGATTAAAATCAAGGGGGTATATAATTGGATACTCCCGTTCAGCTAATTGTTTCTGCGTCATAATTGTGTGTCGTTTATGGCCCAGTAAAGAATTTTATTTTTTGGCATCCAGACAATCCCGATACCGTCATCCATTACAACCATTCTGCCTTCCGATCTTGCATCATTTATTTGGTCAATGGATAGAGAAGCTGTACATACGATTGCGCCGCCATGTATGGCAAGGCTTTCGATTAACATTGCAATATTCATGGTTTATCCCCCGTAACCTCCGGGGTGGGGTTTAATAACATTCTATACAAACTGATTTCGGATACAATTTAATACCATACTTCATTTGCTTTTTCAGGAAGTAGTATTCCTTCAGGCTTTTCTTCTGTCCGCACTTCCTGCAGGTTTTCTTTCTGGTACTTTGTAAACATGGAGTAGAACGGATCGCATTTTGTTTCAAGCCAATTTTTGGCGCTGTTGATTCCATTGATAACGGTTGTATGATCTCTGTTAAAGTGGTTGCCTATTTCCTTTAGTGCTGCGCCCATTTCCCTAAGAAGTAAAAAAGCATGGCACCTGCAATATACGTAAATCTGCTCTCTTGAAGGTGAAACTACTTTTTCATAAGGAACAACCCAATAGTCGCAAATCGAAGATATTAACTTTTCCCGGTTTGAAAGGACATGATCTATGTTCTGCTTTTCCTTTGCGGTAAACTGGACAAACTTATCGACATAAACTATCTTTTCCTTTATGACATCCTTATAAACTACTTTTTTTTTCTCTACAACAACCTCCGGGGCGTTTCTGGTAAAAATACCCTCCAGCCTTTTTTTGTCAAACTCTGACAATTCCAGATCCACAAAGTAATCCGTAAAGTCTTTAAAGAAAGTTTCAAAACTCATATGGAATATTTTTTAATGATTTCTTCCAGTTCCGATCTTGACCATTTCTTTACTTGTCTCCTGTTTGCTTCCAGCCATTCGACTTTTTCTATCCCGATCTTGTCTATCAGGTTCTTTCGGTATCCAACCAAATGGAACTCATCAAACCCGTTACATCCCTTGCATTCTAAGTGAACGTTGTCCTCGTGGAACCTTAAAAAAGACCCGCCTTTTACCGGGACGTAATGCCCAGCGTCCGCATTCCTGTAATCTGTAATAGGTTTGCCGCAGGAAATACAATACCCGTTGCCGTATAAATCGCAGTCCCTTAGACGTATCCACTTGTTGAATACTGCCTGGGCTTTAGCTGTTAATTTAGGAATGCTCATTTTCTGCCAGTTTATTCATTACCCATAAAACCTTGCAAGCCTGTATCCTGGTTTCCTTATTTGGAAACTCTCTAGTCATATCCCACAGTTCTAATTTCACGTCTTGCGGCAATTTCTCCAAAGGAAGCATCTTTCCCATAAAAACCTTTGTGTCATAGTAGTCAATAAACATCCGTCTTAGGCTCGACATTTCCATGATATCGTTTAGCTGGATTTTACCTTCAGCGTAGTTTTTAAACGGAACATATACAACGTCCAGTATACTCATATCAAAGTAAGCTGCTTTTTGCTTTCAGATACTGATTTTACATTCTTAACAGCCTCATTAAAATACGTCTCCTTAAGTTCAATCCCTACACCATAACGGTCCATCTTGACAGCCTGGAAGACCTCAGATCCTATCCCCATGAAGGGGGTAAATACGGTATCGCCAGGATTAGTATAAAGACCGATCAACCTTTCAATGGTAGGAAGCTGAAGCGGGCAAATGTGCTTTTCGTCTTTATCATCACGTCCAGCAGCGGCATTCAATGTATCTCCGTAGTCTATATCCATCCATACAGGGGATGCCCATTTTTGCCATGTGTCTACATTGATATTGCAATTCACCGGATCTGTACGGTCCCCGTCTTTCCTAAAGATTAAAACATAATCAGGAATCCCTACCCGGCTCATGGTACTGTCTTTTCTTAACTGCTTATGAAGCAAGCCAAGTGCCTTAGTCCTTTGCATTTCAGTTACTGGATTTTTCCAAATTGTAACCCTAGAATGATAAATAAATCCTGCTTCTTGGAATAACTGAATCAACATACCGGAAAAGTCTCTGAGACCTATATAACCTTCCTTGCCCTTTTGAATCGGCAGATCCATGCAATGTACTGCCATATTACGGCCTGATTTAAGAATCCGGTAAAGCTCAGGAACCAGGAACCCAAAATGTTCTTTAAACTCATCGTAATTGGTAGCATTACCCATATCCCGGAAGTCATCTGAATATGTGTAAAGGTCCGCAAATGGAGGGCTGAACACAATTAACCCTGCTGATTCGCTTTCAATGTGCTTTGATTCTTCTACGCAGTCACCGTGGATTAATGTGGCTTTCTCAGTTGTTATAGTCATGGCTCATTTGTTTTTGCATTATTTCAAATTGTTTCTGTTTCCTTTTTATACTCTCTATCACATTCTGCATTGTATCAGTAGTGACTAACCAGATATTAACCGGCCTTGTCTGACCGAACCTGTATGATCTCCTGATCGACTGATAAAGACTCTCAAATGAGAAGTCAAGCGAAGCAAATACCTGGTTATTGCAGTTCTGGTAATTAAGACCGTACATGGCAATCTTAGCCTTTGTAATCAATACCCTGAACTTATTAGCCGCAAATCCTAACAGCATTTCTTCTTTGTAGTCATTGTCATCCGATCCGCTGACCTCAATAGCATCAGGGATCAACTTTTTAAGGTATTCACCTTCTTCATTCTGCTTAACCCAAATGATAAAAGGCTCAGTTGAATTATTAACCAGATCAGCAACCTTATCCATCCGGTCTATCTTGGTTATCCTTAGCTCCTGGTTGAAGTTGGTAGCCGAAATAGCAACATCGTTAAATAACTGGCCATCTCTTTGCTTAGTTTTTATCTGAACATCATAGTAATGAAGTGTAGGAAGAACGTACTTAGAACCATCAAATCCAATATCCGCAGGACTAGTAAGCATAACAGACCATGTACCTACCCATTTATAAAACTGATTTACTGCATGGCCTTTAGTTCTCCACTTTCCAGTATCTCCTCCATCATGCACAAAGTACATTGAAAGCATCTGGGTACGGCTCATGACATTTAAGAACTCTGCATGGTTGCCTAATTCCATTGGATCATTAGGTGAAGGCGTAGCCGTACAAGCTAACTTAAATCTAGTGTGAGCAAATTCAGTAATTATTGTATTCCTTATAGATCCTTCAAAGTTCTTAAGGATCGAAGATTCATCCAACACAATCCCTTTGAATGCGCTGCAATCTATATTGTCAAGCTGCTCGTAGTTAGCAATATAAACGCCTGACATATTACCCGCATCCTGTACATTCCTGGAAACGGAATAACCAAACCTATCGCCCTCTTTAATTGTCTGGCCAGCAACAGCTAATGGGCAAAGAATTAAAACAGATCCACCAGTATGATCTACAACCTTTTGCGCCCATTCAAGTTGCATGAAAGTTTTACCTAACCCACAATCAGCAAATATCGCATACCTTCCAGCCTTAAGTGCTTTTTTTACGATGAACTTCTGAAAGTCAAATAACTGATTGTTAAAATCATCACAGTCAAATCCGGTTTCCTGTATTCTTTTTTTCTTAGTCTCTAAAAATTCCTGGTAATTCATTTGAATCTTTTATCGTTGGTTATGTAGTTATCAAACAAAGCCCTAACCGCTAAACACTTCCCATACTCCCTGGAATTTCCGCACTCCTCAACTATTCGATCCCATATCTCTTTCTCTAGTTTCATCCGTCCAGACCCCTTAAGCCAGTCGTACATTGCTACACATTCAGCCCGAGACGGTTTAAATTCCTTTCTTTTGTGTTTTTCTAAGCAGTCGTTAAGGTACTCAATTGGGTCCGTACTTTTCTTTTCTTCAGCAAGATATTTACTTAAAAGTTTGTTATCTTCTGCATCTCTGATATTCTGCCATTGAGAGTTAAAAGCCGCCTTCCAGTCTTTCATAGGACTCTTACCTACCGTCCAGCCTTTAGCCTGGTAAAAGTACCAGAACTTATCCCCGTAGTGATCGCAGAACTCTTTAGGCCATCCCATCTTTTCCTGAATGTATTTAGATACTTCAGTTCTTAGTGGGATTTTAAATACCCGGTTTGGCCTTGGAAAATCGTCTAGCTTTAACACTTCTGCTGGCATTTTTAACCCCTTCTTTTAGCTTTTGTCTTTAACGCAAGATAATTACGGTACTTTGTTACAACCTCATTAATGACCTTGTATTGCTTAAATGAAGCCTTCCATTCCTGACCACGGACACTATCTATCACAGAGAACTCAAACTTAGAAACGCAGTTATCGGAAACGGCTGCATCTATCCATGAAATGTGCGAGTCTTTAACAATTACTTTAACGGAAGGATCATCATTCTTAAATGACCTGTATTTAAGTCCGTTAAGGCCATTCTCTATGTGCTTACTCTTATTATTTTTATTCCTTTGCATAACTCGCCTATTAAAGCACTCTCTTGCTTTTTTGACTAGCTGTACTCTATACCCACTCTATTAGATTAGAAGTCTCTAACTGTGTGATAAAGGTACTTGCCACCTTCGCCACGGTATAGAACGCATGGAACCTCTTTGTGCTTAATCTTTCTCATGCGTACACTTAAGCGAACAACTTAAACTGTTTGAGTTATTTGGCTTTAGCCAGGCCAAGCGGTCTAACCTTAAAAACACCGCTAAAATTATGTGATAAAAAAACCCGGAGCAGGGTGCAACTGTCCGGGCGGGTATCGGCTTTCGCCAATAACAACCCGTCTAATATTGCACCTATTAAACGGATCAACTATGCCGCTAATATACAAAGAACTTAATGCCGTTTCAAAATAATTCAATCCACAAGATATAAACAAACCCGCCAGCCTGGAAAAGCAGCGGGGAAAACAACTGCTTATGAAAAGAAAGATAAATCACTTTTAGGATCAGGAATGTCAATTCCTAAGAACTCAGCCGCCCATTCACGAACCCTGTCCATGTATTCAGAGAATTCCGCTTTGTTTAGTCCTGCAGTCGATCCTGGCATATACTCTACTTCGCCTTGGTCGTTCGAAATGGGTACGGATAAAAACTTAGCTTTCAATAGTTCATGGACTTGCTCATCTTCGACTCTATGCCCTAAATCGGTAAGCCTTAACCTTATTTCCGGGATTATGATCCCCCAGTAATAATTGTTCTGCGGGTTGCTTCGCCTGTTTTTGCGCTTTATAGATACTTCGTAGGCACCGTCTTTAAGGGTGGATACTTCCTGTTCAAACCGCTTCCGGTTAGATAATGTCAATTTACCTTGCGATATGGTGGCCGGAAAGATCAAAATGGTAAGTCGTTATCTTGTACAGTTGATTGTACGTTATCTTGTACGGTTTTCCCTTTGTACTGATCCTCCTGGATTTTATAGTCAGGGGATTTATCACCTTCCTTTTTGTAAGAGTTAGGCCATGCCGTGTAACGTTTCCCACCTAGTGAGATCGAAAGAATCTCAACTGGGCCTTTTTTTGTGTTGATTGTCTTTTTCCAGATGCCGCCTACGTTTTCCATATATCAATTTTGAGTTGTAAAGTAAAGGCCGGGAACCTTCATTTTATCGCAGAAAAATCCAAATCAGAAAATTTTTTCTACTATCCCGGCCTGTTTCCCGTCAGATTAAAGACCTCCGGGATACGGTCTAAGGAAGTTCAATCTCGCACCAATGGGTTATATGCCTTTCTTCGAATTTGGTTTCATCATAACGCCACTTGAAATCCTTGTAATTCACATACACAGCCTGTTCGATATCTTCACCGTCTGTTACCAATACAGTCTGGTAATGCTCAGGCTTACGGTCTTTGATGCTTATCCAGTTCATGCGTTTTCCTTTTTGAGTTGTTTACGAACCTCTTTAGCTATCTCTTTCTGCCCAGGATTTACCGCACCGTCGTACTCTAACTGGTTAGCCAGCAGGGTGTTTTTAGCCGCCTCAAATTGCTCGTTAGTGGTTATGGCGTTGATCTTTAAAGACAGCTTTCCCCTGGTTTCGTGGTCATAGGTCGAAGAATCCAGAAGCCTTAATAGGATGTCCAGGTTTTCGTTTCCTACCTCGTCACGGTGTTCATTGGTAGCGTCTGCGTCTTTTGTGTCGTCGATCGCAAAAAGTCCATTGAGGGCGTATTTCCTGGCGTATGAAGAAGCAGCCCCGGTAACTTGTGAAGCGTCCATTCCTTTCTTTACGTCCTCCTCACGGGCGTAGGCTACGGTCTGGTAGTGCTTTTCACCATTTGAAAGGGTGGCAATAGCTTTGATGTACACCCGGTCGCCTACCTGTACGATCTCGTCAGTTAGGATCAGCCAGTACCCGTTAGGATTAATCACAGGTTTAACAGCTTCTACGATGTCCTCGGCTGAACGGTACTTGTACTTGCCGAATGAGTTAAAGTTCCCTTTAGGAGCCTTGACTAAGGCTTGAATTTCTGCTAGTGTCATGGTTATGTATTAAACCGTTAAAGAATCTTTCGCACCAGTCTATTGTAAATTTCATTGATCCCCTTAGTCCTGGATCTGTCTCTGAATCGTAAATATTGCAAGCCGTTGTATACAATGCTTTTATGGCAATCTCCTGTTCGTCCGTGATAAGTGTCATGATATGTAGTTTTTGTATTGAACATCAATGAGTTTGCCACGGTAGTAGTCGAATTTCGACTTTTGAATGAAATTGCCCCAGCGGTTCTCAAAGTTATCCAGCAGGACATCACAATCAGAAAAGCTACACCGCTCCATTAAATCCTTTGTCCGTTGGAAGTCTTTAAGGAAATCACGGTAGATGTAATTCGTGTCTCGCTGAAGGTTAGACCATTGCCTGTGGGCAATAGCCATAACAAGGAGTGAACAAACAGCGCAGGCGAGCATAGCAATTTCAAAGCTGGTCATGGTTAAAAGTTTGGTGAAGGTAATATTTCTCTGATGTAATCGCATTGTTTGGCCCATGCCGCATCCCATGCCGCATCCATTGCCGCATCCCTTGCCGCAGCCCATGCCGCATCCATTGCCGCAGCCACTGCCGCAGCCCTTGCCGAATCCCATGCCGCATCCCATGCCGCAT
>JACCDR010940213.1_pt1 | contig 37233 bp, 60 predicted proteins | sample 7446431 | NCBI WGS metagenome assembly JACCDR01 (sample SAMN15323443, study PRJNA562643) | freshwater metagenome | isolation source: river surface water | place: USA:Blue River Watershed | collected 2017-08-17 | reverse complement strand
TACGTCATCTAGAACGTACTGGGTTTCGCGAAAGACGTTTGCCATTTTATGTTCTCCCTGAACAAATGGTCAATAGAAAACGCTCTATTTGAGTTGTTGCATTTTTTGCAACAGTTCAAAACCTGAGCACCTTTTACTTACATTTGTCCGACGGTCGACAATAAAATACACGTCTATATTTTGGGTGATGGCATCCCTTTACGCATCAAGGCTAAATTACCTAGTTTGTATACATGTTGTCAAGAGAACGATACGATTTTGATGGGTTTGTATAGATTATTATGGAAAATGTTTCATGTGAAACATATCGGACACTTATAGAAGCGCTATATCTGTCCGTTAGAATGTATCTTGCGATGACAATTGGCGCATACCACATCGCATTTTTCTATTTCTTTAATTAAGGCTTTTATAGACATCCCGCTTGATTTTAATCTAGAGATAGTTTTCACCTTTTCTGATGGCTCTCTGTGATGAAAATCAAGGCATACAGGATTACTTTCCCCACATTTTATACATGATTTATCTTCCAAGTATTTCGTTACATACGCCCTGTTTTTATCTCTTATTTTTATATTACTTTTTAATCGCCTAGCATTATAAATCTCTTTATTGGCTTCATAATGTTTTTTTTGGCATTCTTTCTGTTTCTGCTTGTCTTTATATGGCATAAATTTATCCTTTTTAAGGATTATACCATAAATATATTGGTATGAACCAATTGGCAGGGATATTACGATTCGAACGTAAAATACCAGAGTCAAAGTCTAGTGTGATACCCTTTCACCATATCCCAATAGCGTGTCCCACCAGTGCGAGTGTGATGTGAGACACACCCGATTTAACCTCGACCTCGACGTGATGTCAATTGCGCACGCCGTTTAGCGTCTGCATGAGCGATTAAATCCTCGATTGAAGGCTCTGTTTTCTTCTTCTGTGGCGCTGATGACAAATCTTCAGTCGTTCGAGTCACAGGGCGTGGCGCTTTAGTGGTCATTGGTTGCTTCCTCATACGTTCTTCGAGCTTACCCATTTCAACCATCTGAGCATAAGGGTCTTCAAGTCGGCTAATGCGCTGAATCTCTTGAGGCGCACGCTTACTTGCTGCATAAATGAACGCTGCAGGGTCTTTCATGCCACGCAAAGCATAGGTCATAGGGTCACTAATGGGTTGTGCCCCCACAACTTCTTTGAAATCACCAAATCTATCCATGCCATTGGTGAATCTCTCTTGAAACTCCTGCTGCGCCTGCATATCGCGCTCTTGTTGCTTGCGCTGCGCTTCCTTCTGACCCATTTTGGAGACTGTTTTCTCAACAAACTGCTCTAACTGCGATTGCCAGCTCTCTTTCGAGTCTGGGTCATACTCAAATTCTGCCGCTTTCGCTTGGGTCGCCGCTTGTTCCGCTGGCGTTTGATTGCCCCGCTCTCTTGCAAGACGGTCACGCACAGCTTTATTAATGCGTTCGTTAACTTCTTCTTCAGTATAGGTACGAGGAGCGGCTTTAGGATTGCCGTAATCGTCAATTTCTTGGGTATCTTGAGCATCTTCAGCAGGCTCGTCTTGAGCGTCATCTTGCGTTTGATTCTGCGGTTTCTGGTCAAGGATATCCCCTTGTTGTGGTGGCTCATCATACGATGGTGAATCAATCTCATCAGCCATATCATAGCTTACTGGCTCTTCAACTGGCGCTGGCACCGTCGTTGCTGAAGGCTGAGAAACTCCTGCTAACAAATCATCTATACTACTCACTTCTGTAGCCATAACATCCCCTGTTTACTTTGTTTTAGAATCCGTACTCATTTTGTGCGTCAGTATCTTGACTAAGTTATCAGCGTGAGCGATTGCAGCATCACTTTGCGTGCGCTCCGTCTCTGCCATATAACGTAATTCTTGCTCTTGAACCTCGCTTGCAGCTTCCATCCTTTCCGTTTCAAGCTTCTGCAATGCGATTTGGGCATCAAGGATAATCTTTTGCTCTTTAAGCTTAATGTCCATTTCCTTGATTTCGACTTCTTTTTGCTTCAACTCCATTTCTTGCTGTTGCATCTGCATTTGCATTTGCATCATCTGTTGTTGTGGATTAGGTTGTCCGTTCTGGTCTGGTGATTTACCTGTCTTACCTGCTTCAATAATCTCAGGAGGAACCAGAACTTTTAGGCGGTTCTTAATCTCAAGGTTATTGGCAAGTGGCAAGTTCTCAGCATAAAGGTCAGCAACCAATCTGAACGTCTCAGGGTCAGCAGCTAACACCTCTTTCAATGACTGTAACGCCTGCTCTTTTTGTCCTTCGTAGCTGGGTCCTGGCATCAATCGAACTTCATACGTTCCTTTCCTGATGTCGTTCTTGATTTCCTCGCCGTAGTCATCCATTTGATGGTTAATGACAACGTTCTTCATGCCTTCCTCTGGCATCATGAGCGTCAATACGCGCTGAGTGTCATAGACTCTGGGAATCATCTGGTTAACAACACGTCCGGCCGCCGCAATTGCATAGTTCACCGCGTTATAGAACACGAATGTCGGGTAAGAACCTTGTCGTGTACGCGCATCAATAGCAGCACCACTTGTTTCGGTTCCCTGTTGCCCCATGCGAGTCGGATATAAGCCCGTTGAAAGATACAAATCCTCGATGGCAAGCTCATATTGCTGCATAAGCGATTGCGAAAGCTCAGGTGGGCGCAACTGCTCAGGTTTAGCACCAGATGGCGACTCATCATAAGCAAGCAATCCTTGAACAGCATTTGGATCACGCCAGTTTCTTTGCGTATCTAAGCCCTGAACGTTCTTCTTAGAGCCAATGAACTGGTCATAACGGCTTACCTTGAGGATAAACGCTGACTGAGTTCGAATATAGTTGATGTAACGCTGAGTATCACGGCAGTCACCAAAGAATGAGCGGCAAATCTGCTTTCCATTCTTGTCGTAGAAGCTGTTTTGGTCCATGAATATCACAGGCAAGTCTTCAGTTGAAGGGAACTCTTCGTCTTCTAGGATGTAATCGCCTGCAATTTTATAGTGCCAAATCTTGTATTTACGGTAAGGCTTCTTGTTTTCGATGCGTACAATCTGGCCATCTTCCCAAAGCGTCATCACTTCATCATCAGGCATCACACTTTGTGTCTCGATAGCGACTGGAGGCTCTTCGCCTTCGCCCATTTCCTCGTTCATCATGAACTCACTGCGAGCATTCATTTCGCGTGACTTCTCAATCAATTCATCAAGCTCTTCCTGATCGTATGTATTACCGCTCGAGAGTTGATAGAGCGTACTTTTCTCATACTTTCTGACGAAGTGGTCAATAATAGTGATGGCTTCGTTATCTGCCCATGTGAATGGGTCGTCTCCTTCATCAGGCTGCACGGCTAGCGCAATCTCTTCCTTGGTCTGTGTAGGTGACATCGTTTTGGATATCTTTTCCTCAAGGTCAGCGCCGTAGATGTCTCTGAATGTGGTGCGATTCATGCGCGTGATGTACCCGCAGACACGTCCATCAGTCTTGTTGGGCTTCTCAGCTCCAATATCGAAATAGGTTCTGGTTGCGTCCTTGAAGTAACCGAACTTAAAGTCTACTTCAAACGAGCGTTGATTGTGGTAATCCGTACCTACATAGAAGGCTGAATAACCACCGATTGCGGCCTGTTTGGCGGCTGTTTGATAGGCGACTGTGGCATCGGTTGAGAACACAATGTCTTTAACGATAATCTCGCGGAGTTTAGCGGTCTCTTGGTCGCAATTGGACATCGGGACGACTTGAAGCTGCGGGGTATTTTGTTGTTGCTCCCCCAACAGAGAGTTAGCCATAGCAGCCAGCTTGTTCGCGACCATGGGGACCTTACGAAAGGTCTTAATCATGTCGTCTTCTTCTTCGTCTGACCATTGCTGGCCGAGTACGAAGGTGTGCATTTCATGGTATTGGTCTATGTTATACTTGAAATGCTCACGCCACTTTTCACAGTCTAAACGCGCTTCTCGCGCAATCTTCTCCGCTTTCTTTGCCATCGCCTAAATCCTTATAGTCGAATAGATGTTTCACGTGAAACATTTTTAAATTAGCAAGCCTGCGGTCCTCTCCGGTATTAGGTTCGCTTCGTACGCCGTTGTCCCTGCGTGCTGTCCATAAGCGAACGTTAGCATTAATGAATCTGCTTTATCGGGGCTTCGCATGCCTCTTTTCTTTGCATCCTTTTTGCTTTCGATAACTAGTCTACCTGAGCTATTATAATCATAACCAAGCCCACAAAGCTCCTTTTGAAGCTCTGGATCGTCAGGTATTTGTACGGGCATGTCTTGGTTAAGCCATTCTCTCATCTCGCTCCACAGTTCGGCACGTAGATTTAGGAATTGGTCAGGGTTGTTTGCAGAGCGCGCAACATTCACGCCCACAACGCAATATTCATAGCCCATTTCGTGCAATCTGTCTACAACTCCCGCGCCGATGCCAATGCAATCGATGAACATTTTGGTGGGTCTGTCACGCTCAATCATCATTTTGAGCTTACCTACGAGTTGCATGGTATCTAATCCTTGGAATGTCTCGCATTTATATGCGCAGCGTCCTCGTCTATGAGTGATGGCTGTTCTGTCTTCTCCTCCGCGGGCTGGGTCAACACCGATGATAAGTGCGTTAGTGCTTTGGACTTCGGTCTTTCTGGCTCTTTGAACAGGCTCAATAGTGATGAAAGTATCAGTGATAGAATTGATGAATGCCTCTTCGTCACTGAAGGGGTATTCTTGGTTAAAGCGTCTACACTTCTGTTCATAATCACCGTCGAAGTCTCCCAGCTTGTTCCTTCTCCATGCAAGATGCGCAGGAGTTAACCCATTTTTACCATAAAGCGTGATCCAATCCTTCTCCTGCTCGGTGAGTGATATGCCTTTGGCCTCCCTGGTGTAGCCATCATCCCAGTACCAAGGGACAAAGATTGCTTCCCAATCGCTTTTACCCTCTTTGGCGTCTTGCCAATCAGTATAGAAGGCATTGGCGATACCGTTAGCAGTGGATTCTTTGATTTTCTCGGTGCCTGGTCTATCCGCAACCGTCTGCTCAATCCCCGTCTTAATCTCACCGTGCGCATCATAGAACGCATATTCGGATAAGTGTAGCAGTTGATTGGTCATTGACCTACCGATGGTCTTTGAGCCTGCAGTTCCTACGCGATAACGAGAATTTAGTTTGTTGAATAGCAGCATGTTGTCGTTGTCTTTGTCGGCTTTGGGGGCGAGACCATCAGGAAGGTTGTTGTTATACCGCTTCGTCATTTCAAAGATGGCCTGCGTCGCATCAGACATATGCGTCAATATGAATGCGTTTGTGCCTGGGATTGTGAGGGCTTTATGGAAATAACGGGCTTGTATGTAGGTTGAGCAGCCTTGTTGTCGGCCTTTGAGAATCAGAACACGCACATAACCAAGGCGATTACGCTGCTCTTCAATCTTCTGGTGAATGTATTTTTGAGCACGATTAAACACGAAGGGGACTAATTGCCCTTCTTTGTCAGCTATCTTGAAGAATGCGGGCGCAAACTCCGTTAAATCGTAGACATCAATCATTTGGTCTTTTGTAATTCCCAAAATAATCAGTATGATCTCTTAGTTGAGACATAATTTCTTCAAATTGCTCTTCATGTGATTTTGTAGGGTCTGTAAAAATACTCAATCCCCAGCAATAAGCCAAGTTCATTATCTCTAATTCACGCCAGTTTTTCGGCTGAAATATCTTGCTCGTTTTTATCTCTTTATCAATCATACTTAATCTTTAGCTCACCTGCGATTATTTTCTCTAAAACTGATTTGTTGTCGTCTTTGTTATCTTCTTTGGGTACGTGAGGTCCGTATTGTTTGGGTAATAGCTTTGATGCTAGCCATTTTCGGGTGTCGATACGGAGTCTTGCACGCGCCACGAATTCGGTATTGAGTATCTCATTTCCATCTTTGTCGAAGTCTAAATCTTGTGATGCATCGTCTGAAATTTCTAGGCATTCTTCTGCTAATAAATCAGCCTGAGTGAGCTTGGCCTGTGCGTATTGGGCCGAAAAATCTGGATATTCCCATCTCCAAAGATTGATTGTGCTCTTCTCTGGTATATCATCATTCATGCGACAAAGTTTTGATAAACCACAAGTCGACGTTGCAACTTTTTTGCAAATAAGAGCGGCCAACTCAGGTGTATATTTTGTTGGTCGCCCTCTTTTTTTCTCCGTTTTCTTTTTCGGAGTACTCATAGACTAAGGTCCTGCTTGCTCGTTACGTTTTTCGCCGCGCATACCGCCGCCTGCTTCTCCAGGTTCGCAATATTTAGGCTGCATACGATTTTGCTCATTAACTAGACGACCGTACATAGATGGAACGCCATTGTAATGAGTGTCTTGACTTTCTTCAGTGTAATCCTTCACTTCACTCATGGTAAGAACTCCTGTTCTGATTTGTTATCGATAACTATACAGCATGTATAACATACCACAATATGATTTATCCACAAAATCTGGGGATAACGCTGTAGATAAAATTTTTGCAAGAGTCCAAGTGAAAAGATTTGACACGTAGTCCAAACACTTGTACTATAGCTCCTGTACCTACAACAACAAGGAAAAATTATGACAATGATTTGCAGAATTGAAGATGAACATTTAACAAATCCATGGGATGGCGAAGACAGGGACGTTGCGCCAGTTGCAGGGTTAAACGGATTTAGCCTATATGATTTGATGGCCGAGGACTGCACAGTCTGGGTCGGGAAAAACAAGCAATTCGGCTTCACAATGGAAATCGAAGACGAAAACGGCAACGATGTAGTTGTCGAGAAAGGCATTCATCCCTACGCTATGGAATCCCTAGCGTCATTCTGCCGACGATTCTTAGGCATGTATGAGAAATTGGAGTCATAAGCAATGCAAAAGTATGGAGACTATAATTTTGAAGTGCTGCTCAATAAAGCAAAAGACAAGCGTGGCAAAGAGAATGAAGTGTTTACATATGTCATCTACGACCCAGATGACAAACAGTTCATTTTGAGAGAAAGTGATGAGAATTTCCACTCGCCTATGCAAGCAACTTTTGCAGCGATTGGTCACATAACACTAATAGAACAAGGAAAAGGATGATGGACGTTGAACAGATACCTGACTTTCACAATAATGATGAAGACTTCGAAAAATCAAGAGACCAACTGAGACAAATGCAGATGATACATGATGCATCTAGCACAATGGCTATGCTTCTCGGGATGGCTCACGTTGGTATCGCAATGGCGCTTACAGAAGAAAATTTAGAAGACATGCGCACCAAGCTCGAAGCCGTGAAAGCCAAACTAGACCATGAAATCAATAAAGCTTTCTACATGGGGCCTAAACAGTAGCAGGTTACCCAATCACCTTGACCTGCTTAGCAACAGGACCTTTGGGGGATGTGTCAGGCTTAAACGTTACGCCTTGACCGTCCTTCAAAGTCTTAAAGCCATCAGCGTCAATGTCTTTGAAGTACACAAAGTAATCTTTACCTTCAGCTTGAATAAATCCAAATCCCTTGTCGTTATTAAACCACTTCACTACACCTTGTAACATCGCTTAAAATCCTTCTTTTTTTTGTTGATAGGGCGTTGAGTCACCGTGTGCATAGTTTGGCATTCCTGCATCCATCCACACCTTTACAGCGCATTCTAGAGCCTCTATAGGCAGATTTCCATCTAACATATCCTGTTTATCATCATCGCTCAATAGTCGAGTGGAAATTAATCGAGGACTTACACCTAACTTAAATCCAATCTTGCTTAACATGCATTTGCATTCGTCAGTCGTAGGCATGATCACATCCAGTCATTTTGGGGTCTAATAGGGTCGTAATGTTCAGCAAAACCAAAAAACAATTCTTCTGTACTAACAGGTCCTTCTTTTGGTGGCGCTTCCCTTTCATACTTCACAAGCCATTTGCTAAAACCTTCCTGGCCTTCTGGTGTAAGAAAAAATTCATTTACCGAAGCAATAGCTTGTGAAGCTGGAATATTGTTTCTCATGAGTGACTGAATCAAAAACCCCTTGTATTGATTGCTCAGATTAAGATTCATAATCTTCCGCCCCCTAACATCGCTCTCATAGTTTTAAGCTCTTGGGAAATTTTACTTGATGCTGACCGTCTTGCGGCCTCTGCAACAATGGGGGCGAAGTTCTGCCCATCTGATGACTCTTCTGCATTTCTAATCGATGCCAAAGTCTCTTTTGCTTGTGGGGAATCAATGCTCTTAAGTTTGGTTTTAAGATCTTCAATGAACTTTTTGAGTTCTGGATGAGGTCTTAATCTGGCTTTGCAATCGCTGATATATTTATTTACTTCAATTTGCTCATCTGGAGTGATTGCGGTCTTTGGACGAGATTTTTTCTCTTCAACTGGCTTTTCAGCTATCTCGTCATTCCAAAGCTCATCAGCAAGGTACTTACTTGGATTGGGCGCATATCCCCTTATCCATTGACTATCTTTTGCTTTTTGAATCTCAAGTTTTGCAAGAATCTCAATTCCTTTTGCTTCAAGATTATTTCTCTTCCAAATCGCTCTGCATCTCTTCTCTGATTTCTTTAAGGGGTAGCTTTCCCAGAATTTGTTAAAAAGAGAAGACTCACACTCTCCCCCTTTGGGGGTATGGGGGGGGTATTTGTGAGATGTATCTGGATCTGTATCTGGTATAGGTGTCACATAATGGGGAAATCCATTTACCCATTCTGTGAAATCCATTTCACATTTTTGTGAAATGCTAAGGAATAAACGATTTAGATATTTTTCGTTCACTAAGTTCGGAAAATAGTAATATGACTTTTTCGTTAGTGCGTACCAGCACGTACGGTCATAGGTTGTTTTGTTGTAGTTTCCTCGAGCAACAAGACCTTCTTTTACACAGTTGTTAATCATGGTCTCTATTTGTCGTCGGGTGAGATATGGGAAGTAATCGCCTATAGCTTCAAGGGTGTCGTAGCACCACACAAGGCCGTCATGTATATGGGTATTATTGGCTAAGTTTTTTTGAGACCAGAAATATAGATGTTCTAGAAATAATGCGGTAGTAATTCCGAAATCTTTTGCTATGCCGACGTTAAAAGCATGCTTAGTTGGCTCTAATGTTAATTTTTGTTCCACTGGGGGGTTTTCATCATGATCATTCATGATATAATCCTCTTGTTATTGTGACGGGATGTACTTCTATGTTGTCGCATAGAAGCTGGGGCACGATGCCCAAACTTAAATCTATTCGATTTTCTTAATCGTCAATATAAATTGATATTCATTGTTTATCTGTAAATTATCACAAATCATTTCTGCAAACTGGTCCATAGTGTGTTGAGCCAAAGACCTAGTAGCTGCTTGCATGCATTCTTCAGCCCCGTTCTTAATAACTTGCTTTCGCGTAAATGATATTGCTGTGTTCATAACTATTTCTTTCATACTGCTTCCTGTGTTATACTTAAACCGTTGTTATTTTTCATTATGATACTTCCTTGTTGTTTGTTTGGATACAAAAAAGCCGGTTTGTGTCTCCACTTTCCGGCTTTTCTAGCTCCTGCCTATTCAGGGCCATATCAAAGAATTCCCCGCATTTAACACATCTTTTTCTATACCATATGCCGTTTATAAATGAGAATCCTCCGCCATCATGTTCATGCGCACAATTAGGGTCTTTTAGGGATATTCCTGATTCCCTCATAAAGCTCTTTAACCAAAGCTCTACGACCTGAACCTCACTTACGCTAAAGCATAGCGGGTTTGGATTTTTGTTGTCTCTCTCATGTACTGATGTTGCCACTTGCTCTAATAAATTCACAGCCTTGGCATATAAATCCATGCAATTATCTCCAATGTAGTAATACCTGAACACTAAGGTTTAAAACTGCTGACCAGATACAGCCCCATAGAAAACCTTGATGCCATCCTACTTTCTTATAGCTTATATTGAGCTTGTTAATCAAATATCTTAAATCGTTTGGCTCTTGTTCGTTGACGGGTTTCCTCTTAATGAAGTTAGAAAACATCAAGGAGAGAGAAGCGAGTCTCCCCGCTCTCCTCTTGATTGGAAACTGTATGACGTTAGTGGACTTCTTTTGAGTCATTGCCTGTTCCATAAAGTGCGTTAACCTGACCTTGAATGCTGTCATGAGCATGCTTCATACACCCCATTACAATGGCAGCCAAATGAGTTGGATGAATTCCACCATCTGTATTTTCTTCAAAGAAGGTAGTTAAGGCTGCTTTTAGTAGATTAATTAGATTAGCAACCGAAGTTGTGATCATGGCATCAATTGGACAGTCAATCTCCCACATTCTTAAGAACTGGTCTATCACCATTCTGGCTTGAAGGTTATGGTGACTCTTCATCACTGCCATAGCCCTATCAAGCTCTTCCTCATTCATGCCATTTAGAAAATCAGCTACTATTTCTCGTTTGGTTTTTGACATGAGCAATCTTCCTTAAAAGGTTCTTTGTATGTTTTGTAAAGGCTAACAAGTTCTTTGCGTGCTGCTTTGTGGAATATCACGCACCAAACACAAATTAAAAGCAAAACGCTACCCATAATCATCCAGAGTGGCATTATGACATTGCTAATAATCCAAGGCAGCGCTATACCCGTTGTAATGAGAAAGAGGAATAGAATTACAAATCCCTTAAATACATTCTTCATGGTTTATTTCCCTATGTTAATGAAAGGAACGGCATTCGATGCGTTCGTTTGTGGCAATGCGCCATCCCATTTAAGAATCGCTTGGTACTGAACGAACTCTTGCGTCAAGCTTGCTGCTAGAATCTGGTTCGCTTTCGCTTGAGATTCAGCGTTGATTAGAATTTGCTTGGCTTTTGCTTCTGCCTCAACGATAGTTTTTTGAGCTTCAGCACGAGCGGTTGCTACTTCATTCTCAACTTTCATCGCGTTTTGAGTGGCCTGAATCTTTGCGTTAATGGAATCGACGACAGTATCAGGTAGGTTAAATGAGCCTATTAGATAGATTTTGTCTACATCAATACCATTGAGAGCTGCTTCAGCCTTAACCAGAGCATTTACAGTGGTGATGAATTTGTCTTTCTTAGCACCGTAGATTTCCTCAACTGTCATAGTGCTCGCGACTTCATTCATGGCATCCCTGACTTGGTTATGAAGGAATGTGTTTGTGATCTCCTCAATTCCTAGGCGGTACTTCTGAAATACTTTAACCACATTGTCAGGGTTAATCTTGTAAGTGATACCAGCATTCGTGCTGATTGATAACCCTTCAGATGTCTGCATTCTAATGCCCTGCTCGCCCATCCAAGAATAGTTTTGCAAGAAGGTCGGGAATAGATAAAGCTCCTTATTCCAACCAAGATAATAACGCCCAACGCCCACTGACTCCTCACTGACTCCTTTGTCACTGCCGTAGAGATTCACTATAACGCCGCGATATCCTGCTGGCACACGATTACATGCCGCTAGAGATAAAGTAGCCAATGCAACTGCTGTCATTTTCCATACACGCATAATTTCTTCCTTATTGCAAGGGGGCTAATCACCCCCTTTTTTGTTAGATTGCCCCGTGGTCTAAAACATTTACGTCCAAATAGTGTGTATTTTCACCAAAATGGCTGCATAAAAACTTATAGAAGCTTTCCGCTTTTTCTAATGTATCGAAGTGAACTTTAGGGTCTGGGCCATGAGCGGCATCTATTACAACAATCCAACCTTCGAGCTTTTTGCTGTAATTTGCCTTTCTTAACAGAAATGAGCGTACCACGCACATCATATGACCGAACTTTCTTTCACCAGGCTCTTCGCCTTTGATAAAGTCTTCAATGTCGTCGCTCATATTCAGGTTTGTGAAATTAACTAACACTTTTTTGTCTCCTTTTTGTTATAAATTACTGATGTTCAAACGAACATTCTACTTTCAGCACGCGCAATTCAGGTTTTTCATAAACCCGTTTTTGACATGTTGATTCGGTCGACACTTGGGCTTCTTGTGTCGAAATTTCTGGTTTTTCTGGATATGAAACATATTTTTGAGGAACTTCATAGGCGCATTGATGTCCTAATTCCATTTTTTCGGTTGGAATAAACATATGATGCCACTGGTCAATGACGCCCTTTTTAGTTAACCGATATCTAGGCTCTTCTTTCAATGAAGGCTGTTCGGTTAATCGTTTAATCTCCATGATAATATCATCAAAATTTTGTGAACAAAGTTGACCTTTATCCAAGTCTTTTTTTGACATAATCGTGTAGTAAATACCATTCTTGTGGCCTACCTCAATGCAAACATACCAATGTGTGTTTTCACACATTTCTTGGACTATTCTTACTCTGTTGGTATCAATCATGTATCACACTCCCTTCTAGTATTTGTAATTCCTGTTTGATTTCTTGAAGCTCTATGTAGCATTTGAGACCAAGCCCAAAGCATACGAGAATGAATAAGTTTGTCACCAAAAACATGATGCATATGCATTTTTTATCGAAGTCATTCATTATTCTGGTTCCTCATCCAAAATTTCTTGTTTACCATCTATAACAACAATAGGACATTCAGGATGATTTAAATCAAAAACTTCGATCAACTCAAATGTATTTTCATCAATCTTTTTTCCCACCATTATTTTTGAGCATCTTTCGTCACTCATCTATTCACCTATTTAAAAATCAGATGCAAAAGTGCATTTATGCCGCCACAGAGTAAGCCGCTTTGTATGGGCGATAACTTCATGGGTTGTGATAATGGAACGCCTAGCATGATTGCGCACATTACTAGAGTTAGTTGGTGCAATACATCAATTGTCATTTTTACCGCCCATAGTATCCATTATTAGTTCATGTCTAGCTTCAATAAGAACATTAATGATTTGGTTAATCTCTTCCAGATTACAAAAAGAAGATAGTTCTAATTTGCCATGAACATACATTTTCAACTCTCTTAAGTGTGGCGTATTAGGCCAGTAGTTGGCTCTCATTATCATCATTCACCTACTTTGGTTTATCACATTTAGTGCATATTGGCATTCTGGTATAGCAGTTCTTGTCGTCATGGTGATCACAATAGTTGTCAATCATGGATAGGATTTTATTTCTAATGCTATTCATTAAATCCGGTTTATAGAAAACACTTAATGTAATAGTAGCGCCTAACATTTCTTGTAATTCTTCTTTCGTGAAGTTATTCATCCTTAACCCCATATTTACGCCTAAAATGTTCTTTAGCCCATGCGCAGCCCCGTCCACAACCAAATCAAAGAATTCACGAGAGCAATCAACACATAAATGCCAATTATGAAGTCCATATTTGATTTTGTACCATGGGTTAATTTCTTTTGATTGACAGCGAATACACTTATACATGGGGTTATCATCACGCATGTTCGTTATCCGAATCACTGGTTAGTCCGACAGTCTTTTCAAGTCTCCAAACGTCGCATTTTGAGCAGCCTTTGAATAAGCTCTTTTCCCACATGCCGTACTCAGGGTAGACTTTGTACTCTTGTTGATGAAAGTTTTTGCAGTACCATCGCATGATGAAGTGCGTTTTTCCGAGCTTCAGTGCATTCCCAAACTTAAACATTCCTGATTTCTCCTTGTTCAATTTTATCCCGTAAACTTATCAGACAATCGAATATAATTCGAAATGCCCTTATACCTATCATAGGGTCATAACATGGGCTATCCATTAACTGCTCAAGCTTTGTGAATGCCCTGGTCACTGCTAGAGAGGAATGCGTATTTTTATATCTCCTCAGCTCTTCAAGTTCTTCTCTTTCATCATTTGTCAAAGTACTTTGCATCTTTAAGGCTCGCTGTTAACTTCCCGTCTGTTAACTGGTGTAGCTTGAATTGAGACAAAACAGGCACGTAGCCCCACTTAATCCAATTAGACAAGCTGCTCTTGGACATCTTTGTTGCTTTATTAAACTTGTAGATACTACCAAAGTATTCTTTTACTTGTTGCGGTGTCATTTCTTCCCCTCACTTTGAGCTTATTCTAATATTTCTCTTGCAATAGTGCAAGCATTTGGACTATAATTAACTTGAAAAATAACGACAGGAAAACAACAAATGAAAAAGTACGAAGACGGTGTCTATGACATCACAAATGAGGAGTATCACGCATCAGCGGGCGTATCACGAAGCCAACTCATGCTATTAGATAAAAGCCCCTATCACTTCTGGTATGAAACCATGTCAGGAGAGGCCAAGAAGAAAGAGCCAACGCCTGCGATGGTTATAGGGTCTGCATTTCACACACTTTTGCTTGAACCGGAGAAATTCACGCACGAATACTGCATAAAACCTATTTTACAAAAAATGCCACCAGAAGTTCTAATGAAAGAAGTGGGGAAGGAGCAATATGAACAAGTTAAATCGGCTAGAAATATTGTGCGTGAAAGAAATAATACACTTACAGAAGAATTTAACGAAGTATCACAAGGAAAAACCGTCCTTACACAAGACCAATTCTACGGCTTGCGCGTTATGGTCGACAATATCAAGAAGCATGACATTGTGCAGACGCTTCTCGATGACGCAGTATTTGAGAAATCAATATATTGGACAGACGAAGAAACAGGGCTGCAGTTTAAAGCGCGTCCAGATATATGGTCTCCTAAGATGGTCGTAGATTTGAAAAGCACAAATGATACAAATATACACGCCTTTATGCGCTCATCTATGAACTATGGCTACTATCTACAGGCTGGCATGATGCTCGAGGCTTGCAGAGCGTTAAAGAAGCCTTTTGATGTATTTGCAACACTGGCTTGCGAAAAAGAAGCGCCACACGTACCAGCAGTATTTTTAATGAATGAGCAAGCTTTAAACTTTGGTGTAGATCAATTCAACACTTACAAACGAAAATTAAAAGCTTGCATAGATTCAAATCAATGGCCAGCATATACAATTCAAGAATTAGGCATACCTAAATATTTAACAAATCAAGAGGAAGCACAATGAGCGCGCAAATAATTTTACAAAACAACACAGCCCTCAGTATGTGGGAAGACAATAAAAAACTAGAAGAAATCAGAAAAATATTTGCGCCAAAACTCAATAGCCAAGAGTTCGACGCATTCGTTGGGATGGGGAAAGCCTCTCATTTAAATCCGTTTTTACGTGAGATTTGGGCAGTTAAATATCAAGACAATGCTCCGGCCCAAATATTTGTGGGTCGCGATGGATATCGTAAAGCAGCCCAGCGTCATCATGAGTACGATTATCATGAAACTGATGCTGTTTACTCAAATGATACTTTCAAAAGAAACAGTATTACCGGAGAAATTAATCACGAGTACAATCTAAAAGACAGAGGCGAGCTTCTGGGGGCGTATTGCATTGTTAAAAGAAAAAGCTCTTGTAGACCATCTTATACTTGGGTAAAGCTCTCTGAATATTCTACGGGCAAAAGTTTATGGAATCCACAAACCGGAAAACCAGAAACAATGATTAAAAAGGTCGCAGAGTCTCAAGGATTAAGAGCAGCATTCCAAGACTTGTTGGGAGGCACTTACGGAGAAGAAGAAATGACCGAAAGACCTGAAATAAAATCTGTTTCAAAAGAGCAAGCCTTAATGAATAAAATAAAGGCCGCAAAAAGTATCGATGTTATTGAAGCAGAGGTTGTTGAGGAAACGGGGGAAACAATTTCTCCTGAACAAGCAATAGAAATAGCAGCACTGTTAGCAGTGAAAGAATTTGATTCAAATAGACTAGACAAAGCAAAGAAGCATTATGGGGTTCAAAAAATTGAAGATTTAACCAGCGCACAAGCTCAGGATTTAATTGATGTTTTAAATAAATGCGCTGACAAGGAGTAACACTGATGGCGAGATTGGATGTTCAAACGCTAGTAATGGCGTTCGAGAAAAGGATAGAGTCGCTAGAAAAGAATCCCCCTGACAAAATATCGACAGGGGTCGTGCTTAAGATTCTGGACAAGGCGATTGAAGAAGAGATTAAAAATCATTTTTTGTATTTGGTCAAAAAAGAAATCGAAGAACAAATACGCAATGAATTTAAAAAAATGAAGGTCAGGCTATGCTGTCTGATGAAGAATTCAGAATCGCTTTAGGTAATAAGATTAAGCGCTCTGTGATTCGGGGTATAGGATACTTATAACCAAGGAGAAAGCCACATGAAAGCGGCTATTGATGAATGGATGTCAAAGAATCTTGAGGATATAGCAAACAAGCTACCCCAAGAGGTTCACAATGACCCTGCAAGCTTTGCCTGTGGCTACAATACAGGGCGAAAAGCCGTTTTGTTAGAGTTAGATAGACTGTTGGATAGGATTGCAGATGAAGAAAGTACCTTTCCTAGGGACATTGAAGCGATTATTTAAGTCCTCAGATGAGTTTATGAAGCATAAGCAGTTAGCGGATGAATGCCGTATTGCGCACTCTGTAGCTTATCTAGAGGTAGCCTATGTGCGTGCGCTGAGACAATCAGGTCTTGGAGACAGGCAGATTGTCACATTCATCAGTCATAGGTATTACAAGATGTTGGAGGAGTTGCTTTGAATGAGCTATTAACCGAATCAACGTTCATGATCACAAAGAACGAACAGGGCAAAGACGTGCTTGGAATATACCAGATTTACAATGATGGTTATGCGCAAGTGGGTGGATGTCAGCAAATGATTGAGCTTACAAAATATGGTATGGACGCCTTAGAAAAGAACTTAAAGTCTTTGCTACTGGCTATCTTAAATCACAGATACCCACACCATCAGTACACTATACAAGGAAAAGTAAATGATTACAGACTTAACGAAGAAAGCCAACGGAAAGACTGACATAACAGCAGAAGATCACGTATTAAATGCTCATGAATACCTTAAGGAATTCTTAAGGAAATTCGATACCGCCAAGCGTGGAGGAATTCACGACTTCATGGAACTCACTCTATTCAGCATGGTTAGAACCTCTATTGCTGATGTTGATACTTATCTTGGGAAAGGCCATCGCTCAGTCAATGCAAATGAGATTATGGCTATTGTGGCTCAGTCTTATCAGAAGGTTTTGGATAATGTTAGGCGCAATCTTGAGAGCATGAAGGAGGTGAACTTCGAATGAAGTGGCACTCTGTTAAGAAGTATAGACCACCATGTTCTTGCAAGTTATTCGCTATCACCTCTTATGGTGATATATGGACGGTGGTATTTACAGAAGAGCACGACAACGACATAGATGGACTTTTGTTTGTCTCAGACCAAGATAATATGGTTGTGTCAGGAATAACCCACTTCTTCATACCGGATGCAGTGGAGATTGAAGAATGATTAGACGATTAAAGTGTTGGTTCTTAGGTCATGATTTTATGCAAGACCCAAATGAGCCAACAGGACTAATGCATTTCAAAAGAAGCGAATGGAGTTCAGACCTTAATGGGTTTTGTAAACGATGCAAACAATACTACAGAATGGATAATCGATAATGAAACCACCAATGCTTAAATCATCAATGGAACACGTAGAATTCCTCCTACATGGCGCGAAAGAAGGCTACCAAGTCAATGAGTGGATGATTGATTTCATGGCCAATATCATCTTTCAAATGCAGTTATGGCGCACGAATCAAATGGGATGGAAGATAAAGGGCTTTCCACCTGCGCATTTCAAGGAAGCGATGGATGCTTTCTTGCATATTATCGAGGAAGAATTGCCTTACTACCGAGTTAAACTGAAACACGCACAAGACAGGATGTCTAATGAAGCAGCTCAGGGATTATCAGAAGAAAGCAGTCAATGAATGTTGGGAAGCATTAAAGCAGGATGATGAACCCGTCCTTTTAATGGCAAGCGTGGGTGCTGGGAAAAGCCTCATGCTGGCCGATATTTTGATGCGTCTGCAGAAAAATGACAAACTCGCACTTTGTTTAGTGAATAATGCGCAGTTAGTCGCTAGTAATTGCAAGACTTTCATCGAACAAGGTGGAAAGGCTTCAATCTACTGTGCCGCACTCAATTCAAAAGATGCGAGCGAGAATGTGATATTCGGAACACCTAAATCTGTTCTCAATGCCATTTTAAATAATGAAAAAATCTCTACAATACCCTTCAACATCATCATTGTGGACGAAGCTCATGCTATTGATTACACAAATCACCGTACAACTTTTATGCGCATATTGCGTCACTACAAGCACCAATATCCAGATATGCGCGTGCTTGGCGCAACAGGAACTAATTTCAGATTCAGGGGAACCGAAATCGTTGGGGAAGACTGCTTATTTCAATCCCAGGTCGGTAACATTACAACTGAATCTCTCATTGAATCCGGATATCTCATCAAACCAGAATTCAAGGTTGATAAGAACCTAGTTCTAGACTTCTCACGCGTAAAGGTTCGCAGCAACGGGAAGTTTGATCCTAAGCAATTAGAGGATGTCATCAGCAAGAGCGCGCGCCTTACAGAGAAAATATGTCATCAAATAATGCATATCGTTAAAGAGCAAAACCGTTTCGGTGTGTTTATTTTCGCCACCACCAAGAAGCACGCCCATGAGATAATGGGTCATCTTCCTCCAAATGAATCAGCATTAATTTTAGGTGAGACCCCAGAGCATGAAAGAACCCAAATACTTGAAAGAGCACGGTGCGGCGATATTAGGTATCTCGTCAATATTTCTATTATTTCTGTCGGGATTGATATACCTCCTTTTGACACTGTGGCATACCTTAGACCGACAGAAAGCCTCGTTTTGCTTGTCCAAACGCTCGGCCGTGGACTCAGGTTATCAGAGCAGACAGGCAAAACCGATGCCCTCGTACTTGATTACGCAGGCAACATTGAGAGGCATCAGGACTGGGATAACCCCATATTAATGGATGCTATGAAGCAAATCGACGAGGATTATGAAGTCGAATTTGATGTTCAGTGCCCTCGTTGCATGGAAATGAATAAGTTTACCGCCAGAAGATGCAGAGGCGTAGACGTCATATCTAAAGAACGATGCGACTATTTCTTTGAGTTTAAAGAGTGTGAATACTGCAAAACTGAGAATGATATATCAGCGCGTCAGTGTCGTATGTGCGATAAGGTTCTGATTGACCCAGATAGAAAGCTAAAGCTCGAAATTCCTGTCGAAGAGCTTAAGGCTATGGATGTGATCGAAGCGAAATACGGAGTGTCCGACACTCAAACGAACCACTTTAGAATCAACTGTATGTATAGGTGCAAGGATGAACACGGCAAAGTTGCCGCCTACTATGAGAACTATACACCAAGTTCAGACAAAGCCAAACATGTTTTTTATGGTCAGTTCATAAAAAAGCACTGTGAAACGCCTTCCGAGTGGTACAACCATATTACTGAGCGCGGGAAAATGGTCGAAATGCTTGAGAAGGTGAGAACGCCTGTCAAAATCATGCTTAAGTTTGATGAAACGGGCTACAGAATTAAACGAAAGATTTTTAACCATGAGGAAACACTATGACTACAAGGAACGCAGATATCTGGAGAAGAATATACGACGAAGTAAAGGAAATGGGTCAGTTCATCAAAGACTCAACACCTGATGCGCAAGGATATAATAAGCTGCCTCTGATTGGTAAAAAGGAGCGAGAGGATATGTTTCGTGCAATTGAAGTCCTTCAGCGTCGAGCCTCATCCTATATTGACACCCTTCCACTTCCCGTAACATCTATTAAATGGCGCTACAATCGAGAAGACCCCACAACGCACGCATCACACAAATCATTCGCCTATAAGCATATGATGACCGAAGAACAAATCGCAGCCTATGGCGATGACTTCATGAAGCATGAGCGGATGGTGAGCAATTTAGACTAACATCATGGCCAAAGTAGGCGTTAAATACCGCTTTGGCCGAATCTGCACCCCATACAGCTAGTGCTAAGTAGCCCCTACTGTTCATGCGCGTGATAAATTCCTTCTGCTCTTCACTCAATCGCCCTCCTTCAGCCTTTAATTCAATCCAAAGACCACTCAAACCACAATAAGGCACTGCGACGAATATATCCGCCACCCCCTTCTTAACGCCCATCTTTTTAAGATTACGCCCCTCCATCACAGAACAGCGACGCTCATTCGCAAAATGATATGTGTCTTCCCAAATATCAGGGTAATTCTCTCTAACCCAGTTCATAAAGTTGATTTGCTCAATGCGCTCTTTATGTTGCATCAAACCCCCGCTCTAATCGCTACAGCGATGCTTTTAGCGCGATTGGGTACTTGGGTAGCCCATTTACTCTCAAGTGCTTCCTTAGCTGCTTGCGTGTAGTTTCTAGCTTCTAATGCTGCAATCATTTTGCGAAATCCAGAAAGACGAGCTATACCTAAGTTAAAACACATATTCAAAAGGGCATCTTGAACACCAGGTGGCTGAAGAAAATACCAAGGAAATTGCGCAAGCTCTTTTCTGCAGCGGGCTATATCATTGTCGAGAAGGAACTCGGCTTCATCTTCAGTGATCCCATTGTCATCTATGTTACGTCCATACCCTATAGTGACCTTCTTCATTGTATCAAGGTATGGATGTGACCTGAAACCCTCATCTTTCTTAATCCAGTCTTTTACGCTAGACATAACATTCCTTGTTATTCTGGAGATAAGTCGATATCAATTCCTTCAGCGCGTAGTACAGCTTCAGCAGCTTGTTCAACTGGGCCATCGGGCTTTTTGGTAATAAGATACGAACCAAATCCTATAGCCATGGCAGCGCCTATAATCACAATCTTAAGCCATGATTTATCCATAATACCCCCTATTTTATTGGGTGATGCTCAAAATATCTCTGAACTCACCCAATCAGGAATCGATTATGCAGTTGGGATTGTGCGGTACCAAAGGTGCGCAACCATAGTACTGTCACCGGTAGTAAACGCAGCAGAAATGTTACTCAAGTACAACCCTTTATTTACTGTGGTTGCAAAAGGTAAAGCTACTACGCCCGCGTTCATGGTGAATGTATTGCTAGCGGTTGCTTGGAACACAGTATTTGCAAGAGTCGTAGATGCAATAACACCCGCGCCATTTGCTGTAGAATCATACTGAACCGCAACAGTACCACCCGCCGCAAAAGCCGCAGCACCATAAGTCATGACTAATTGAATTTGGTCTAATACTTGCAATGTATTTGCGCCACCTGCTGCAAGAAGCAACTTAGGAGTAGCATACATTCCATTGAAATCAGCCGCAGAAATACTAACAGTGGTGTATTTTCTGATTAAAGGACTAATCATTGATGAAAGAACTTTGTTTGCGCCAATCGCAACCACACCGGCATCACTTATTGTAGTATCACCAGACATCGCAACACCTGTTGCAATATTGCTAGAGTTACCAACAAAAATACGTCCGTCTAGTAATGTGTTGCTTAAGCCACCGGCTGCAGGGTTAGCAACGAATGCGGCTGTATCTGCGTCATAAACAAACCAATTAACTAAAAAATCAGGGGCGTAAGATATTAAAACAATATCTGTGTCTTGCCATTGAAAAGTTCCATTTTGTAAAAGTTCAACATCTGCAACGATATCTGGATCATCCCAATATCCTGCGGTTGTAATAGTTGCTAAATCATCATCAGTAACAATAGAGACGATGTTAGGATTGCCAACAAAGTAGCGTCCAAGTGCTGTAATAGCCATGTAAGAATCTCCTTATAATTTAATTTGTGTGATTATCTAACTTTTCTACGTCTCATCTTGTCTAAATCATCAACACCTAAAAATCCATCTTTTTCAATCATGGGGTCACTATCTTTAAATTGATTGTTTCGAGCAGTCTTTGCTCTATCAATCTCTTGATTATACTCTTCTGGTGCTTTGCGTACAGACCCCGCCATATCACTCCGTTTAACTGGTGCGTCTTTGTAAGCCATGATTTTCCCCTTAACAGCGTCCTTTTTTCTTACCTGGCATATCCTTGTCATCTTTGCGTTTGTCTTTCTTCATTTTTTAGCCCCTTTCTTGCCAAGAACCTTGTCAGCCTTAGCGTCAATTTTAGCTTTTGAAGAAGGACTTAACTTTCCCTTCTTCTCCATTTGTGTAGCACGCGCTTTGGCGTTCTGAGCGTGGGCTTTATCTGGCATAGGGTACTTTCTTTCGCCAGGCATTCCAAACTCACTCTTGGGCAGCTTGTTCCGCGCTTTGGTCGCTAGCTTCGCCATCTTTACTATCTCCAGTTGATGAAGCTAATGCCCCTAAGTTATCCTTGGCTTCCGCTTCGAGTTTTTTAATCATTTCTTCACAAGCATAAATCGCACCTTTAACCTGCTCAAAGTTTGCCATAACTTGGTCCCTTTGTCGGATAAAGTTTGCTAGCTGTATTTGCAAATGCTGTATTGCGCTTAACTTTGGCTTTTCCTGTGCAACTTGTGACATCCTATTGTCTCCATTGGTTAAAAATCATTTAATTTATTTCATAAAGCGTATCGTTAGTCAACTCTACGCTGTCATATAGCAAAACGTACAGTATATATTAGTATTATTTGCAAAGTTTACGTCAGTTAATATTGCCAAGTTAGAAGCCGTTGTAGATTGATATAATGTAACAACACTTCCTGATGATGCAATGCTACCGCCAATCATAGAACCAGTATATGTTAACTGTTGCACAAGGTTAATTGGTACGTTTTGTGTGTTACTTATTGCCCCAGCGGCCACTGGAAGAGTGATTGTCGCATTTCCTGTACTGCTTCCTTTGTTGGTCATGTTAATACCTATATTAACAATACAGAGCTTACCAACAATCAAGTAATTCCCAAAAGGCGTTCCTGAATAAGTTATCCCCACTGAAGCCCCACCAAAAGCCACGGCAGGCGTATATGTGTTGTAAACAGTAGTTGCCAATCCGCCTGAGTTTGCGTTGTTAGTAGCAATAGCAAGAGCTGCTGCAACACCCGTTCCAAGACCCGTGATTCCACCAATTGGAAGGCCTGTGCCATTTGTCAGGGTAATAGATGCGGGCGTCTGCATAGCAAGGCCTGTTGGCAATGTTGTTGAGAGGATTGGGACGCCTGACCCGTTTGTTACTAATACGCGGTTATTTCCGGTGGAAAGCTGACCAATTAAACCTGTACCAGCTCCATAGAGCAATTGATTTGCTGATATAGATGTCAATCCAGTTCCACCTAGAGATACTTGCAATGGATATCCTCCACCCCCAATGATGTCATTACTTCCTGGCGTATACCACTCTACATCCCATAATCCTTCAGACGATGAATTATTAAGAACTGTAAATGAAACAGAGCAAACAATACCTTCTATTGGCGGAACAGTTGCAAAATATGTGAACCCAGGTGTAGTGATTGTTGTGCTTTGAAATCCTGGTGTGTTTTCATTTGAAAGAGTAAATAAAAATCTTCTTCCTACTGAAAGTGTTGTTGCGTCTGGCAAAGTTACCTGCCCGCCAGAGGATGGCTGGTCATAAACAATAATTTGAAAATCACTACTCGCTGCTGTAAGTGTTACGGTTGGAAGCGTGTTATTTAAATGAATTGTTTCGGGCGTGCTAACTAAATTATTTAAGGTTAACAAATCAAAAGATGGGCTGCTTGTTGTTGTTAGTGATTGGTCTGATATTTGGTTTTTTATAGCCATGATTTTCCTCTTAAGCTGTAGTAACGCCAGAACTCATTATGTATGTAACGGCCCAGGTAGTATTGGCAACAACACAAACAACTTGAATCGCATCCCATTGGTTAGATGAAGTAACAGTTCCGCCAGATGATGTTGCGGCAGAACCAACATGAATTGTTTGTCCCGTATTCGCCGTCAACACCCATCCTGCTGCCCCAAGGCCCTGAACTGTAACCATATCACCTAAAGCCGCTGTTGCAGGAAGAGTAATCGTTGTTTGGGCGGCATTCTGGACTACGTACCCAGCTCCAGCTACCGCTGCTTGGGTTGTTCCTGCAATTCCAGACCAGTTCTCACCCGCATCGGTAGATGTGATCTCAGTTCCTTCAGGACTATGAGTGATTGTGATTCCGCTCCCTGCAATCAAAGGCAGAGGTGCTGAATCAAAATAGTCATCATCTTGGTTGTAGGTGAAAAATCCCCATGTCGCTGAATAATAAATAAGAACATAGTCAGTATCATTCCACTGGAATGCGCCTTCGTTAATCTCAACAAGTGAAGCTTTCTCGCGAAATAAATAACCTGGGGTCGTCAGTTCTTCTAATGTATTGTCCACAGTCATGCGAACAATCGAAGGATTGATACCATAGTCGCGTTTAATTGAAAGGATGCTCATTATATCCCCTATGAATAATATTCTGTAACGATAATGATTCCTGAAGCGCCAGCTCCTCCAGCGCCCCCGTAAGATGTGGGCGAACCTCCTGCGCCTCCAGTTCCTACGTTATAGGAATAAGTTGCAGATGGAGAATCAATATAAGCTTCTATATATCCACCAGAACCACCGCCGCCACCTGAAGATGCAGCTAGAGTCGTACCAGCGCGCCCACCGCCACCACCGCCAGCGCCAGTGAAAGCAGCGCCAGCTTGACCAGCAAATCCGTTAGGGCCGCCACCGCCTTGGCCTCCAAAGTAGCTCGCACCACCATTACCACCAGAAGCAGTCCAAGAAGCAGCGTTCGTATTGGTATTAATAAAGGTACCAGGATCACCATAAGAACCACTTAATCCAAACCCATATGCAGGGGATGAGATAGAGGCTGAACCATATGTGCCTCCATAAGCCCCAAACGAGCCACCACTACCACCAGAACATGTTAATAGTGAAGTCCCAAAAGTAGTTGTTCCTCCACCAGAACCATTGCCCGCTGTACTTACGCCACCTCCTGCGCCGCCACCGCCTCCGCCAACCATTTGAATTTTAATGTAAATGGGTGCTGGGCTTGTAGGAGTTGTATAAGTTCCACTTCCAGAGGTGAATTTTTGTTGCGTTGGAGCTTGTCCACTTCCAGAAGTAGAAGAAGCATAAATCGGGGGTGAACCAGGCCCTTGAGAAGTAACTACATATCCAGAAGTTCCAGGAGCCAAAACAGTAGGATTGCCAGAAGCATCCCATATGGCAATCGCACCAGGTGTGTTAGCTGCAATGCTCAACCATGAAATGTCACTCAATGTATTTGAGTTACCGCTAATCGTCTTGTTAGTGAGCGTTGCAGCATAATCATTCGCTACCAATGTATCTGTTGTTGGGGGTAATGTAGCTACAGTCGTGCCCGCAGCAGGGGAGGCTTGAAGTCCAGTCGTGCCGCTTGAAGACCCAGCCAATAACAAAGAACCTGAAGCAAACGTCTTAATACCGCTAATCGCTTGGTTTGTAGCTAAAGTGACGAATGTATTTGACGGTTGCGCAAGCAATTGGAAATCAATTGGATCAGTGCCGATAGCCGCAACAGTCTGAGTTTCAACCCAGATACTACCACCCCATTGTGTACCACCTGGTTTAACTGCTACAAATGAACCAGGGATGATTTCACTGGTTGTATCATAATCTGTTGAGCGCGTAAAAACTGCCTGAACCATATCAGTTCCGACCGTGCTCATATAATAAATACCGTTCTCTGTTTGGTCGGTCTGGTCTTGGAAAAGCACACGGTCGTTGAGGTTAATTGTCACCCCATCAATGACGACAACCGCCGCCACATCTTGGGTCAAGGTAGCCCCCACGCCTGCAGCCCCGTTATCGTATGCTGACGCAAAGTCTTCTGTCGTTGCCGCAACACATGGACCACCAGCAACGGGCGTGAACCCGCTAGAGATGGTCGCAACGTATGCCTTTACTGCGGCCTGAGTGGGCACCAATTCCGCAGAGTCCGCAGCTAAAGTCGGGTCGTTACTAATACCATTAATGCCTTGGGTAGCGTTCAAAGTCCATAAGCCTGAGCCGTTGGTGATGAACGAGAAACCACCGTTAGTGACTGAGTTCGTAAAATCGAAGCTCATCACATCAACGTCACCGCCTAATGTTAAGGTTCCAGGCAGTACAAGCGTTGAAGATAAGCTAAATACAGGGTTGGCAGAGCTGTCATCGTTGGCGATGTCAATCTGGTCCGTGGTCCCAACAAATAAACGAGACGTCAATGCGCCTGTGCTTGTGGTAACTGACAAATAACCTGTAGAAAGTAAGTTCAAATACACGCCATTGACTAGGGTTCCGTTGTTAGTCTGCGCAATAATTGCAGCATTTGCTAAGTCTTGAACCGTTTTATCAACAACAGTGGATTGGTTTTGAAGTCCTACGAGGCTCGCGCCTTCTCCTGCAGTGTGGCTAGCCAACAATGCAAGAATCGTGTCCTCGTCATCAAGCTGAACCCACGAAGAAGTATCGGCGTTGTAGTACTCATACAAAGTATCAGTGGTATTAAATCGAAGCCGATAGTACATCTCAGCCGAAGGGTCTGGCCGCTGGTCTGTTGTACCTTCTGGCAAAAATGTCCATGGGTTATTAAATTGGGTGTTAGTACCGTCTTTAATACCCACAGTTATATTGTCGTTCTCCAGGTCGCCGCCAGCAGAGAACTCGCTGAACTTAATAGTATCTACCATATCACGAATCCTTGTGACAGTGGGCTTACTGCCCTGGTAATTGCCTCAATGACACCCCGATGTATGCTGATGTGTCTGGCGTAATAAAGTGTACCACGTCTCCGCCGCGAACGTAACGTTGAGAGCCATCGCAACCAGCTCTATATTCGTTATATTGCTGTGATCCAACTGTGCCCGCACTTGGGATAGTTGGCGTTGAATTTAAGGACACAAATACGTTTGCATCTGCATTATAGTTAAGCTTCATTGAATAGTAATTCGTTGAAGTACCTGGGATAGTGATGGTCTCTTCTGAGTTAGCCGCACACGCAACCTGATAGCTCACGTCACTAAAGGGAATCGTTAAATCATAGTTGCTGTTGTACTGAATAGCCATGTCTTAGCCTCCTAGCCGTGAATTAGCTGTAAAGTTGTATGTTAGGTATGCGCATCCGAACGCACCTGTTTGACTTGGTGTACCGCCTAACGTCAATGTAGAGTTAATCACAAGTGAGTTCTGACGTACACTAGGTGATTGCGCCCACGCACTAATTGCAAGAGTTCCTTGAGCTAATGCGCCCCCACTGGCTTGTACGTTCCCTGTCACGTTTCCTGATGAACCACCTGTTGAATAGTAGGTCATCGTAGGAACGGCGCGCTTAAGTGTGAAGTCCGTCTCAAAGCCTGTGTTAATCAAGAAGATTGAACCTGCGTTGGTGTAGGTATTCATCTGAGCAGTCTTAGCCCCCGCAGTGCTGGAAGCACCTGGAAGAACGCCTAAAGGATAACTGCTCTCGTAATAGTACTGGCATCGACGCAATGTTTCATCAAATGACAAAGGATTGCAGTCAATCGCAAACGCGTTAGGTACAAGAGACGCACTTTTGAACGTAATGTAATCCGCAGTACCCGACTCAATCATATTATCGAGTGTGTAAATCACGATTGCCAATGTCATGGTAGCAGACGTGCTTGCTTCTATATCAAAGCTATTGAACGTCAGGACATTCTCGCCATCATCAAGGTAATAGGTTGGTGAGTTGACCGCTAAAACCTCTGACCATCCGGCTGCAAATGTAGGCTCTCCGTCTGACGTCCATGCAGAAATCGGGTAGTTCTGTCCGGTATTTGAAGGCAATGAAGTGTTTTTAATCAGCTTCATCTTCACCCGCAAATCAACATCAGTGTTTTGTCGTTGGGCTACAAGTTTCACCAACGATGAAAGCAGATTTCCCCAGTAAGGCCGCATGGTTGCAGGGTCGATATACTGAATCATTGCAAACTTGTTTGTACTGGTTACAGCGGTCACATTAAGACCATAGTTCTCATCGTATGAAGCTTGCTGAACTGAGACGTTGTTGCCACTGGCATCAGCGACATACTTCTGCTGAACAATGATTGTCTGGTCGGCTGTGTACTGGTTTGCCGCAACGTTACCCAATGATGTGCTTGTAAACTGCCATGGGTTCTGACCGAAGTCCCAGCCAGTCAAAATGCTTTCTTTCGGCTGAAATAGAATACTGTCACGGTAATAATGGAACGTGTAATCTTGTTGACGCTCAATCGTATCTTGATTGTACTCGAACTCAATTTGGTCAGCCGCATCAGAAGCCACAATCTGGAAGCTTGTAACGTAGATATCTAGAGGTGAAATGCTAGTCGGAAGCACTAATTGATATTCAATCCACGCATCTGGCGGGGTGTCGGTGTTGGAGGGATCGCCTAACACCGCGTGCCCCGTATACTCGGTAAATACGGCTGTGATTTGAGTTGATGGTAACACAGTTCCAAGCGTTGTGCCCATGGAATTCACTAATTGAGCACTGATAGAGGGGCTTCCTGATTCAATCCTACAAGTAATCGCAGAAGATACGCTTTCATCAGCCCACAACATTCCAGCTTGATTGAAGCGCTGAATCAGCAATGCAGACGTCCAAGACCCACTTAAGAGTATTCTAAGCGCATAGGGGGCGTTGGTTGGGTTAGCGGTAGCAGCGTCAGCATTTAATGGAACACGCTCAAGGGTCACCGCACCAGAACCTTCTAAACTCAACACCCAACCTGGAGCCACGTCGATGTCTTGGGTTGAAGCCGAAGACTGAACATAGGGTGACTCAAAGTTAATGATTGAGAACTGAGGGTTTGTGATTTGGTTATCCGTTGGGATTACTGTGTTACCAGATGAACCGCCCCCACTTCCTGGTACATAGTTCTCGACAAGGTAGATTAGTGGGTCAGCTTGAGTATTGCCTTGACGGAATTCCAAGCGATAAACCTTGTCAGGATTAAAATAGATGTTGTTTGGTAGAGTTCCGTTTGCCTGGAATCGAATGGGATTAGGCCATACAGTCGTGCCGTAAGGGTCTCCCCACACTGTTTCAGGGATATATGGAATGGTGTTTTCAAGCACGAACAGGTAGAACGTATCGTCAAACGCATTTGCGGTTAAGTCGACTTCGTACCATATGGGGTTATAGCCACGTATTAAGGTTGCAACCATTTACAAAACTCCTTTTAATTTAGAGTTAAAATCCCTTTATGTAATTTTCTATGGCACATACAACATAAAACCGCCAAGTTATCTATGTGATTATTTTTAGCATCTTTATCTTTATGATGAATATCTAAACAAAAATCATATTCATCATAACCGCAAATCTCACATTTCTTATTTTTTATTAAAAATACATCTTTTCTTAAAGTCCTACCTATATCATTTCTATTCAATCTTGACGATGCTTTTTGTTTTGCCCTTCTTTCTTTTAAATCCATTCTTTTATGCTCTCTGCATTTTAAAGAGCAAAATCTTGTTTTGTAATTTCTTCTAGATGGCGAAGTAATTACTTTATTGCCACAAGCTTCACACGAAAATTCGTATCTCGTATATTGCTTATGATTTTGACATTCTATACTACAAAATTTAGCTGTATTTATCCGATATTTTGGTACATAAAAATCTTTTTCGCACGCGACGCATTTTATTGTACTACCTTGTCTTTTTTTCATAATAACCCCATAAATATAGGGATTATATCAATCGCTTGCGCCTATTTAAACTCCGTTATATAATATATATTTAAGGAGAATATCATGGGTTGGTTCATATTTTATTGTTTATGTTGGTGTGCAATATCTCCAATAGTAGATAATTATTTAAATAAATCATAAATAGTTTTTCCTGCTAATGTAGCAACACCTGCGCCACCGCCTTTCATAATTAAGCTGTTTAATCTTTTTTGTGCTTTATTCTTTTTAACCAAATTTTGCACATGCTTTGCAACTTCGGGATGCCTTTCTAAGAACTCCCGCATAGGTTTTGAGTTCTCGGTGAATATTTTCTCAACATTCTCAGGAACGTGCCGAATATCGGGATGAACCATCTTACCAATCGCCTTTTTGAGGTTTTTCGGGAAATATGTGTTCTGCAATTCAGAATAAAGCTTGCGTCCTTGACTTAAGACATGCGCAATATCCAAATGCCCACCTTGAATCAAGTGATTATTAAGCTCCTCGTTAATCTTCTCGCGTAGGTCTAGAATGTCTTCGCCTTGGTTTTCCATGGCTAAATCATCGCTAGAAATCGCTTTTGTGCCTTTCTTGTATAAGCTGCTCTGAATTTTATGAATCGCTTCATAGTCTCCATTTTGAGCACGCTCAAGAAGGTCTTTATAGGAACGAGCATTCTTTGGAAAGTACTCTTTCACTTGTTCAATAATCTCAGGATTGATAGGCGTTTGGATATTCCGATTCTTAATCGCGTTTCTAACCTGTCCATATAATTCGTTTGCGCTGCTTTGTAGGACGTCGTGCGGTTTTTGCACAGACTCAGCTAACAATTCAGGCGTAGACGAATTAAAAAGCCCACTCATGAATTCTGGGACCTTCTCTGCCGCTTTCTGAGCGACTTTCCCGGCACCACCAAGGGCAAGAGCGCCCCCAGTTGCCAAAGCTCTGTCTCCTGCGTCTCCTGGCGTTCCAAGAGAAGCCGCACCTGTTAATGCAGCAGGACCTTGTAGCATTTTAGGTACGCGAGCTGCTTTTGCTAGTGCGCCAGTCCCTTGCATGAGCTTACCGAATGCACCACCCGCACCAACCAATTCAGACCCAGTTTGAGCTGCGTGCTGTAAAGGGGTTAGGTCTTGTGGAAACAATTCAGTTAAATCAGGAGAATTAGCAAATTTCTCTGCGGTTTCACCTGGAATAAGGCCAGCAATACCCCTGATTGGTATAGAAGCGCCTTGTAAAGCACCACCCGCAATCGCAGGTATAAAGTTCGTAACATTGCCAACACCCCGCGCAGCAGACGCAAGCATGGGTGACTCTTCGCGAGGGGTGATTTTGAGCAACGCTTCTTTTAGGAAGTCAGGCATACCAGGATATTGTTCATCTATTTGCTTGCGAGCCAACGCCATTGCGTTTTCAGGAGTAGCAGACATAGAAGATTGTCTGTCAGATGCAATCTTACCAAACTGGTTTTTCATGAAATCAGAGATTTGATCACGCGACCAATCGTCAGGAACTTTAACCCGAACCATTTCACCAGAGGGAAGTTTAGCAGGAATCATACCCATGACTTACTTCCTCCATTGACCAGATTCAACATCATAATACTCACCAGGATGTAAATCGCCTTCTGGTGTTGTGTCTGGCGCTGCATTCATTCTTTCCTCTTTAGCGGCAGGAGTATTGCCTAGGAAAAACTTGCCTTTGCGTTTATCAAATCCTAGTGAATGAGCCTTGGCTGGAGAGGTTGCGCCTTCTTTGTAGGTCTTAGTCTCCATGTCCAGAATCTTTTTAAGCTGGTTAAATTCAGCCGTTGCGATTTTGGGGTGCTTGTACCATGTAGATGGGTTAGTGATAGTCCTCAATCTCTGCATTGCAGAAGGCTGAACAGAGTCACCATAAAATGCGCGTATTTGGTCTGCAAGCACGCTCGCGGATTCTAAAGCTTCTTGATGGCGAATCAATCTGTCTGATACTTCTCCTGTCATAGCTTGTTGAGCCATGTCTTTCAAGTATTCACCAGTACCTTTGAGTCCAGAGTACATAGTCAAATCATTAACATCAATAGTGCTAAGGGTCTTATCAATGTTTTTAGCAAACAATAGCTTCTTTCTGGCGTCAGCATCAGTTGTCTTTTTGCCTAGAACGCGGTTGTAGTATTCGTCTTTCTCAGTGTCCTCGACAGGAATATTGTCGGCATCAGTTGCTTCGTTTTCATCGTATGGCTGATTTAAATCCATCCCCTCTTGATATCCAGGAACTTCATCTTGATAGACTGGTTTTCCAGCCTGGTCAGTTCCAATGACAGTTCTGTAAGATGGTGCTGATGAACCACCTTTAGGCTTTACAAAAGGAGGTAAAGCGCCGCCATTGCGACGATTATTAACGATATCTGTGCCCCCTTGACCACGAGCCTCTGCCAGTATCTTACCTTCTGGGCTTGTGGCTCTAATTCCTGCGGTACTGTTCAGGACATCCCTATAATCCATAAGTGACTGCTTACCACGCAAAGCCATTTGATGGGCTTGACGCGCAGCAATCGTCCTGGGGTCATCTTCCCCATATTGGTTTGCAAGCTGCTCTACATACATCGCATTTGCAACGTCTCCTGACGGATGCAACTGGTTGTAATACTTCGAGAGCATTATCTTGTGAAACAAATTAGACCCTGTATCAAGTCCTTTAAGAAAGCCAGTCCCTGGCAGCTCGGGCATCGGTACGTTTATTGCCATTTATTAGCCCCCGTAAAATTCCAAGGCTGATAACTCCCTGGCTCGGACCATCCCATTTTCTGCGCGAATCCTGCGCCTAAAGCATTCCCTATTGGTCCCGCACCGAATCCAAGTGTACCTCCCAATAATTTAGCAAAAAGGTCGCCTTGCGCGTTTTGTTGTCCAAACCCCATTTGAGCAGAGTTTTGACCCATGTTCATAGCATTTTGAGACATGTTGTTCGCAGCATTTGCACCCGTGCCGTAAATATTTTGGCCTATTCCAATTCCGGCCATGTACTTCTGCATTAAATCATCTAGATAAGCTTGCCGGTCTTTAAGACCGATGTTGGTAGTCCCTTCCTGGATTGCTCCGATTGCAGGGCTAGAACCCATCAAGCCCATGGAAGAGGCAGCATCTAAGCCGCCTTGTGTAGCTAATTTCTTCGCTTGTGTAGCTGCAGGGCTTTCTTCGTAGCTATTAATCCACTCGCCTTGTAGTGCCGCAGGGTTCAAAAGGTTTTGCATAGCAGTATTGAGGCCGCCATAAGCAGACGATGCGTTGTCCATGAACGGCTGTTGAAAGCCTTGCGCCTGATTATAGTATTTATCAAGCTGCTGCTGACCTTTTTTATATCCCCGCTCAGGGTGTAGAAAACTTGATAACCAGCTCATAACATATCCTTATGGGTAAGCACTTGTTGTAAATTGGACTAAAGCGTCGTTCTGCACCCCTACATAAACGTTTAAGTCAGTATCGTATAAAATCATACCATTTAGCAATAATCCACCGTTAAACAGGTCGGTAATTTGCGCGGAAGTGTAACCTTGAGCCTGTAATAGGTTAAATGCGTTCTGAATGTCGCTAATAACTTCGTTTAAAGTGTTGACGAGAACCGCTAGCCATTGGAGAAACGCAAAATTGAAATCCTGACCGAAGACAGGAGCCGCGTCGACCTTATCAAAAAGTAAAGCCATCAGTTTGCCCCTCCACTCACACGCATTGTGTTACGAACGCCGCCCAATATCACGATTGGTGCTGAACTCACGCAAACTAACTTATAGCAACGGTTACGACTGACGCCCATTTCATACCATCGCATGCGCCAACGGTACTCACCAAGCGGACTAAACTCTCTCAAGTCGCCTGTATTAAAAGTAACACCGCCGTCATCACTGTAATATAGTTCAATATGAGGCTTAAATAAGGCCCAGTAGTGTTTGTCATCAAAAGAAGGCGTATTGCTGCCCTCTGTAATAATGAACTTATCGTCTTCGCTGAGCACGTACACGGGTGATTGGTGTGTAGACTGCTCCGAGATAACAAAAACTGTGTTATTGAACGCGGTAGCATTCTTATAAAACGTCTTATCGCCAAATACAAAGTCAATCTCGACATATTCATCCATAAATTCGGCATAGCCCTCAATGTAAATCTGAGGGGTTACAAGCTCATAGCGCATCGGGTACTTCGTGAATGCGTCATCTGCTTGTGGTTCTGTGCCAGGCGTACGTAGTTCATTATAGTAGATGTTACCTGCCATTTCGTAAATAGCTGTATCACCTTGCACGGTCACGAGATGCTTGTTATTGAAATAAACGTGCTTCTGTATGCGACATCGGCTGCCATTTAGTTCGATAACGCGTCCCCATGTGCCTGTCTCGAAGTTATATTCTATGGAGTTTGCATAGGTTGTAGCAGGGTCAAGCAAGCCTGTATTGTCATAGACTCCTGCAGACACGCGATAAAATATAGTGTTTTCGTATTGATAAATGAAACCGTCAGAGCTACCGAGCAAGAATGGGGTAAGCTCATCATCATTATTTGTCTCATTCTCCAGGAGAATGTTAATCGCCTGGCTAGAAATGTCTTTAGGGGGTGAGCCGTCTGAGGCCATGAATGACACTAAACCATCGGCGTTTTTGGCGAGCCAAACCATCCGTCCGAAACCTACAGACAAGCTCAATGGGTCAGCCATACCGTAATCGAAGTTATAGGAGGTGTTTATCTTCCAAGGGAACTCAACTGTTGTGTCGCCTACGGTAATGAAGCTTTGAATGTTTGCCCAAATATCAGCACTAAAGTCAGTGAAGATGTAGAGCTGGCTGTGTAATACGGCGTATTGTCTCACCAATCCTGATGAACTGAAGAATAGAGCCGCATTTGTCGATGGGTTTGTGAAAATGGTAGACGGGTCTAAGCTGTCACCACCTAGGTTAATCTGAGTAACATAGTTCAAAGGCGTGTCTTTTTGACTAACAACAAACCTATTTCCAAAAGCTGCTACGTACTGAGGTTTGGTAGGGCGATTCGTATCGGTGCAAACCTGCATGGTCACATCAGAACCATTCTCAGTAATTATGTATGTGTTTTGCTCATCTGTTAATAAAGCGTAAACCAGGTTTTGAACGGGCAGATATGCAAACCAAACCTTGCCACTGAGCGCAATCGTTCCAATCTGGCGTCGGTTATAGAACGCATCCACCACAAATACCCGCGTTCCATCTACAACATAATAATAATTAATTGTTTTAAAGGTCGCGCGTGGCTGAGAATCGAATATCAATCGGTTTTGATTCAAGAATCTAACGTGCTTTCTCCCCATTGCTGGGTAAAGGGCTTGCTGCTTCTTGCCTGAATCTACCTGAATACCGTACCAGTTGGCGCAATCCATAGAGCCGAACTGAGTAAAACGCTGTTTGTCGAAGTAACAGAATATGGGTAAATCTTCGATATGAGGCATGTCTTTACGCAAAGCAACCATTAAATACCCGCCTTAACGCGCCATGCGCCATTGAGGAGGCTTTGCTCATCGCCTGTGATAGCCAGGTTAATTTCACTAGCTGCTTCCATTTGGTCTTTAAGCTCGCGATATTCTGCTTCTAGGTCGTCAGTCCAAGCAGCTCCACGCCCTTTAAATTTAGACGTGTACTTGGCAACGGCATACAAGAAGAATAACTCGAAGTACTCAGGGATAATGTCGTAAATATCATCATTCGCGGTTACAGTGCTCAATTGGAACTTACCACGGGCGAAGAATGTAAAGAACTGACTGGGTGCGGGATATAACTGCGCACGCACGATGTCACGCTCTGGGAATGTGATAATGAATCTGGGTAAGCCCTGCAAAGGCTCATACTTCCAAGCTGCAAGGAAGTCATCACGAGACTTGTCAATCAATGGATAGGTAACACCTGAAAGCTCAAGCCATGCATTGTTTAAATTCGATAAACGCCCTTCTGCAATCTGCACGATTGTAGGGTCTGTGATTACAGGATAACTTGGATCGGTGAATACAATCTCTTTGACACCAATATTAATCGCGGCACTTACGGTTTTCGCAATAGTTAGCATCAAGCCACCAGCACCAGCGTAGGACTTTAAGACCTGGTTCAGAACTCGAATCATCAATTTCTCATCATCACCATGCAATGGAACTGTAGGTTGAGAAGCAGTGATTAGCCTGTATGCTTGAAAGCAAAACTCGCGTACCGTGTAAGCCATAATTAGCCCTCTTGTTTCTTACGGGACTTCTTAACCGCTTTGGGTTGTACTTCTAATTCCTCTGAATTCGAGGGACTTGGGTTCTTTGAGTCAAACCATCCATCCATACTCATATAACGCCTGTACTCTTCAAATGAATTCACTAGGCGCTTTCTTCCATCTGAATGATAGATGTAGGTGCGAAATGGCTCAACGGGTACTTTGCGATTGAGATAGGTTACTTTTGGAACGGACATAACGACCCCTATGGATAAGGGCCGCCTTGGTACGCATTGTTAAGAGGCGTGGCGGCGCTTAGGTTTAGCTTACGATACGAACTGCGAACTCTGGGTTAATTGCAACACCGCAGATTACGTCAATACGGTCTAACTGTTCGTAGTTACGAATGTCAGCACCGAGAGAGTAAGTTAACGACAGTTTGTAAAGGTCACTGTAGCGAGTTACAGCCTCAACACCACCACGCAATTCTTTGATTGGAGGAGCTGCGAACACAACCGCTTGAGTGTGGTAAGCAAGTGATACGTTGTGAGAATCGTACATTAACAATTGAGCGCCGTTAGGAATGGCTGCAGAAATGTTTTGACGAGCACCTTCAGTTACAATCGTTGGGTTAACAGGAATTGTTGCAGTATCCCCGTCAGCAGTCACGACTTGCGCAGTTACTACGAACTGAGCAACTTGCTCTAAAGCTTGGTAAGTCAATGGGTTAACCATGAACACGCCAGCGTCAACGTCGATTTCGATGATGTCGCCTTCGTTGAATACAACATCACCAGGTGATTGGCCTAAGCTATCAACTTCGATGACGTTACCAGCAACGATAGGACCGTTAGTCACGATACCAGCAAGTTTACGTCCAGCAGGAGGCGTACCGCCAGCTTGTCCTAAACCTGCGATTTGTCGAGCTAAGAAGTTCGTTTTGAAGAAGTCAAAGCCTGACAAGTGACCGATGAATCCATCAATCAACGCACCAGTGTTAACAGTGTTGTTAAACACGTTGTAAAGGTCGTTAGATAATGTTGCAGCAGTACGAGGAGGAACAGCAGCAAATCGCTTTCCATCTTCTGGAATACCCAATTCAGTCATGTAGGCATCAGCAGTCAAAATCGTGTTGAAGTCTACAGGAACGCCAGGCGTACCCACGGCAGCATACGTTTGTTTTTGGAAGTTGTCTTGTGCAATGAACTTCTCAACCATGTTGGCAAGTCGTTTAGCACGAGGCGCGTTCGCCATTTCTAAGTAGGGTTCGTCACGAGCACGGTCGAATGTCAGGTTGAAACCTGTGTATTCAATCATGGTACGGAATTGCTTAGTAATGGATAAGGGTCGGATGACCTGTACGCGAGCTTCCGCAGTCGCAGTCGCACCTTCACCAGCTAGATATCTTTCTTCTAAGCGGTAATCAATGGTTTGACCAGTTGCGAATCTTAAATTCTTAAAATCACCTTCTAAATTACGGTTTGCAGTTCTAGCGAATGCTAGAGAGTTCCAGAAACGCACGAATACGTCATCTAGAACGTACTGTGTTTCGCGAAAGACGTTGGCCATTTTATGTTCTCC
>JACCDR010764919.1_pt1 | contig 37239 bp, 51 predicted proteins | sample 7446431 | NCBI WGS metagenome assembly JACCDR01 (sample SAMN15323443, study PRJNA562643) | freshwater metagenome | isolation source: river surface water | place: USA:Blue River Watershed | collected 2017-08-17 | reverse complement strand
ATGTTGTCGGCATCATCCGGCTGCAAGCCTAGATTCTGCTGAACAATGTTACGCACCGTACTATCCGCCGCTCGATACACATCCTCCTTAATCACGCCACTTTGGACCAGCTCGGCAGCTCGTTCATAGTGTTTTTCTACCGCTTCGATCACTTGTCGTTGAAGCTCAACCGCTTTCTGCTCCGCTGCCTTGCTGCCTTGGTGCTGATTGAGCTTGCGCTCGATCATCTGCTCTTGGTAGCTAAGCAGCGCTTCTGCGTATCGATCTTCATCAAAATCAAAGTCTGATAATCGCGGCATTTTCAGCGGGGTTGGCTCAGCAACTACAGCGCTGCGACCTGCTTTCAATGCTTCTAGCTCAACTTTCAGCGCTTCAATAGCACTATCTTTCTCAACCAGGCGCGACTTCAACTTGTGTTTTGTTTCGACAAACTTCGCCAGCGGTACGCTTTGCGATGCTTGGTCATCATCCGACTTTAGCCAGTCCGGAGTTTCCACTTCGCCTTGCGCGTCGGTTTCGGCTTCGCCTTCGGGTAGCTCTGCGTCAGCTTCTAGCGTTTCGACTTCCTCTTGCGATTCAATCGGTGCGCCTTCTGCCGCTGCGTTCTCGGCTTTTAATTCATCCAAGGTTTGAAACATATTTTTATCTCGCTATGTAACGATTAAACCAACCAAATTGCCTTGGTCGTCGAGGCTGCAAACTTGCCGTGTTGCAATACGTGCAACAATTATGGGCGACTATTGCATAAAATGCAATACACTGGTTGTACCAGTGAGAAGCACAAAATAAAAAGCCCCTTTCGGGGCTAGTTACTTACTTCATCTTTGGCGGTTTAGTGCCGCCTTTTTTCTTACCTTTACTGCACGCCATTTGCTGACCCTCTTAGTTTCATAACGTCATTGAACTTCAGCGACTCCGATTGCACCGCTTTATAATCAATCTCCGCGTTTGCCTTCTCCGCATCCACCAGCACAGCCATGCGGTCAGTCTCTGCGCGGAATTGATCAATCTGGTTTTTGACTGCGCCATTTTGCGCTTTCATTTGTTCAGCCATTGCTAGCGCCATACTTGGATCTTGCTGTTGCGATTGCGCCTCTTGTGCTTGCTGCAACATTGCGGCTTCTTCGTCAGTCTCAGGCTCGCGGAATCCAAGCAACACCAACTGATTGTTGGCCCACTTGCGCATATCTTTCATGTCGGCACCATCTTGCAGCGCCATGATTTTGAGTTGCATCGCCTTAGCAAGCGCTGGGTCAGTCGTCACCGCAGTTGGCAGCATGTTAAGAAGCTTTTCCTCTGCTTCTTCGCGACTGGAGCTATACGACTTGGTAACGTCAGCATACACTTCAAACCGAGCGCGGCTCAGGTCGTTTTTAATCTCAATGTCGCCAGTCTCGATGTTCAGCTCTTTGCGATTGACCACAGCTGTATCACGGTTGCCGGATGGCTGCGTGACCACAAGCTCGGCTTCATCTTGCACAATGTCAGCCATAATTGACGCGAATATCTCCGCATCGCGGCGTAGCGCATACTTTTTATTTTCTTGGTACACAACCGACTGCTGGTCAAACATCGCAACCAGCGTGTTAAGCGCTTTACCAGACAAGTCAGGGTCCGCAACGTTGTTCGGCAAACCTGCCGTCGCCACATCCTCAACTGCAACGCGCATTTCACCGATGAGCTGCGTTAATGCTGTTGGTACTGGCTGTTCTGGCGTCTGGCCAAGCGGACCGACAGGCAGCGGATTACCGTTAGCATCATGTAAGCGCTGTAGCAGGTACGGATAAGCGTTATCCGCGCCTGTCTCGTTGTACATATATTCGTAGCCCTGAATTTGCTCAGCGGCATAAATGTTCTTGATGCGCGGCGAGCGGCCAACGATGTCGGCGAGGTAGCTCATAGAGAAGTCACGCAGCATCTGCGGGTCTTTCGCAGACTTTACGACGCCTTCGTAATGCTCGACACCCTGGATAAATGCGCGGTCGCCGTATTGCGGTACAATAGGGATGTGCTCACCGGCGATACGCTCAGGCTTGCCGATAATGCCCTCGGCAGACACGTAGTATTTGTCAACGCGCCACTTCTGAATAACTTTCTCGCCGTCGAACTCATAACCAGCCGATTCTAGCTCTTCAATCTGCGAGCGCTTGCGGCTGTCTACGGCTTCGATGTTGCCAGCAAAGTCGCGGTAAAAGTAAACTTTGCGCGTCTCTTTGTAACGATAATAAAACTCACCAACATAGATGACGTCGTTACCACCTTCACGAAACACCCACGGGAAGCTAAAGCCAAATTCAGGCCACTTGAATGAACCTTCGCTGGTTGGACGTTCTCCGGTCATTTCTTCCACGAAGTCGCAATACGCTTTTTCAGTGAATGGCGTCAACACGCAACAGCGCCGAGCGTCGCTCTTGTCGATGGCGCGGGCATTGCCATCCCACAACACAGTCGAGTTGAACTCGTAGATAGGTTTACGCTTCGGCACAAGCTTGGTCGCGCCAAGCTCGTCGGATTCGTACTCAGTACACAGCCGCCAGCCACCAACGCCGCACACGACTTGCTCCATGTCGGCGTTGTCGAATGACTCTTTGCTCTGGTTCTCGCGCACAGTCGTCAGGTAATAGCCGTCCATGATGTCGGCAAGCTCTTCACTCGTGCCGCGCACCGGCGCAAAGTTAGCCATGATCGGCGATTGCCGCATGTCTGCTAAGATGTCGCGTACCGCTTTACGCAGCAAGTCAAACTCACCGCGATACTCAAGCATCGAGCCAGATAGCAAGGCATCATCCCAGTGAGTGATCCAGTAAAACACCAAGTCTTGTGCGGCACGCTCTCGCGTCGGCTTGTTCGTGACATAATCACAATCCACCCAATCGGAGATTGTTTTGAAGTCTAATTTTTTCATCGTCTGCCTCTGATGGCCACCGGCTGCGGTCTAAAGTTGATGCTATTATTTTGCACTATAACTGACTGATTAGCAAAAGCCATCATCAAGGCGTCAGCCATGTTGGGCGAGCTTATCTTGATGGCTCGCATTTCGACCTTGCTCATGATTTGAATATAGCCGTTGTTGTTATCTTTGAGCGGTATGCGGCACACTTCCGAGCGCAGCCGGTCGATGTTGTCAATGCCTTCGCTGTCGAGGCTTATCATCGTATCTGGGTCAACGTACTCACCTTTCACAACAGCGCGGTACGTGTTGTAAAACCTGTCGCGCAGCGCCCAATAATACTGCGATCGCTTGTTTTTGAACGTGTCTTTGTTGGTCTTTGGCGACTGGACTGGCACGCCCTTATTGTCAAACGAGTAAATGCGGTCGGGCTGGTCAACGCCTTCGCTGCCTCGAAACATCTGCAACTGCACACGCTTGCCAGCTGACAGGTTGGTGATGTGATTGCGCAGCGTTGCGCCTAAGCCGTCAGCATCCCACAGGAAGTAATCAGCGTTGGCGCTAAACGCATAGTCGAGCGCGACCTTGCAGCCGTCGAACGCATCAAGGTTTAGTATTTCGCTCACGTGCGTCACCACAGAGCCTTTACGCAGCGCTAAGCCCTTGCCGTCGCTGCCTTGGTCTGATGGGTCGTGCGCCGCAATCACCGCGCCTTGACCTTCAAAACGCAGCTTTTTATGCGCATCAATCGCCGCGTTAAACCACTCAGCAGGAATAAGCGCGTTGTCGATGTGATCATTAAATCCGCCAAGCCAGATATGCTTATAGCTCGCATACGGCAGGTTATCATAGTCGAACTGCCGCTCAGCCTCTAAGCCAGAATCCTTAAACCACGGGTTATCCGTGTAGTTCATCTGAATGATGGTATGCAGCTCGTCTTGATAGAATCCGTCCCGCTCGATGGCGTCCAAATAAGGCACGATAAAACGCTTACTAAACGGGTCAGCGCTTGATTTCGGGTTGGCGATAAAAACAATCTGCACGTTGTTCAGTGCCGCTGCCAGCTCAGCATCATCGACATCATCATGCTGTGCAAACTGAGACGGCAAACCTACCTTAGCTTTGTTACGCGCAGTTGGTGTTAGGTTTCGGATTGACGCTTCCGATAGGTTGTCGGCTTCTTCGACGGTAAATATGTTGAACCCCGCCGCCGACTTTATGCTGGCAGGGTTTCGCGCTAAGCCTTTAAACTTAAACTCACCGCCGTCGTTGTGGAATATGATGTTGTTTTGGCTGATGAACCCATCAAAGTTTAATCGCTCAATTTCAGATTGAAGTAGTGCATGTACTGAATCTTCCAAGCTGTTTTGGAATTCGCGCAGTTCGAACACTTTAAAGCCCAAATCCTTGACGCGCACAAGGTCAAGGTCTACTTGCGTCAGCGATTTACCTGAGCCGCGACCGCCGATGATCACCACAAACCGCGTCTTGGCTCGTAGCGCAAGCTCCATCTTCTTTGGGATGAATACGTCCGGCTTGTGATTGGAAATAACCCAATCGCTTCCGTCATGCTCTAGGCTATACAGCAAGCCTTCGGTTGGACACACAATGCCGAATACTGTTTTGTGCGTGCGCTCAGCGCTAGTGCGTACTAATTGCTGCTCTAGCTTTTCAAGCCTTGCTGCCAGTCGCTTCAAGGTTTACCAGCCTCGTAGTCGCCGCGCTGCTTGCGTTTCCACCACGCCCAGACGATAAAGCAGCGCTCGATGATCAGCAGTAACGTGGCAATCATCGATAGCGCTTCAAGCATGGTAATGTTAGATAGCATGTTGAAAAACTTGTCAAGCGCACTACCGCCAGATGCTTCGACGTAAGCGCTGCCGGATGTGTAAACAGCGCCACCGCCTACGGCAAGCGTCCACAGCTTATGTGTGATAGTGTGCTGCGCTTGGAACAGCCACTCGATGAGATTACTTAGATAACTTTGCGCGTCGTGCCATGCGCCGCTTATGTCGAATTTCACGGATTTTCTCCCGCCTGCAAATTTGTTTTACCCTATGAAAACAATTGTAGACGAAAAAAGCCACGACTAGAAGGGCTAGTAGTTCCGACATGCTGTTGCCCTCCTTTGCATAAGATGATAAGCGCATACAAATCCACTGCGCTGATTAGATAAGCTATTGAATTGTAATACATTGTTTCAACAGTTGGAAACAAGAATGCATCAATAGCTCCGAGGTAGTATAGCCCCGACATGCAAAGCATGGCATATCTGAGTTGTGATTTTAATTTGATAAAAACCGTTGCAGCGGCGGCGTACAGTGTTGCTGCGGCAAGATTGAACCAGAAGTCGGTTAGTGGGAGAAGGAATAAAAGCTCGCAGCATACGTGTGCAAGTAGTAGCACGATGGCTTGGCGGTTGATAAACGCGACGGCAAGAAATGCCGCCAGCGTTAATACATCAAGGTTATTTGCGATCATTTGGCTTTTTGTCGCCGGTTTTTTCGCGTGGTTTTTGCTTCTTAACGCCCATCGTTTACTCCTTATGTTGGCTCGGTTAGTTTAGTCTTTATCGACAGGCATACGCAAGTAGCCGAGTTCATAAAGCTCATATAAAGCCTTATCAACACCAATTCCCGTTGGTTTTGCTATTGCATTATAAGCAGCATCAACAACCCGCTTGCGCTCTGCTTCGGCTTTGCGGTTCCAGTCTAGTGGTCTCAGGTTTATTTGATTCGTCATGTAGCGGTACAGGTTGCCATCAAGCTTTTCAACGACAATGCGACCTTCACTGTCAATGCCGACAAATGTGCATTTAAATGGTGAAAAAACTAAGCCGATAAAGCCATCAACTTTCTCGCCAACCGGCGGCAACCGCATCGCTTTTTGGGGTTCGTAGTCGTACCAGTCACTTGGGTCCTGTTTCAAGGCATCAAACGCAAATTCACCGTCAGCCTTAACCGACTCAAACTCAATCGTCGTGTCTGTTGTTTTTGTGTGCGCAAGATGCTCGACAGTGCAAGCGTTCAGATAGCCTGTATCCGCTGGCTTATAGCGCTTGTCGGTGATTTTGAATGCGGAAAAAGACCTGTGGTGAAATTGGTCTAATTCATCCTCACCATCTTCGTGCCACGATCCGTTTATGCGGCGCATTTCAACAATCACATCATCCGGCAAAGTAGGCTTCTCGCCATCAGTCGGATACTCAACGCCCCAACGATAGCCGTTGATGTAACCAAGCTCGCGGGCGCGCTTTTCGAATTCTGAAACTGAGCAAATGCTTGATGGGTAAAAACTACCCGTATCGGTTCTCTTGCAAATATAATCGTGTATTTCACGATAAGTAACGCAGCCATCGCTCGGCAGCACACCTTTTAGCTCATGCACCGCCTTATCTAGTAATTCTTTCTTATTCATTGTCATCGCCCCCAACCTTATGCAAATACTTCCCATCAACAGGCCAATACTCGTTAATTGTGCCAGTCTCGGCACGAACCACAAACGCATCGTCGTCACGGCAAACGACAACTACCTTACGCTCAAAGTCCATGCAGCGCAGTATTGCAACATCGCCTAGCTGTATTTCTTTACTCATAATTTCCTCGTTACGTGTTAACCACAAAAATAGTATACCACACGTTTTTAGGCGTGTGGTTGGACCAGCGGTTAAAGTTTATTTATAAAGCCGTCAACGTTTGCTGCAAGTTGCGGCATAGTCACCGCATCAAGCAATCCCGCCGTTACTTTTGTGTTTATTGCATTTATCAATGTTTGCAAGTCAGACATTCTGATACTCAGTGACATTGAGCCATCAGGCGTGCTATCTACAACAAACTTGTGGAACATAAGGAAGAAATCAACGCCGCCTTGATCGGACAATTGGTTTATTCTTGTTACTATATCTGCGATGTTTGTTGCCTCCGCAGCAGTCGTGCCGGCCCAGTTGTGGCCAATGATCGGATTCGTTAATCTGTTAAACGACGTCAACGCATCAACGTTCATCTGCGCGTTTGCTGCAATTGGGTTTGCGCCACGGCCGATGTTTACGCCTAGTTTTTTTATTTCCTCAAGATATACCGTTTGGCCGGTCACGTTTTGGAACCTGGCTTCTGGCCAGATGTAACATTGATCGTAATAATTTGTCGCTAGGCCGTTTTGCTCTATCCATGCTATTGAATAATACACTTCCGACATAGCGTCAGAAGCTGTTGCAAAGTCCTCTGTTATGTTACCTGTGTCATGTGCCACAATAGCGTTGCCCTGCGCAACGTAGGTTTTTAACTGGTCGAGTTTGGCGTAACCGTTAAGGTTCAAATCAACAGCGCTCGGCACAACTGCGAGTGTTGTTGGAATTCCGAAACGAGAAAACGCCGGTTGCCCTAAAGTTATCAAGCTGTCATAGCCGTCATCAACGACGATACAGATTCTTGACTTGCGCTTTTTAAACGCCAATGATGCACCAAACAACCACACAACGCCGGTTTGCCCGCTGGTTGGCGCTAATGTCATTCTGAAATTCGTTACGCTAAATGTCGCTGACGGTGTGCCGCTACTACCCCACCCAAGCGGGTTATTGTACAGCGTATACGCACCACCTTGATCTTTGTAGTTATTAAATGGATCGGTTGCATAAACGAACTGCCTGAAAAATTGCTGGTTACTACCAAGGTTTTGATAGACTCGCATTGTGACAGAATCAACAAATGTTGACTTGTTGCCCATCATATACACCGCAGCTTCGCCGCCAAAAAACATGCCAGTCATAGCCGGAAACTCCACAACGCTGCTTGCAGAGAATGTTACTTTACACGCCATTGCGCCATTCGGAGCCATTTCATAGCTAACTGCTGCACCGCCTGAAATCACTGCAACGTCAGCTGTTGACAAAAACTTATTCACTAAAGGCGCATTTTTTAGTGATGTTTTGTCAATTCTTCTATTTACCTGATTCACAGTCTGCGCCACATCCACCGGCGAACTGGTTGGTGTTAGTGGGTAAATCATTGGCGGCGTGTTTTGATAGTCGATTTGGCCGGATGCACAGCGCAGCTCGATGCACGTATCGTTGCCGAGATAGCCAACGCGCTGATACTCGCTGGTGAGTGGAATTTGTTGATAAGAGCCACACGAAAACTCGACGGCTCCTTGACCTGTTGTTTTGACCCAAATTGCCTCGTTGGCAAGCAAGGGCATTTGGACGGATTGTCCCGCTGATATACTTGGCATCGCTAAACCTCCTGATTGATTTCAGTACAGTTTAGCGCTGTTTTGTGATGGGGGCTAGCTAATCATGGCGTACAGCATGCTAGTGCCCATGCCGTTAGAAATAATATGCCAATTCACCACAATGGTCGTCATTTGCTGGTTGCCATCCGTAAACATGCCCTGTCCATTTTGGGATGAGCCATTTGTTGATATGGCAGGCGCATCCCACGGATAAGCGGTGCCGCTTGATGTTGCATAAGTGGCTGGCGAGTTCGTTCCCGATACTACAGTTGCTTGCCATCGGGCTGATGTTGGGGTTGAGTGTTGAACCCTTATTTTCACTGTGCTACTGCTTATAATGAAGTAAACACTAAAACCGCCCTTTACGTTTTCAGCCACAGCGTACGTGTTATTGTTTGATGTGACAGCATTGCGATATATCAAAATGTCAGGCGTGGCTGGCAATTTAGAACTAATATACGCCCAAAGTTTCGCAAAGTTCGTTTGCTGCATTGTGCCTGCATTGTTTATAACAAGCCGCGTTGTATCCGTTGGTGTAGTGTCGCTGTCGCCTGTGTTGCCGTCGATCACATTCAGCTCGTCAACAGTTACGGGTGAACTTGTTAGTTTGCCTGCGCCATCCGACACGATCACTCTGCTGGCTGATGCGTTTGTTGTGATAAAGCCGCTGATTGCGCCCGTGATTTTACTGCTGATATACAACCATACGCGGCTAGCTGAAAGCTGAACCATTGATCCGGCGGAGTTAAACACAAAACCGTCAGCGTCTGCGACGTTTATCGTGTTATTCCTGGCTGTGTCACCGTCAATTACGTTTAGCTCGGTGCTTGTTACAGCGGATGCTGTTAGCTTGCCGCTAGCGTCCGACACGATAACTCGTGATGCAGTTGCGTTGGATGTCGTAAACGTACTGATTGCGCCCGTTATCTTGCTGCTAATGTACGCCCAAACGCGACCAAAACTAACTTGCTTAATAACGCCGCCATCGTTTGTTACAACGCCGTCGCCGTCTACCAGAGTCGAGCTCGTATCAATTGTTACTGCGCCTGATAACGCTGCGATTTCAGTCGATGTTGTGACTGACGTTGCGGGTATACCGACGCTACTAGAAACTAAGGCGCGATTGTTAACCAACCCGCTTGTGGTTATCTCGCCGCTTGAGTTTGTGACAATTAGGCGGTCAGGCAAATAGCCGCTACCTGCCGCCAATGACTTGTCAGTAAAAACCGCCATACGCAAAGCGCGGTAGGGTTGGGTTGTTACCGTTGTACCTGCGCGGACTAGCAAGTATTCGCCGTTATCCTTGATCAACTGCAATTGTAGGTTATCGCCATATTTGGCAGTAAACGGGTACTTATAGCTAATGCTGACCGTTGCGCCAATGGATCCACTGATAGCCGTCTCAGTGTTGTATATCTCAGCTCCGGTAACGTTTGACAGTATGACGTTTTGGATCTTGCCGCTGTACGCTTCGCCCAAGATGACGGAAACCGCGTAGACCTCAAAGTCAGCGCTGGATGATAGCGTAAAGTTGTAAAGAACTGTATTGCTCGGATGTGGTGCGCCGTTCACTTCGTTAGCGGGAGCTAGCGGCCCGTAACTGCGCATTGATGCTGGCAACCTTGTTGAGCCGTCACAGCTAACGCCTTGCCATGCCGGATAGAAAAACAGCTTTTCATTTTCGTTTGATTTGCTGAATTCGTTTTTAAAACCAACATTCTGACCAGATGAACTAATAGAATGCGCAACTCCGCCAGATGTATTCCCACCCAAATGCAAAGACCCAACTCCGGTACTCACCGCAGTCTTGAACCAAGAACCTGTTTCATCCTGTGCGGCAATCTGTACGCCGTCTTTCCACAGCTGCAATGCGCCTGTTGCTTCGTCTTTCTTGTACTCGTAGCCTTCGGGCAATACGCTGCCAGCGCTAATAGAGCCGCCCATAGGCGAAAAAGGTAATAAAGCCATTACAACGCCTCCACAAACACTTCACCATTACCATTCACCGGACGCAGCCACACTTTTTGAGCGTGTTTAGCTGATTGCCGCCATTCCAAGTGAGCCAACTGCGTGCCGTTGTAGTCGCCATCGGCAGGTTTAGTTGCCGACTCCTCAGCAATAAGCGTGTTGCTCGAAAGGTTTTGAAACGCAAGCGCAGTGTTCAGTGGAATGCCAGACAACGTGGTCAAGTCGTTCCATGTGTCGCCGACTAATTTGATATTCATAATTCACCCCTATGTTGATTAGGGGCTGAGGGTGCGTAAAAGGGCTGAGGGAAGCGCAGCTTCCTGCCGCGCCAAGCACCCTCATGCCCTAAGTAGTATATTGTATGCAAATTACCGTGTAAAATTAGTGACAGCTAATGTCACGCGCCGTCCGTGGCTATCGTACTGCGACTACTGCTTAACCCTCAAAGCGGCTTCGATTTCTTCACGCCGTTTCACAATCTCGGTTGACTCGTGAATAGCAATTAAGTCCTTCAGCATACCAATCAGCATTTGACCGGCTTCAATCGTGATGACACCATCCGACACGGCATGAAAGATAACTTCGGCTTTCTCCGTGTGCGTTGCGCCTTCTTTGATGTCCAGTTCGATGGTCACGCCGCTTGGTTTCAGTGGTGGCTCGACACGCTTTAGGCATTCGCTGAGTAGTGCCGGCACCGCTGAGCCTTCAGGGCCGCCGGTTAAGCCAACCTCTAAAATATGCTCGCAAAACTCTTGTGTGCCGCCTTGGAATTTCTTCTCGATGGCGTTCAACATGGCTAACTTTTTCGACGGGCCACGACGTCGCTCTGGCTGGTAATCTTTGCTAAATTGTTTCATTCGTTTCCACCTCGTATATTAACAGCTTAGCAAAAAGGCGCTAACCCATCAAGTGAGTGAGCGCCTACTATCATTTTAACACTAGCGCCGCAACAGCTAAAGCCACTGCATACGCAATCATCCAGATGATAAACACCGGCGCCAACGTCAACGCCAAAGCCCGAAGCGACTGCCAATAGCTCTGCTCTGGATGGCGCACATACAGCGGCGTGATGAGAAGTAACACCACCAGCGCTATAAACATCAGTTCAATCATTACCGCACGCCCAGGCTATCAACATGATGATCACAAGAGACTGCAGCGGGTAATGCCAAATCAGCAAGCCCAAAGCACCAAACGACACGATAAACGACAGAAACATGGCAATCAGTACAACAGTGCCAAGAATCGAACCAAGCAGATTTTTAATCATTGCCACACCCCGCAGTAGATAAAGCCATCAACGCAAACGCCACGACAAAGCAGATAGCCACGGTTGAAAACGCCAATACGCCAAACGTATAGGCTACAGCGTGCAAATAGTAATATACGTCCATACTAAACCTTGTCCTAATAAAACCGCCATCGCAAAACTAGCGGCAGTAGTTAGCGCAGCCAATGCCGCTGCGCCGATGAATGTTAGCGGCTGCTTACAATACGCAGCGACCACAGCGACTTGTTCGACAGCATGCAAGCGTAAAGGCTCACTGCCTCGAACGCATTCTTGGCTCCAACTTGGCAGTTCATCAATTGACCTGTGAATTTGTTCTTGGCTGTTATGTTCCATGTTTTCATGCTCTGTAGCTCCAATGCTTCTCATCATCCAGCAGCGCGACCATGTGCGCCGTTAGTTCTTCCTCGCTCATGCGCCGTACTGGCACAGCCGCCCAGCCAGCGTTGATTACTTGGTTATGCTTGGCGGCTTCGTCTTGCATCGCTTGATGCGCGTCACGCAAAAACGCGGTCAGCTCGTCATGTCGGTAGCGTCCGATCATCGGTAACGGCTGCGTGATTAGCTTGCGCTTTCCGTTAGACTCGATGCAATACACAGCAAGTATAATGAACCAGTTAAACTGCATTTTGTTCAGCGCGTCAGCGCAAGCTTGACCGATGCGCACTGGCTTGCCGGTTTTAATCTTCAGCAAGTCTACGTACTCATCCGCAAAACTCATTACCAACGCCAAGTCGTGTACCGCGATTTCAGCTTGCGTTTGCAAGCGCTTTAGTGGATTGTGGCGTTTTCTAATCATCGGAGCGGAACTCCAACCGCTTACAACTCGGCGTGTAAACCTCGCCAGTCTCAAGATTCACCAGCGCACCGCTTCGGTTCCAGCGGCATATCTGGTTCTGCGCAACGTTGGTGTTAGCCGCCATTTTCTTCTGGCTGCCGTACTGTTTAATCAGCTCGGTGATGGGTGTTAGTTTCATTTTTGACCCTCAATAACTTGGCAAAATAAGTCGATGTATCGTTTGTACTCTTTGATTTGGGCGTCCGAGTAACCGTTTTCTTTTCCGATTTCTTCAAAATGAGAAAGCCAATGTTCGGGCGTGTGCTCTTGGCAGCCTATGCGGATCGCAATGCCGTCAGGTGAGTTTATTTTGTGCATTGACCCTTTGATTTGTAAGTCAATTAATTTTTCTGACCGCCAAGTTCCAAAGTAAACATGAGCATCGCCGAAAACCTGAGCATTGCCGTAAACCCAAGCATTGCCGGAAACCCGAGCATTGCCGAAAACATGAGCATCGCCGAAAACATGAGCATTGCCGAAAACCTGAGCATCGCCGAAAACCTGAGCATCGCCGGAAACCCGAGCATTGCCGAAAACCTGAGCATCGCCGGAAACCTGAGCATTGCCGTAAACCCAAGCATTGCCGTTCTGAGATAAGTTAGATTCTTTTTCGATCCACCCACCAACGTCGCCAGCTTTTACGTCTAAAAAAGCAGTGACGCACTCGATTTGGTTTAGCGTTACGCCGTTTACAACCTTAATGTTTCCATTGAATTTGTATTTCATTTCACTTCCCTCGTTGTTGCCGCCCGAAGGCGGCGCACTGAATTAACCGATTACCCGGTGCCCGTTGCGCTCCCAAGCTGGGCGGTTAATGGCGATCCTGCCACTGATCGCAGCTTTCGCGATTGCTCGCGCCGCCTGTACGTCAGCCACCCGCACCACCGCGCCGTTACGCGTGCCAAACTCATCAAAAACGTGGCGGGTTTGGATCCCGCGCTGAACCCACGACGCCACCCCGACCTTGACGCCATTAACCAGAACATCGCGAACCGCAAAGATATAGCCAAAAACGCGGCCTTTGCGGTCAATGTCGGTGGGTTTAAATTCTTGGTAAATCTCGCCGAATGTTTCCATTTTTACTTTCCTCGTTACCGTCAGCCCTGTGCCGACTTGATGAGTTAAATATAAATCCTTTTTGTATTCACGTCAAACACTTTTTTGATATTTTTCGTGCCAAATATAACCGCGCTCGGTTTTGATTAATTTACCATCCGCAATCATGCGCTTTGCCACTTCGCGGCTATTCGGTTTGAGTGTCGCCAGGTTCAGATAGCCGGTGATCGCCTTCTGTTTGATTCGTTCGTGCAACATCGTGTAACTCCTTCAGTTTCTCGTTAGTGATGCTGGCGGATTCGCGCCAGCTCTTGCCGCCATCTTTGCTGTACAGTGCGTACATGCCGTGGGGATTAGTTTTGTACAGGCCGTTCGGAAGCATGGTAAATTTTCACTCCATACCTTGATTCAAGTTTTTTGATGCATCGCGAGTCTAAACCCGTCAGCCTCATCGCCTTTCGGATGGATACCGGATAACCAATCGCCATCAGCTTGTCGTAAGCTGCCCGTCTCGCCGTGCCTCGACGCGGCTTTGCTTGTACTGACCTCAGCACGACATTTGCCGTTTTGTTGTAGTCTTTGCGCACCGTTAGCACGTGACATTTACTAACGTTGGCAAGTCGCACAATCTCCAGGTTATCCAGTCCTTGCTCGATCAGCTCAACGATGCGTGCTTTTGTTGTTGCCATTTTGCCTCCTGCCGTAGTTCGTCGATGTAGTCGGCTAGCGCGGGAACCAAGTGCCAATGGCAATACGCTAGCCTTGTGTTTGCGCGGTGGATGCGGATCTTATTCATACGTCACCGCCTTGCTTTTCAACGTCTCGGCGTTTACCTTCCCAGTCACACTGCATACACCGGACTTTAGCCTTTTTGTCGTGCGCTTTAACAAATGAGCAAAATCTCTCGCCTGTGTTTATCCAGTAGCTGATTTCCTCATAGACCAGAACTTCTGAGCTATGACAGCGTGGGCATTTTATAGTGCTCATACGTCACCGCCTTGGCGGATGCGGTTGGCGTAATTAATTAGGTCAGAACTGGAAAGCCAAAGGTCGCAGTGCATCCCTTTTGAATTTGTTTGTGCGTAATGCTCCACGTACGCTACTTTTTCAGGGTGTGCGTTCACAGCGTCGGCAATCGCCTCGGCGCGGATTTCAGCTAGAAAACAGTTGGGCGATGTTACTTCATCTTCCCGATTTTTGGGGGCGTCAATACCTGTTATAGAAAAAGCATTTTCCGCCATACTCTCAATGTCAACTGCATACCCCATTGCGATAGCGCCAATGGCATTGTTGTAAATTAAATCTAAAAGTTCACGCCTATGGTCCGTTAACACCTCAACCTGTGCCGCCAGTGCGTCGCGCTCAACCTGTGCCGCCATTGCCGCAGCTTTCCATGCTCCCAGATCTTTCAGTGCTTCTTGTGTTGTTTGTGCATTGGTCATAACCACTCCCCTTCCCATACCGTTAATTTCAATCTATTCCGCCGTGCCACATGCGCGGAGTACTCCTGTTTTGGCGGCATGCCGTTAAACGCTCTGTAATGCGCTATACGCTCTTTTCCTATCGCGCTGCTATGTAGCTCTACCTCGATAGCTAAAACAGCGTCTAAGCTTAATCTGGACGCTTTAACGGCATCTTCGACTGTCTTGCCTTGGATAAGCGCCCAGCGGGCGCTCTCCATCTGGGGTTCAGTTAACTTTCGCACGGGCTTTCTCCAGCAGTACACCCCAGCACACGATATTGCGCACAAAGTACCGCAGCTCGGCGTTGCTCTCGGCGGCTTTCAGCACTTCGCCGCAGAACTGGTCGAACTGCTCGACCGTTACCACCGATAAGCACTCGCCAAGCTCGCTGGCGCTCAGCGGCATGGATTCCGCAACAGCTTGGATTTTGGCCTGCCGGTCAGACTCGTAGTCGTGTAAGTAATTGTTGTCGTAGTGGGCCATTTCGTCTCTCCTCGTTATCGTGCAAACCGCACTGAGTTAACTATACATCATTTTTGTTGTTCAGTGGTACGACCAGTGGGTGATTGACACGTTAAAACGTGACATAAAACGTGACATAGCCTGAAGTCCTTGCGGCACTAGGCTTGCGTCAGTATTGTCACTATTGACACCTATTTATATAAATATGAATTAATAGGTATATAGGGGTATGGTGCGTAAACGCGATCTGCTATATGGAAGTTAGTGACAATTCGACACTACGTGACATAGAGCGTTTTTCATTTTTTAAATCATACACTTACAGCATGTCACCCCTATAAAAATAGCCATGTCACCCCAAGACGTGACATAAAAAAACCCGCCGAAGCGGGTCTGTTTTAGAATTTCACTGGCGGCATCAGCAGCTGCCTACCTGCCGATGTTCGCCTACTTATGTTCCCATTTAGCTTGCGAATAACTAGACCAGCGCTCGTTGCGTCAGCCTTTGTTGGTCGCTCATAACCACAAAAATGCAGCACGTCAGTAGACGTTTTCCACTCAGTCCAGCGCGACTTATCCACAGCCCAGTCGTACTTGCTGGTGATCATTTCCTCGATTGGATCAGCGACAGTAAAGTCCTCGTTATGACTGTTAAGCTGTGCCATTTCGTCAGGTGTAAGGTAATGACTTGCGCCGTCTTTCCACAGTTCGTAAACCTGCGCCCATACCTGCTGCATGTCGATACTGTGGGAGTGGTCCAGCTTGGCGACTTCGATAGTCCAATAGCGGCGGTTGCCAGTCGGGTCATGCAGGAACTCCTTCGGGTTGACCGAGCCGAAAAACACTGTGCGCCTAGCGTACTGGCTTTCCTTGCGGGCGTATGCTCGGCGCAGTACGTCCTTATCATTAGTCAGAAACGCCTTCAAGGCGGCTATGTCGGCTTTTCTGAATGTACTATCCAGCTCGCCAAGCTCCACAAGCCAGAAACTAACCGCTTGCTTTACGCTGTCTCTATCATCCGGCTTCAGGATTACGCCGTCCTTGATGACGTTCAAATCTTCAGGCACTAGCGACTTGAACCACTTGGTTTTACCGACGTATTGATCACCTTGGAACACAAGCACACCAGATGCGCTGACGCCTTTCGGATTGAACGCACCCGCAATGGCGGAGATCATCCAACGTTTGATGAGCGTATCCTTCAACACGACGGCCGCAGTGTTGCTTGCGTCCTTTATCGTGACAGTATTCAGCAGCGCCCCTAGATGGTCTTGTCCATCCCACGGCTTGCTGGTAACCCAGTTGGCGACCGGGTTGTATTGGTTCTGGTCAGCTAGGTACGTGACAAAGCCTGGCAGCTTGCTTGTTGGCATCTTGAACAGGCTGCACTCAGATTCAAGCCACGCAAGCGATGCGTTCCCTTCGTTATCTAGGCTAAACGACTGGCGAGGTATAATCACTTCCTCTTCCTTGCTGATCACGTTGTAGCGCACGACAACGCCAAGTCTGCGGCATATCTCTTTCAAGTTGGCGATATGCGCAAGCGGTACGCCCTTCTCACTACAGAACGGCAGCGGCGCATCAGGTTGAGCATCGAACACATCAACCTCTCCGGCGTCGTCATACTGCACCACCGGCTGCTCTATACGCTCCTTGACTTGCACAGGCGCACGCAACTGGATGCCTAGCTCAGCAGCGGCAGCTTTGAACGCCTTGGAGTAGTCGCCGCCGTGGTCGTAGTAGCAATACAGGTCGTAACTGCTCACTGGCTTGCCTGTTTCCTCACTGCACAAAGGATCGCTTGCGTGATGTATCCAGCAGCGTGCGCTGTCGAGCAGGTGAACGCCAGGCAGTCCAGTCGAGCTATGCGGTGACAAGTAACGCTTACCCTTGCGCTTGTAGCCGTAGCGCTCCAGCTGTTGTTCGATTGGGTTGGCTCGCTCGTACTCTCCTGACACGTCAGGCATCCCCTGCACTGCCTGCTGTGTGCGCTGTGGTAACTGCTTGCGCTCAGACTTGACAGCCCAAGGACAGACTTGCTGCAACTGCGGCTTGAATGAGTCCCACGCGGTCCAGATGGCGAGCAGCCAGTCAGGTGGGGTCGGCCACTCGGCTAGGGTCTTGGGTGGTTTAACTGTCCACTCGTAAGGCTTTAGCGTTGTTGGGTGGATAGCTGGCGGGACGCAATCCTGCTTCTGCGAGCCGTCACAGGCTGCACGCAGCTCAACGATGGTGTAATGCTTCTTCGGGTCGTCTTGGCGCGGCCAGTTGACCTTGCAGTATGGCAGGTGAACGCCATCAGGGACGCGGAACATAACGCGCTTGCCGCGCCCTTGGATGGTTGGGTATGCGTCGAGCGCATCAGCAGGTATGCCGAACTCCTCGAGGATGAGCGCAAAGCCTTCCGCGTCGTCTATGTCAAGACTGCACATGCCGGACGGGCCAAGCGCAACACCCATATTCCAGTCTGGATGCAGTTGCCAATATGCAAGCGCTTGCGCTGGTTCTGATAGCGCGTTGTTACCCCAGTCGGCGGATTGCGGGAACTTCTTCAGCGGTTCGATTGGGACCAAGTGCCAGCCGTAGCGGCTTGTGTATGTCTCTGCATACTTTGCAATGGTAGGCATGCTCATAACAGCTCACCTTGCTTGTCGTTTAGTGCAGGATCGATGTATTCGTGGATGGTGCTGTGCGGTGGTATCTCAGAGAGCTGTATAAACAGCTTGTTTTGGTGGCGGTCAGTCTTGATCATATCAAGACAGTTAGAGCATTGAACGCCGAAGTGGATAGTTCCGTTTTTAAACACTCTGCGCACGTAGCGCAAGTGTCCTTTGTGGTTACATTGATTCATAAGACCTCGCAAGGTTAGTTTGTGGCGCACCACGTTGACCGCGTTAATCGCGGGGAAGTAAGTCTAGTGCATCTTGCGTGCTGCGGACAATACCCGCAATGCCGTTAGCTGCTCTGACCTGTTCAATAAAATTCAGTTGCTCTTTTGTTGGCTTCCCTTTGGCGGTTTTCACCTCGAATGCCAGGAAGCGGCCAGTTGCCTTGTGTATGCCTATAATGTCAGCGCTACCGACCGCAAGCCCGAACGTCATCAGCTGAGCGTTGGTCAGCGTTACTATTCGGTTGTCCTTGTGTATCACCTTGCCAACGTAAGCGCCAGCACACTCGTTCCTAAAAACTAAGCAGCCTGCCGCTGTCAGGTCCAGCATGATGCGCCGCATCAGTTTGGTTTCTTCGTTCATCGTGTTAACTCCTGCTGTATGCGTCTTGCTTCGTTAAAGTCTGCCGGCGTCGGCTTTCTGTTTTCGCGTGCGCACATGGTAATGCAGGCCCACTGGCTAGCTTTAGCCATGCCACGGCGCATGCCAAGCGCTACAAGGTCTCGCAACGTTCTGGCGCTGCCTTGTTCTTTCTTCGCCTGTTTGCGCACTGCTTCTATGTCTATTTTTTCAAGCTCGCCGTCAGCCTCTTTAATTTTTCGCACTTTCTTCTCAATTGGCTTGCCGCAATACGGACACGCATCAGGACCAGGCACGAAAACGGCATAACAATGCTTGCACTGCTGCACGTTAACATCAGGCTCTTGATCCTTCTTAGAGCGCTTTCCTTTCTGCTGACCAAGCAATGACCATTCGCGCTTTTCGCATGGCAAGCCGTGCTTGATAATACAACCGGCGTGATCAAGGATAACTGCTGGCTCAGGCTTGCGACGTAGCGCACGAAACACCATCTGAAGGTAGCGCGCAACGGATTGAGTAGGGCGTAATAGGATGCAGCATTCAAGCGTAACGTCGCGGCCAACTTGGGCTGATAGGTCAAAACCTTCGATAACCAGTTCGCAATTGACAAGCACCATGATGCGCCGATCAGCCAAGCCTTCACAAATAGCTTTTAACTCAGCCTCCGTTGTGCTTGCGTCAACATGCGAAGCAGGAATTCCAGCAGCGTTAAAAGCTTCAGCTGTGTGCTTGCTATGGGCCACGTTGCAGCAGTAAACGACAGCACGCTTGCCGCTTGCGTGCTTAATGTAGTGGTTGACGGCATCGCCAACGATAGTTGGCTTATCCATCACAGTTGCAAGGTCGCCCACGTTGTAATCACCACCAAGAGTTTTAACCGCTGACAGGTCAGGGTTAACAGGAGTTGTGAAGGCGATGTACTCAGACAGCCGACCTTGCTCGATTAGCCACTTGGTTGACTTGGCTTCGATGATCATTTCGTACAAATCACCAAGGCTTTTGCCATCCAACCGAACAGGCGTGCCAGTCAAGCCGATCACGATAGCGCCATGCTCACGCGCCCAGCTGATCACAGCTTGGAACATATTGCCCTTAGACAGATGCGCCTCGTCTATAAATAGTATCTTAGGCGGCTTTAGTTGTTCCATTCTGCTATGAACAGTGCCGATAGTTCCAACCTGAATTGGCAGCGTTGTTCGCATCTTACCGCTTGTAATCAGTCCATGCTCAATTTTAGCTTGCCAGAACGACTTGCTAGTCTGCCGCAATAGGTTCTTGCGGTGTACTAGAAACCAAACGCTAGCATTAGGATCACGCAAACGTGCTTGCTGTGTGATGTGTGCAGCCACCACGGTTTTACCAAATGCCGGGCTTGCGACACCTAGCACAGACTTAATGCCATGCTTGAGCGCTTCACGCAGTTTGGCAACAAACTCTTGTTGATCTTCATAAAGTTGAAAGCTCATCAAGCCACCTCAAGCGCCTTAGCCAGCTTTTCAAGCGTGCTTATGGTTGGGTTTGCTGTGCCTGCCTTAATCGCAAGCAGCGTGTTGTAGGCAATGCCAGTTGCGCGAGTTAGCTGCATCAGGTTTGCAGTTTGCAGCTTATCGCTGATTTCTTTATACGCTGTAGATATTTTCATTTTATTGGCTCCATTGTGTTGACAATGCAAGTGTATACGCATTATATTGCATAGGTCAACACAAAACGAGGAACACAAATGAAAATCATCGACTACGCAGAACTTACGCCAGATCTTGCCGCTCAAGGCTGTTTAGTTCTTAACATGCCAAACGATGCGTACCACGCATACGCAGGCATTAGTAAGTCAGGCTTAGACCTTATTTCACGAAGCCCAGCGCATTACGCTTACCGCTTACCACAAGAGCCAACCCGTGCAATGGTTATTGGAAGCGCGACGCATGCGGCCATCCTTGAGCCTGAAGTGTTTGCTAAGCAATATATGTTACTGAAAGATGTGACCGATCGCCGATCAAGCGCTTACAAGCAAGCGGTAGAGCAGTTCGGCGCTGACAACGTATTGACAGGCGCAGAGGCAGACGCAGTTACCGGCATGCAAGCGGCATTGCAACTGAATGCAGCGGCCAAGTTTCGCCTTGACGCGTTCGGCTGGTGCGAGGTCGCCTGCTTTGCAACAGATCCGGAAACCGGCGTACTGGTAAAGTGTAAATTCGACAAGCTGACTCTCGACTTCCTTAGCATTGACTTAAAAACAACGCAAGACCTGCGAGACTTTGCGAAGTCAGTTGCCAACTATCGCTACCACGTACAAGCTGCGTTTTATGCTGATGTGTTTGAGTGGGCCACAGGAAAGCAACTAAAAGGCTTTGAGTTTTTAGCAGTTGAAAAAGACGCGCCGAATGCAAGCCGTATCTTTGTGCTTGACACGCCATCGGTTGAGTACGGACGTAAGCTGTACCGCGAAGCGTTGAACGTTTACGCAGAGTGCTTAAATAAAGACGAATGGCCAATGCCGCCAGGCGACGTCGAATATACCACGCTGCCATACTGGGCAGCAGATCCAGAACTACAGGAGGGCTTTTAATGGCTAATTTTATGCAAACGCTTGAGGCTAAATCTGACCAGCTCAACGCGACTGACATCATGGGTATTGATTTAGTTATCCGCATTCGTGACGCGGTTTTGACTAACAGCAAAGAGCAGCCGCTTAGCATTTACTTTGAAGGCGACAACAACAGACCTTGGAAGCCAAGCAAAGGCATGCGGCGCGTACTTGCGGCTGGATGGGGTCCAGAAACAGAAAACCTGATCGGCAAATCGGTGAAGTTGCACTTTGACGCATCAGTGAAGTACGCAGGCAAGGAAGTTGGCGGCATACGCATTAAAGCAATGTCTGACATTGACCAGCGCGGAATTGTTGTCGTAGAAGCCATAAACCGCCAGCAACGTGTGCCGCTTCACATCGAATACTTAGATACGTTCTTGCCGCCGTATCCAGCAGACCGCTTTATCGCAGCCTTGCCAAAGATGACAGAACTAATGCAAAAAGGCGAAATGACGCTACAGCAGGTTATTGCTAAGTGCCAGCAGACCGGACAATTAAGCGCAGATCAGCTCGCGCAGCTTGAAGCTGTAGCGCCTGTTGTCGTAGATGCTGCAACAGATGATAACTTTGAACTTTAATTAACGGGCGCGATGCGCCCACAGAACAGAAGGATAAAAAACAATGAGCACAACAATCACCGGTAAACTAAACAAAGCCGCAACACAATTCCAAGCGGGTGAATCAACAGGGTTCGGTTTGCGTTTAGGCGTCAAATACTACGACCGCGAAACCAAGGCAGATGCTTGGACCAACTTTGAAGCAGTCGTATTTGCCAAGGCTCCCGCACAAGTGCAGTTTTACCAGCAAGCACTGGTCGAAGGCGCAATCGTCGAAGTCTCAGGCGACAAGCTTAAAATCCGCCAGTTTCAAGGCAATAACGGCTTGAGCTTGTCGATTGAATTGCTTGATGCAAAGCTGGGTTTTGTCTATGCGCCACAATCAACCACCAATCAAGCACAAGCACCACAGAAGCAAATACCGCAGCAGCAAAGCAATCAAGCACCGCGCCAAGCGCCGCAGCAGTATCAGCAGCAACAGCGTCCGCCGATGCAGCAGCCAGCAGCGCCGATGCAGCAGCCAGCAGGGTCGATTGACTTCGATGACGATATCCCGTTTTAGCATGGAATAACTAGCGCCAGCAATGGCGCTTTTGGTGCAACTATGAACCTAACACCAACCGACTTCGAGCTAACAACAGCGCAGCAGCTCTGCCTAGAGCGTAACCGCGACGAGCCGAACGAGAAAGACATAGCCGACGCGATAGAAATGGCGTGTCGGTGGAATAAACAACGAATTGAGCGAGGGTTGAAAGCATGGCAATAGTTAACTGGGATGATGCGCCTGAAGGGGCGGAGTTTTATAGTGCAGGTCATTTTTACAAGCACGACTCTGGTTTGAAGTGGTTTGATTTTCGCACTAAAAAGTGGACTCCCTCACGTCACACGCTTGAAAAAGTTTCAAATCAACTTCACTACGAACCGCGCCCCCAGCAATGGCCAGAAACCGACGAGCGGATCGACGTGATTGGTAGTAATGGCAACACGGCAGAGCACTACGCACAAGCTAAGTACGACAGCGACAAGCCGCGCTATGACCTGTTGCCGCCGGTGGCAATCGACCTGATGGCGCAAGTGATGACGTTCGGCGCTAAGAAGTACAAGCCAGAAGGATGGCGAACCGTGCCAGATGCGGTACGGCGCTATCAAGCGGCGCTGCTGCGCCATTCGTTCGCCATGCTACGCGGTGAGGTGTTAGACCCTGAGTCTGGATTACCACACGCCGCCCATGCAATGTGTTGCGCAGCCTTCCTAGCAGAGCTGCACTCCTCCGACCACGGCGCATAGTGCGCTGTGGTATGGTTTGGTTTTTAATGAGGATATGACGAATATGAAAACAATAATAAGCTTGCGTGATTACACTGGGATCATGGTTAAACCTTGGGTTGAAGCCGGTTATTATGCTGTGCTAGTTGACCCGCAACACAAAACACACAGCATAGACGGCATGATAGAGCGCATACCGATGACTGTTCTTGAAGCGATGCCGAGACTCGGATCAATTATCAAGCATCATCAGGTTTGCTTTGTGGCCGCATTCCCGCCCTGCACCGATGTTGCCGTTAGCGGCGCGGCTCATTTTGAAAGCAAGCGCAAAACAGACCCTCATTTTCAAGCCAAGGCGGCACTCGTTGCCGAGCAATGTCGAGCTGTTGGCATGTTAGCTGGTTGCCCTTGGTTTTTTGAAAATCCTGTAAGTGTATTTTCTTCCATATTTGGCAAGCCGGACATAACATTTAACCCGTACGAGTTTGGCGGGTATTTACCAGAAAATGATAGCCATCCAGAATACCCAGACATCATTGCGCCACGTGATGCTTACCCGAAAAAAACATGTTTATGGGTAGGCGGCGGATTTGAGATGCCACCACTGAAGCCTGTGCAAGTGCGCCCAGGGTATTCAGACCAGCATAACAAGCTTGGTGGAAAATCAACAAGAACGAAGAACATAAGAAGCGCAACGCCTCGCGGGTTTGCCCAAGCTGTTTTTGAGATGTATGGCACTCCTCCGACCACTGACAACATATTTGCAATTTAAGACCTGTGCCGCTATAGTCTAACTGCCTGCGCGGTGCAGGTATAAACCAAAAATCAAAAACGAGGAATGAAAAATGAAAATTGAAATCAAAAAAAGAGTTACCGAAGAAGTGATTTTTTCGCATGAGTGCGATAATAACACGATCAAGAAAACCGTTGAGACGGCTGCGTCGCTAGGTGTGAGCCTGCGCGACGCTAACCTGTGCGGCGCTAACCTGCGCGGCGCTAACCTGTACGACGCTAACCTGCGCGGCGCTAACCTGTGCGGCGCTAACCTTTTTGGTGAAAAACTAAAAAAACCCCCTGTATTGATAGAGAACTTAAACTGGAGCGTAACAATAACAGATGTTCACATGAAAATAGGTTGCCAGTTACATACTATTGAGGATTGGCGTTCGTTTTCTGATGATGAAATAGACCGTATGAGTCCACAAGCTCTTGTTTTCTGGAAAAAACACAATGTTGCATTGTTAGCGCTGTGCGATGCTCACGGTGCGGATGAATAACCATGACAGCATCAAAACTAGCCGACTTAGTTGAGCAATACAACAACGCTGGCGGAATTGCGGTACTGACCATCGCCAAAGGCTGTTCGACGGTATACGTGTATGACCAAATGGCAAGCCCGACAGTGTTCAGTGAGCCACCACCATGCAGCAAGCTTGTCGCAACTATGCAGGAGCTTTTAAATGAAAAAACCGGACTATCGTTGTGAGCTTATATGTATAGCGTCGTTGTTGTTTCTAATCTTTGCCGGAGTATTCGGACTATGAAAAACCTAATCAACCACAAGCGCGCCATCATGGGCGCCAACAGTATCGAGGCATTGATCGCCGCCGTTGAAATCATGAGCGACGACTTTGGTTTTAACTACAACGATACAAGCAGCTTAAGGTCAAACGCGCGACACGCCGAACAGCAAATGAAGCTCGGTGTGGCTGAATGCCTGCGTCTGGCTGCACAGCGGGAGCTATCGTTATGATCAGCCGCGAAACCGTCCAAGACATGCGCAAGATGGATGCGGAAGGCATGCCGCGCAAAGACATCGCCAAGCGTATTGGCTGCTGCCTTCACACCGTCATAAAATATTGCGGTGTGAAGTGCTCACAGCGCGCAAAGATGGCCGTAGAGCGCAAGGCAAGCATCATTGCTAGCTTAGCAGAGGGTAAACCCATCAAAGTCGTTGCGTTTGATCACGACGTGTCCTATGCAGCCGTGTGGCGCATTGCCGCCGAACAGGCGAACGTCATGGAAATGCCATCATTTACGGGAAAATATCGGAAGGTGACGCATGAAGCGCGTAAAAATTATCAACAAGACCACCGGTGAAATCATCGACGCGAAAAGCTACGGCAACGGCTGGGTATGTTGCCGAGGCAATTTCTACCACCGTGCGCATTGGCGCATTCACTTGACGATTACGGAATAAAAAAAGCCCGCAATTAAGCGGGCTAAACGTAACGAGGAAGTATGACAGTTCAAGGTTAGTTCTTTTTGGTTGAGCTGTCAACTCTATCCGTCTGCACCTCTTTGGTTTTTTCAAACGTGCGATACGCCCCAAGCCCAAGCATGCCAAACAGCACCTGCATCGTGATGGTGGTATCGAGCACAGGAAAAACGCCAGCATAGCCAAAGCAGACTTGCGCAACAAACCGCCCTAGCGGCTCAACGATAGCCGCATACGCCAAGCCAAACGCCCCAATCCACATCGCAGCGGGACGTGCGCCAGCAACGAACATCGACGGGTGCGCAGCTTCGACCTTATTGATTTCAATCTGCCCAAGCATCAACGACACTTCTGCCTGAAGTCGCGCCAAGTCCCCAGTCTGCTTCAACTGCTCAAGCCTAAACAGTTCTTCGGCGCGCTTGCTAGGGTCAGGCCATATCTTCTCTATGGCTGTTTTGCCGAGCTCGAAAATTGCGGTTAGTGGGTCCATTATTTCACCTCAATTTGATAGTGCGGCAGATCCTTAAACTTCTTCCAATCTCCGCCCCACGTAATTTTAAAGCCAAGCTCCGCAGCTGCTTTTTTCATGGCCTCAGCGACCAATCCAAACGGCTTTGGATTTTCCCAATCAACCGGAAGCGGCACAATGTCAACTGCTTGACCGATGATGTGTCGGCTGTTCATTGTGCGAGTGAAACCCTGCTTTAACAGCTCAGCTTGGCGCTCTTTGGTTCTCAGCCCTTCGATGACCGTAAAATCAACAGGCGACAGCTCTAATGCGCGTTTTACGACGCGCACTAGGTCTGGATTAACACCTTTCAGGTTATCGGTTGAACGCTTGCCTAAAATGAATTTATTCATGGTTACTCCGTATTTACGAGTACGTGCTGTACAATGGCATATAACCTATCCTAACGCCTGTTTCGTTGTACACGGGCACAACAGCGCTAACAGTGGTGACTGAGCTAGCAACAATAGATGCGCTAGTGTTTAGTGCACCATCATTTCTAACAGATAAAACACTTCCGCCAGAATTTGATTTGAAATCGTGAATTATGGCATTTGGTGGCGATGCTGCAAACTGGCGGCTGGTTAATACGTCGTTGGTTAATCCTAGCGTCGCATACGTAAAGTTTGGATCAGTGTTGCCAACAAACGAAAGGTTTCGGGTTTTTAACAGCTGTAACTGCAAATCCGTGCCAGACCATACCGCGTTTTGGTTTGCGCCCTTGTAAAGTTCGACAGGTGGCGCTGTTATAGTTTTTTTGCTAATTACCAGCTCACACGTTGACACCGATAACCCGCTGAAAATTTCTACGGTAAAATCACTGACAGCACCAGAACCTGCAACATCAATATCCAGCGTGCAATTTTTTGTGTCGCCAAAATATCCGGCAGAACCCGCGTTTGCTGCACCAACTGTTATTTTTGTCGTACACTCACGCTTGTCGCCCTTAAGCCAAAAATTACTGTTTTTTGCCGCTAAGACTATGCCGGCAGTAACTTCGTCGTCTCCGGTTTTCCATTGCACGCCGGACGGGTTTAATTTGCGTTGTGCTGCTGTTTTACTTGTTACAATTTGAACATCAATATTAACGCCATGCGCACGAGCCGCAACAACATCTTTTTGTGAGTTGATAGAAAAACCACGGCAAGAAAACCCTGTTGTTAGCGACTCAGGAACAGTCGTGGCTGGCGCACCAGCCGATATAACAACTGCCTCGTAGCAATTTTCGGCCATGAACTCAATATCAATAGCTGGGTTTTGATTCACGAAAGACGGTAAATCAATCTCATAGCCAACCGCATGAACGCAACCCTTAGCGTAAATGTTTGCCTTTAAACTGCCGCAAACTTGCAAGTTAGTCGTACCAGGCTGTATCGTGAACGCCTTGCCGCCATCTAAAAACATAGGCTTTTCAACGTAAGGCAGGTTCTCGGCCCATACGTTCATAACCGTTACGTTGTCCCACCCGTAAACCAAGCTAACGCCGTTTGAACCCGCAGACGCTCCGCCACTGATAGTCGCAGACACCGCCAAGTCTCGGACGTGGAAGTTTCTAAGCGCTCGCAAATTCAGCACGTCAGCACCATTGCTTGATCTGGTTTCCAAAATTGTCGCAGGGCCATCACCGAATAAAGTGATATTAAAACAGTCAAGCATCGACGATATAGGGAACTCATCATTTAAGAACGGCCAGTTTAACTCAAGCACTGTCCAGCGTCCGGCTGGGAAATACATATCAAACTTGTTTGTTCGGCAATAATCAAACAACTCTTTTGCTTTAGCCCAATTGTTAAATGTAATGTCATTTGGTTTTAGGCCAAAAGCTTGTGCGTTTATTGCTCTGCGCGTCGCATTTATCATTAAAGATGATGCGGTCACACCAGCAATTGAAACAGGGCTGTTGCTTGCCGCTAAATCAACCGTTTTTACAAACTGCCCAATATCTGACTGTTTCACAGGCGCATAAACCCGCGACACATAAAGGATCTGTTCACCTGCCGCCGTTCTGGCGAGTATGGAATACGCATCCTCGCCGGTTGCAAGCTCTACCTGTATCGACGCTGCCGACACGCCTGCCCCGCTAACTGGATTGCCTGCGCCATTTGTGCGCACCGGCTGCGCCATTTCAACCTGAGAGCCGTCGCTAGCAACATAAAAAACGCGGATACGTGACGCAGGGTTTGTGTCAGCGTCCGTCGCGTCTTGCTTGCCAAAGAAAATCTGAGCGTTAACAACCGGCTGACCCGTTGCAGGGTTGCGGATTTGCTCGATTGGGTTTATGAATTGTGAGGTCATTGGTTCTGTTCCTGTGCTTGCGGAGCCAATAAAAACTGAGTAACACCGAAAGACGTCAACCGCGCCTTGTCGTTATCTGATAGTGTATCAGCCCAAGCTTGATATTTCTTTGATTTTGTTAACTTGGCTTCCGCCGCTTGCAGTGCTTTATCCGTGCGCCGACCTTGCACCACACCCTTAGCAACACCTTGCTGGATCACATTGATAAACTGCGGGGACGCCAGTAATTCACCTGCTGCCTTGCTTCGGTTCGTGCCGCCCTTGAGAATTTCACCAACCGCATTGGCTACTTCGCCGGATGCAAGCGGGATGCGGCCGGCAGTCTTTTGTATTGTACCGCCGAGCATACGCCGAACCATCCCTGCCTTGTCGTCAAGCAGTGACAGCACAACGCCGGTCTTTACCTTGTCGGCATTGGCGCGAGCCATGCCGCGGCTTATCGTTGCAATCGCGTCCAGTTTTGGTATGGCATCTGCTGGCAAGTCTTTTTCAAGTAGCTTGCGCACCGTTGGCTTGGCTAGCGTCTCATCATACCACTTGAGGTAGTCAGTGGTTAAGAATGAGCGATCACCTGCGCGAGTGCCGGTAAATGTTTTCTGTAGCGCAGTCATTAACAGCTCTTGCCGAACTTCAGGATCCGGAATGTTTTTCATGGTGTCAACGTATCGCTGTAATCCTCCGCCAGCCAGCCCTTTCACGCCTTGCTGAACCACTGGGATAATGTCCTTTTGCAAGTCCTTTCCGATTAAATCTTGCATCTGCTGTTCAATTTGTTTGCGCTGCGTGACAAGTGCTTTTGCGGCTTTCACTTCGTCCACCAAGCCTTGCGACTCAGCCATAGCGTTTAGGTCGTCGGTTAGCGAACCATACAGATTTTTTAGTAAGCCCGAATCGGCATCTTTGAATGGTCCTTCATTTTTAAAGACGGCCGCACCGATATCTTTGCGTAGCGCATCCATGCTGGCATAGTTAGCTGGCACGGCTTCAACTTCGCCGGTTGTTGGGTTAGTGCGCTGCCGTGGTTTTAATGAAGTTATCACCGACTTGATCGGCGCTGGCACAGCTGGATCATCCATTTGCAAAGGTAGGTTTTTTGTCCGCTCACTGACAAATTCCATCGTACTAACTGGCGCGGCTGCCTGCCTTTGGTCAACCACTTCATTGAGCGCATCATAAGCGACGTCCGCCGCCTTGCCTAATTCGCTGACGGTTTTCAGCGACGCATCTCGCCACTTCATCGACGCTTCTGCGCTATCTTTTACAGCGCCGTACTGCTGCATTACGCCTTCGGCGGCATTTGACAGGTCTTTGATAAAGTCGTTTTCGATGTTCGACAATGGCGACGCCGGTAGCGCATTCAACCCTTGCTCTAGGCTTCTAAACTGCTTGTTTTGGCTGGCGTAGCTGGTTAGCGGTTGCTTAGTCACGCCGATTTCGTCTAGCGCTTCAAAAAACTTCGGATCTACATTGGCAACGTCTGCGATTTTCTCAGCATCCAGCTCACGAACGCTCTGCACTGTTGGCGATGCGGCAGTAGCGCCGTTCTCTAGCTCGTTCGCAGCGTTAACCCGACCGCTAAGCCCTTCGCGTTGTAACGCACTAGCTTTTCGCTGTAACGCCGCACCTGCTGCATCTGGTAACTTTGCAGGGATAGCCGCAAGTGCTGCCTCAGGTAAAGCCTTAGCAATTGCAGCCGCAGCCGGTGAGCCGGTAACGTCATACGTTAAATCGCCAAGCTGTTGACTGCCTTTCTCCATCACTTCGCTAACCTGTTTAATGACAGGTGCGTTTGCAACGTTTTGCAGATACTCTGCGCCAACCTCATTGGGTGCGTAGGTGAGTTGGTTTTGCACTTGCTGAACTCGTTGCGCTGCACGTTCGGGATCTTGATACGCCGCCAAGTTAGCCAAGCCGACCAAGCCAGATAACGGCTGCGCGATTGCACCAGTGACAGCGCTAGTTGCTGCATCGAATGCGCCGCCAACCTTTTCGCCCAATGTGCGCTCTTGCTGCACGTCAAACTGGCTAAATATCTCGTTAAGCTCTTGCTCTGTTGGTGGTGAATCGCCGGTTAAGCGCAGCGTTCGACCGGTTCTTTGGTCTGTAACTTTGTACGTCGGCATTATTCAAACTCCACTGTAAAATTACCGACAACGACCGGCTGCTTTGGTTTCTGCGCTGGCTGTTGGCTTGGTTGCGATGGCTGCTGCGTCTGTTGCTGCGTCATAAACCGAGGATCATCAGAAATACGCTGCATAACTTCACTTCTGCGCTTTTCCCACTCTTTACCAAAGTTGGTATTCTTGCCACGTAATGATCCGTTTTCAGTAATAAAGTCAGCTTTAAACTGATTGTACTCAGCGTTGTATAGCGCCATTTTTGCAAGACCGCGCAAGTAGTTATCCATGTACGCAGCGTTTGCGGTCTCAGGAAACGGCTTCAGCGCAAGTCTAATATCTGCATCGGTAGCAGGCCCCGGTGGCAACGACGCTACCGCCTCACCTGATCGGATTTTCTGCCAATCGCTTAGCGTTTTGGATACTTCATCTTGCGTGCCCAATGCCGATGCAAGCGCTTCGCGAACCGTACCGCCTGACCCAAAAATACCGCCCTGAATGTCTGACTCTTTAAATCGTGATGCAAGGTCTAGGTATTTAGTTACGTTAGTTTGGTTTTGGTTTGCCAACCCTGCCGCGTCTAGCAATGTTTTTTCAGCTGTCGCGCTAAGCTGCATCCCCTCTTTTGACAAAATGCCAGCCGACCGACCGAACGATTCCGCATTTGGATCACCAGAAGCAACCATCTGCTGATAGCGCTGAATGTTTCGCTCTTGCGGTGTCAGCGCCTGCTCTTTTGGTGTGTCAACGTAGCCTCGAGCCTTGGCGAATTTTTCAGCCAATTCTGGGTTGTTCTGTTTTAGCTTTTCGTAATACTCAATTTCTTGAATACTTTGCGGTACGCCGCGTTGCTGACCCTGCTCAGCAAACACGCCAGTTTTGTAGCCTTTGGCTTCAAGCGGTGCGGCTAGCACTTTCATCATCTGTAACGCCGCTTCTGGCCCGCGTTCTTTGTATGCAATGGCGATTTCATCGATATCTTCAACGTCACGCCCTTCCTGCATGTACTGATTGCGCAGCTTTGACGCTTGGGTGAAAAACATCTGAGGGTCTTGCGATGCCATATACAGCTGCGACACATCCCCAGCTACGCGCTGCTGCTCTTGTTTGTCAGTCAACCCCATAACGTCAAGCATTTGACCGGCAAGCTGCGGGCTTTTCAGGGTAGCGCTAATCAAAAGCTCTTGATTTGGTTTTCCTGCTTTTTGCGAATCGTAATACTGTTTGAGCAACCCGCTTGCTTCGTCAATGCCAGCTTGCTGTTTTTGCACCTGTTCTAACGCCATCTTGTCAGCTTTTAACGCTTGCAGTTGGCGAGCGCCGGTAACTGCATCTTGTAAAAATGTAGCCATTAAAAGCCCCCCATCAATAACGAAGCAATGTCTTTAAACCCGCCTGTCAAGGCTTGATTTCGAGCCTGAATCGTATTGGCTCGATTCTGACCGCCAGCCACTGCGAGATTGCCAGCATTCTGGCCAAAGTTACCGGCATACGAACCAACCTGCTGCGCTGAGCCAAGACCTAACCCTGCAACGCCCACCTGCCGGTTATACTGGTCAGTTAGCGCTGCTTGGTTAAGCTGGTATTGCTGCATGGCGTTCTGCCGACCCATCTGCGCTAACTGCGGAGCTAAACCAGCCATCGCTGCCTGTGATGCACCTGTACGCGCCCCGGTCATGTTGGCGTTACGCATGATCATATCTTCACCTTGACCGCGCAGCGCTGCATATTCAGGGCTGTTGAAATATGCGTTGTAATCAAACGCAAAGTTCTCAACCGGCTGCTGCGCTGTTTGCTGCAATCCTTGCAGCGCACTTGCGCCGGTTTGCATGTACGGCTGCATAATGCCTTTTTGATACTCAAACATTTCACGCTGCAATTGCGTGGCTTGGTCGATACCGGCTTGCTGTGCTGCACCTGCTTTTTTGGCGGCGCTTGAACCACTAAGCGCTGATCCGAGGCTCATGCCCGCAACAGCGCCCGCAGGGCCACCAAGCAGAAAGCCACCAATGCCACCAAGAGCTTTTTTAAGAAATCCCATATTAAACACTCCGCTGCTTTGCTGTGCGCTCAGACGCAAGCATTTGATTAATCACTGACACAAGCGCATTGCTTGCTGTCAATAAGTCTATCACGTTTTGCCGCAGCGCGTTAATCGTGTCAGTTTGCGTCTGCGTGTACGCTTGCGAGTACGTCGCGCCCGCTGCCGCAACAACCGCTGGTGGTGTGGTTGATACCGGCGCAGCATTGGCAACTGCCGAGGCTAACAATACCGTGCCGCCAATGGATGAGGTGCAGTAGTCGTTCGTGCCAACAATATCGCCGTTTGCGCCGTGCGCGGATTGCGCAGCAATGTGTGCATTGGTTAGCGTCTCAAGCGCATCAACGTCAGCAATCAGTGCTGTTACTGACGTGTTTAAATTAAATATCTGACCGTTTATTGTTGTGATTTGCCCCTGAATATTGAGCACCTGACTCGACAGTGTGCTAACCTGAACCGTCAACGTCTCAATACTACCCGTAGCTGCGTTAACGGCTGTAACTGTTTTGACTTCGTTCTGCTTGATTGACGTATAGTCGCGCACGAACTTGTTAATGGCTGCGCCTCGAGGGTCGTAGCCTGATGCGTCGCCAAACAGCGTGCGAAACAAACCTGAAATCTCCACCTCAGTCGGCAGATACTGCGTGATATTGACGTTAGACAATGGACACCTCTAATTTGCAAAAGTTAACTTTTTCTTTTGACACTGAGCGGAACATAAAGGAAAACTCATGGGCGAAATAACCGAACCGGCGCACGATAAACCGTTTACTGTATTCTGCTTTGTCGCCGTACATGGTGATCCACTCCGTTGATTGATCAACCCCATCGGTCGATGTAGACACTGCAACGCCGGTATCAAGCGTGCAGAAGCCTGTCACCGTTGACAACTCAATCTGCGCAATACGGATGTTATCCGCAGCAACCAGCGGCGTGGAAAACTGACACTCCATCGGTTGACCATCTTGCGCTGATGTTAGCTTGTCAAGCGTGAACAGCTTAGAGTTGAGAGCTGAGCCGTACACCCATTGGTTTAGCCGTGGATCAAACACGCCATTAGCACCAAGCCATATACCATCGCTAACACCATAGCTAAGCACTGCCCATGCGTTTTGAACGCCGACAGCTTGCGCGGCTGATGCGTTGAAGAGCAGCGTATGCCGAGGCAAGCGCACAATCAAAAACTGGTCTTGCAAGTCAGTGCGCGACTCCATCACAACAGATTGCAGCTCGCTCTCTGTGTAAGTGGCGATGATTTTATCTACCGAGCGCGTACTGATAGGTTGTAGGGAGCCAGCACCAAGCGCAAAAACGTATGGCGATTCGCCAGCTCGACCACCTAAGCCGAAAATTTGACCAGCCATCATGCACTTGGCGTGCGTACCTACGATTCCGCCAGATACCGACTTTTGAGGGATGCGCGAGAACGCGAATTCTGTCGAACCATCGTTTGTGAAATACTCAACAGAATAGCGACCGAATACAGCAACAAGGTTATCTTGCGTAGTCATAACGCCATAACTGCGGTCGGGCATAATCTCCGCCACTGCATAATCAAGCGGTTCAACCTGCGTTTCATCGGTTGGCTTGCTGTGGTACAGATATTCGCCGTCGGTATAGAAAAAATAGTTATCAATCCAGCAAGCGTCGATGGGGTTACCAATATCAGGATCGGTAAGCTGCCTAAACCCTGCGCTAGGGTTGTAAGCGTAAGCATTACCACCACTGATAACGAGTTGATTATTGAACGAGTAAACCAGCGTTGCTTGACCGCCGGTTGCTACAGAGCCAAGCGTAACAGTAGAGCCGTCAGCACTGACAGCGCAGAAGTCGCCGCCACTGACGCGGTACTGCATGTTTTGCCGGTCGTTGAATATGGCGCCACGGTCAACACCGAACGCTGTTGCAAACTGCTTCAGCCCATCGTGGCTAATTAGATAGCCAGCCGCCCCGCGAATTTCTTTGGCGACGGCGATCATGTTTTTCGGTAGCGCGTCCGTATAGTCCGTGTCACTCGTCAACTTATCGCCGCGTACAATCGGCACGTTAATCGTTTGCATTCTGCAAGTCCTTCAGCACGTTGAACAGTACCACGCGGTTAATCACAGTGCCGAATTGGCCGGTGATTTTGATTTTGGCTTGATACGCGCCGCCTTTCGGGAATGCGTACAGCGCCGACACCTCATATCCGACCTGCGATTTATCCGTGATGCTGAAATTGCTGTCGCCGGTGATTTCGTATGCGCTGATAGCTTCGTTCGGTCGCATATCTCCGGAGAAGTCTAGCGTGATGTACTTCGCGTCGCCTTCTGCCAGGTTATATGTGAACGGTGTCAGCGGTGCATTGTTAGGTTCGCCATAATGACGATAGTACCGGTTAAACGGTCGATTGCCGGAGCCAATCGGCATGCGGGCGCTATAGAACGTCTCTTGCACGTTGAACGCGGCGGATGACAGCGTACTGAACGATTGCACCGCCTGCATAGACAGCGACGCCGACGGCTCAACGCCGAAATCAGCGGATAGGCGCATCATCAAATTTGACGAAAAAGCAAACATCATCCACGGCGCAATGCCTGCCTCTGACTGTACATCTGGCGCCGCTTCAAAGTTGTAGTTTACAGCAATACCACGCTGGAACCACTCACCGGCCATGCCTTCCAATCGGTTCAGTGCAAGCTGCACTTCGTTTGGGCTGGGGTTCGCGGTCACGCCGCTTTGCAGCCCCATACTGTACGCATCGTTGATAATATCAATCTTCAGCATCTTGCTCAGCCTCTTGCTTTTTGGCGCGAGTTTTCTTTACTGGCTCAAGCGCTAAGATTTGCGCTACTTCTTCAACCGTGTTAACGCGCACAAGCTCTTTTGTTTGCGGGTGGATAACTTCGTACATGATGACCTCCAATGCTAATTTGCTCAGTATAGCGCTGGTCGTACCACACTGCTAGCGCGTTGTGCTATGGTTTATTTATTAACCAGAAGGAGTGTGAAGGATGGACCGTAGAAAGGATGTTTTTACCGTTTGTGAGCGTATCGGCTTGGGGTTTATTGTTGTGTGTTGTTTGTTGACGTATGTCGCAATGTTTTTTATTTTGACGACCTAGCCTGACAGTGGTAAATTTAAATCGCGGCTAGGGGGCACCCGAAAAGCAGCTTGTCACTGCCTGCCGCAATCCTTTCAGACACCTTGACAAAGGGATCACATATGAAAAATGAACCAATCGCAGAAGCTATAAAATACGCCGCATTCGCTAACGATTTGATTTTAATTGGCGAGCTTTGCAAGCTATTGAAAAACCCATGCACAGATAGATTTAACAGAATTAGCCAAAGATTACACAGCGTGAGCGATACGCTGGCAGTTCAGGATTTGCGTGACTGGGTTGCAAGCGCTAATCGCACATAAAAAAGGGGCGGAATTAACCGCCCTTTTTTATTACACGGATAACGCGATACCGTTAGCCATTGGGTTTTTGTTGGTGATACCGTACCAAGTGAACAGACGGAACTGCACGTTCATTGTAGTGCTGTTGGCATCGTACAGCAGGTAGTACTTCTGCCCACTCTTCATAGTGTGCGGAATTACTTTCTGGCCACCGAACTGCGCGAACAGCTCAGCAGGGATATCACCTTGGAACACTTCAATTGATGGCTTATCAAAGAAAATGCTTGGGCGGCTCAGTGCTGCGGTATTCAAGCGGTTAACAGTCGCGCCGGATAAAATCCGCGTGTTGATGTTGGCGCTTGCCTTCTCAACGGCTGACAATGCAGGATCATCAAAAGCGATTGGTTTTGGCCAAATACCCAATGAAGTACCAGACGGTTTAGATACGACGCGGAACGTCATAGCTTGACCAGTGCTGTTCTTGTCCTGCAAACCAACAGACTGCACAGCAGTACCGCTGTTACGGATTTCGATGATATCACCCGCGTTGTAAGCTGCTGATGCGGTCACAGGAATGACGCCTAAGCGGTAGTCCACGTTAGTAACTACAGTACCGTTGGCAGACACTGAGCCGCCTTCTGGTTTTAGCGACACGTTTGCGGTAACGGTGGTTGCAGGATCTGCACCACCAGCCAACGTGCCGATGTAGCTGCCAGTGTAAACGTCAAAGCCGGCGATGTTCTGACCAAGCTGACCGTTTTCCCACACAGTCGCTGGGCGACCTTGCAGTGTTTGACGGCCTGACAGTTCAGTGGCAAATTTGAGATTGTCGCGTGTATTCAGAATGAATTTGCGCTCATACGCTGACGCCTGGCGCTCGTCCATCAACGACTGCGCGTTGGCAACAAAGTTAAAGCCTGACGTGGTGTTTGTGCTGTAGAAAAGCGAACCAGTGTCACGCACTAATGCTGCGATGTTGCTGTTAAGGTTTGATGATTGTTTACGACCCGACTCTTGGCCGCGAGCTTTCCAGAAAGACTGGTCGCGCACCTTGTCGACACGCAAAGACACCAAATCGTTAGTGGGAGTGCCCAAAAACGCTGGATATGTTTGTTGAATGATATCCTGCTCTTGACCCGTTAAATCCCAGCCGCTGAGTACAGGTGCATCTTGTTGCACTTGACGCCAGATAACGTCGTTCGCGTTCTGAAGTGACGCACCGTCAGCGGTGAACGTGTCAACTAAACCCAAAATCTGCGTTTGTTCTTCGTGCGTGTCGATGAACGATTCAAATAAAACTTCTGCCGCCTTGGCGGTTGTTAAGTTAGCCATTTTTAGCTCCGATTACCAATTGCTAGTGTTTGCACCAGCCTGTTTTGCCTGCATTTTGATTTTAAATGCTGCGGCAGTATCACCGGATTTCTGAGCTTTCTCGTACTGCTTTTGCAGCGCTGTCGCGCTTACCTTCGCAGACGCATCGCCCTGAATGCCGGAGTCAGGCTTGATACGATTCGTTGATTTAACTGCGTTAGCGCCAGATACTTTTGCTTTCAGCTCACCGAAGTACAGCATTAAATCCATGCCGCTTGGGTCTGACTTCAATAGCTCTGCCACCTTCGCTTGTGCCGCTTTGTTTACGCCAATGTGCGCAATGATTTTCTCGGAGTGTGTGCCGATTTTGCTGATGATCCGGTCAGTAATGTTGTCGGCATCATCCGGCTGCAAGCCTAGATTCTGCTGAACAATGTTACGCACCGTACTATCCGCCGCTCGATACACATCCTCCTTAATCACGCCACTTTGGACCAGCTCGGCAGCTCGTTCAT
>JACCDR010206767.1_pt1 | contig 37242 bp, 69 predicted proteins | sample 7446431 | NCBI WGS metagenome assembly JACCDR01 (sample SAMN15323443, study PRJNA562643) | freshwater metagenome | isolation source: river surface water | place: USA:Blue River Watershed | collected 2017-08-17 | reverse complement strand
TACAAGGCGATGTGGATGACGGCGCGGCAGTTCTGGCAAGCGCCCAAGTGGGTGCGCATCACCGACGATCTGAAAGCGCCGCAGTTTGTGCTGATGAACAACCCGGAAGACCCCGGTTCGTTCGTGGCGCAGATGGACGTGGACATCATCATCGACAGCGTTGCCGATACCGCCAACCTTGCGCAGGAGGTTTGGCAGGAGCTTATCGGCTTGCTGCAAACCTACGATCCGACCGATCCGCGCATTGAGCTTGCCATTGAAATGTCGCCGCTGCCCGACAAGCCGCGCGTCTTGGAGCGCATCAAGGCGTTCAGGGACCGGATGGCGCAGCAGGCCGGCCAGCAACAGCAGCAGGCGATGGCATTGGCGGCACAGGCAGCGGAATTGCAGGCGGCAGAGACGCAGGCGAACACCGCCGACAAGCAGGCGAGCGCGATGGAAAAGGCCGCCCGCGCCGATCAGGTGACGGCTGAGACGAACCTCATGCAGGCCAACGCGGTTGCGACGATGAACGCGCTGCAATCGCTTGGCATGATGCCCGCGTAACCGCGCCTTTTTTTCCCGCAACCCGCGCTGCATTGCTGGGGCATGGCGACGCCGGCCCACGGGCGATTGCGCGCGCCGGGGCGCTTATCCCGGACAGGACGCCGCTGCACGGGCGCTGTCGTGAGCCAAGCCACGAGACGGCTGGATAGGAGCGAGAATGGACGTTTTCGATCAGGTTTTCGCAAACAAGCAGGCGGAAGAAGCCCCGGCACCGTTGCCGACCGAACAGCCGCCCGTTGAAGCCCCGCCCGTTGCTGAGGAAGCAGCGCCGGTTGAGGCTGTGGAAGCCCCGATGGAAGCGCCGCCGGCTGATGCCGCACCGCCGCAGGAAAAGGGTGACAAGACCGTTCCCCTTGTGGCGCTGCTGGATGAGCGGGACAAGCGCAAGGCCGAGGAAGCTGCACGCAAGGCCCTTGAGGCCGAACTTGCCAGCCTTCGCGCCAAGCAGGCCCCGCAAGAGCCGGATGCCATTCCCGATCCCTATGACGACCCAGCGGGTTATCATTCTTACGTGCAATCCACGCTGCAACAGCAGACGCTGGCCATCAAGTTCGAGCTTTCGGAGGCGATGGCAAAGCAGGCGCACGGCGATGACGTGGTGGAGAGCGCAAAGGAATGGGCCGTCACGCAGCCGGAAGCATGGCGAATGCAGGCAGCGTCGCAGCCCAACCCGCTTGATTGGATCGTCCGGCAGCACAAGCAGGCTGAAGACCTGAAGCTCTACCAGACGGATCGTGTCGCGTTCGCGCGGCGCATTCTGGAAGCCGAGGGCCAGCTTGCTCCCGATGCCACGGCGGGCGCTGTGCCTGCCGTGGGGCAGCAACCCCAGGCTTCACGCCCGGCAGCGCCGCCCCGGAGCATCGCGTCGGCCCCGTCTTCGGGTGGATCGCCGCGTGATGTCGCCGTTGGCCCGCTTGCCGCCGTGGATGCCGTGTTCACAAGGTGATGAACAATGGCTGAGACCATTCTGGCCACTGCTTCGGAAAAGCAGATTTGGGTCACGAACTATCTGAAGGAATATGTGCGCGCGTCGGGCCTGATGCCCTACATGAGCACCCGCCAGAACGCGATCATCCGCGTTCGCAATGAGCTGGCGCAGACTGCCGGCACCGCAATCAACGTGCCGCTCATCGGCCGTCTGAAGGGTTCGGGCGTCGTCGGTTCGCAGGTGCTGGACGGCAACGAAGAGGACCTCGAAAACCTGAACGATCGCGTGCAGGTGGACTGGATCCGCAACGGCGTCGTCGTGCCGAAGAGCACCTCGTTCCGCACCGAAATCGACCTGCTCAACGCCGCCCGTGAGGCGCTGGTGGACTGGTCGGCCGAAAAGCTGCGTGATGACGCGCTGGCGCAGATGGGCGCTATCGTCATTCCGGGCGCGACGGATGCCAACGGCATTCCGGGCACGGACAGCACGGTGTCTTTCGCGGCGGCTTCGGCGGCACAGCGCAACACCTATCTGGTCAACAACACCGACCGCATCCTGTTCGGTTCGGCCCGCGCCAACGCCTCTTCGGGCGTGTGGGCAACGGCTGCTGCCACGGTGGACAACACCGCTGACAAGATGTCGGCTTCGGTGCTGATGCTGGCCAAGCGCATGGCCCGCACGCCGGGCAACACGCAGCGCAAGATCACGCCGTATCGTGTCGAGGATGGCCGCGAGTATTTCGTGGCGTTCGTCGGTTCGATGCAGTTCCGCGATCTGAAGGCTGACCCGCTGATCCGTGAGGCCAACGTGTCGGCTCGCCCGCGCGAAGTCGGCAGCAACCCGCTGTTCCAGGACGGCGACCTGATGTACGACGGCATCATCATCCGTGAAATCCCCGAGCTGCCGATCATTGCAGCGGGCACGGCTGGTGCGACCATCGACATTCAGCAGGCGTTCCTGTGCGGCCAGTCGGCTCTGTGCGTGGCTTACGGGCAGCAGCCGACCCCGCGCACCGACAGCGACCGCGATTATGGCTTCCGCCCCGGCGTGGCCATCGAGGAACTGCGCGGTCTCAAGAAGGTCTCCTATGGGGGCCAGAACTACGGCATGGTGACGATGGTCACTGCTGCTGTTGGCGACGCCTAAGGAGGGCTGAACGATGGCTAACTCGAACCAGATCAACAATCGCGTGCCGACCGCCGCGCCCGGCATGGGCGGCACCCTCAAGGCGTTCCGTGGCACCATTGCGCTGGCGGCGGGCGACCTGACGCTCAACGCCGTGCATGGCGCGCTGGACCTGCCTGCGGGCGTGACCATCCTGCATGGCACGGTGTGGGCAACCGATATGGACACCAACGGCACCCCGCTGTTGTCGTTCAACATCGGCACGGCCGCCACCCCGGCGCAGTTCTTCTCGGCAACCACGGTTGGCCGCGATGGCAGCGCCAGCAACGTCATGGCGCGTGCGGGCTACGGCTTCACCACGACTGCCAAGACGCGCGTGCAGGTGGTGGTCTCTGCGGCTGCGGCGACCGCTGCGGCGGGCACTCTGGAAGTGGTGCTGTTTGGCACCACGAACGATCCCGCCTAATGGGCGCGACCGTCATCTACCTGGGTGACGGCGAGGTTGGGGAGGCTGTTGTTTACGGCCTCCCCTTCACCGTAGGCGTCCCGACCGTGCTGCCCGATGGCTTTGCGTGGGCGCACAAGATCGTGAACAATTCAACGTTCCGCGTGGTGGATGCCGCCCCTGCCCCCGACCCGGTGAGCGCGCCGCCCGTGACGAAGCCGAAAGGCCGCAAGCCCCGTGCTGGTTGAAGCCCTCATTGCCGGCGCAATGCGCAAGATTGGCGCGCTGGCCAGCGGGCAAGCCCCGTCTGCACCGGAAGCGCAAGACGGGCTGGAACAGTTGCGCCTTATGTATGAGGCGCTGGTGGCGGAAGGACTGTTTGGCCGCCAAGCCGAGGTTTGGGTGCCTGATGGCACGGCCAACTTCACCGCATTTGAAAACCGCGCCTATACCGTCGAGGACTTGGCCGGCATCACCATCACCCTGCCCACGTTTGTTGATGACCGCTGGTGGCTGTGGCAGCCGCCGTATGGCTGGTATCCGAGCGCGGGAGTGTCTGTTGAACCGGGCAACGGCAAGCGCCCGCCGCTGGATGGCAATGTGGTGCGCATGGCCGATCTGGCGACGACTGAGCGCCGGCTGTTCGTCTATGACGGCGCAACGGCCCGCTGGACTTCGCTGCTTGACCTTGACCTGACCGACGAGGCCCCGCTGTCAACGCGCTATGGGGCGGGATTGCAAGCCATGCTGGGCGTGCAGCTTTCGGGCGAATATGGCGTGCAGGTGCCGGCATCAACGGCGCTTGAGGCCGCGCGTTGCCGTTCGGCCATGTCGCATCGGCTTGACGGGCCGCGCCGGGTTGTGCCCGGCCAGTATTTCTGATGCCGCCGCTGCCGCTGGCCGGTAATGAACAGAACCGCAAGGCCGGCGCGCTGCCTCGCCTGCGGTTGCGCAACTTCTATGTCGAACCGGACCCGTCGAACGCGGTTGATGGCTTGGCGCGATTGCAGCGTCCGGGGCTTGAACCGTGGGTAACGGTCGGGCTGGGGCCGATCAATGGCGTGTTTCAGCAGGATGGCACGCTGGGCGGCGATACGTTCGCGGTATCGGGCGGCCAGCTCTATCAGATCAACAGCGCGGGTGCGGCAACGCTGGTGGGCACGGTGGCGGATCAACGGGCGCAGTTTGCGGCGTCGGCTGAAAAGATCATCGTCTGCAATGGCGGTTTTGCGCGGTGCTGGGATGGCAGCACGTTCCGCGCCATCGTCATGCCGGACGGGCAGCGCGTGTCGTCGGTGGCGTTCCTGTCCGGCTTTTTCCTGTTCGCCATCGAGGGCACGGATCGTGTCTATTACATGGAGCCGGGCGAGACCGACCCCGATGCGCTGTCATTCTTTGAAGGCGAACGCTTCCCCGATGGCATTGTGACGCTGGCGGTCAACGGCGATGAACTGTGGCTGATTGGCAGCGAAAGCGAAGAGGTGTGGATTGGCACGGGCGGCTTGGACGCGCCGTTTGAACCGGCTGGCGGGCGTGTCTACGAGAACGGCGCTTTGAACCGCGACACGCTGGTCCAGATCGACAATGCGCTGTTCTATGTGGCGCGCGACGGCGATGTGATGATTGCGCAGGGCGTGCCGCAACCGATCAGCAAGCCTGATGTGGCGGAAAGCATCCGGCTGGCTGACAATGCCTCGCTGCGTGCATGGGCTTTCCGGCTGGACGGGCATCTGTTCCTGGTGCTGACCCACAATCTTGAAACATGGGTTTACGATGTTGCATCGCGCGGCTGGTTTCGCTGGGCTTCGTGGCAGTCTGATGCGTGGCGCGCGCATCTTGGCACGGGGCTTGTTGCGGGCGACAGTCAATCGGGCGCTTTGTGGCGTCTTGTGCCGGGGCGCAGCAATGACGCCGGGGAGCCGATGGAACGGCGCATCGCGGCTGGTGTTGAGGTGGTTGGCGCGCCGGTTCGCTGTGACAGCGTTTCGGTGCGCGCGTCGGTGGGCAACACCACGTCGCTGACACAGGCCCCGCGCTTGGAACTGCGTTGGAGCGACGACGAGGGCAATCTGTGGACGGATTGGCGCGCGGCTGAGATTGGCAGGCAGGGGCAGTATCGACGCGATGCTGTGTATCGCCGGCTGGGGTTGATCCGCAGGCCGGGCCGCATCTTTGAGTTCCGCGCGACAGATGATGCCGAGTTTCGCATCAGCCATGCGCAGATGAACGAGGCGGTGAACTGATGGCCGTGCAGCCGCTGCCCGGACAAGTGGCGATTGCCGATGAGGCTGGCAAGCCGACCGCGTTCTTTCAGAAGGCATGGGCGGCAATTCGTGGGCAATTTGCCAATGTGGATGCAGCGGTGGCGGCGACGGCCTCGCTGCCCCCAAGCGCAGTGTTGGCCGATGGCGCTTGCTTGGTGGCCACGGGCGCGGTGACGGTGAGTGCCGGCAGTGCTGGGCAGCGGCGCTTTGTGTATAACGACAGCGGCGCGGGCATCACCTTGACGCAGGGCGCGGGCGTGACTTTGCGGCTTTCGGGCACGGCGACGACTGGCAACCGCACGCTGGCGCAGCGGGGGCGGTGCGAGCTGTGGTGGCGGTCGGAAACCGAGGTTGTGGCCATTGGTGAGGACGTGACGTGATCCGGCCCGCAACCCATGATGACGTGCCGGCGCTGGTCGAACTGCTTGCGCCTTTTTTTGATGCTAGCGGCATGGCGAAGGTGGCTTCATGGTGTCCAGACAGTCTATCCGCCTCGTTGCAGTCAATGATCGACCTGCCAAGCGCGATCTTGCTGGTGGCGCTGTCTGGCGGCGTGCCGGTTGGCGTGGCGGGCGCAATGACATTCCCCGCCTATTGGAACCGGGCCGCTTTGATTGGGCAAGAGACGTTCTGGTGGGCGCTGCCGGAACATCGCGGCACGGTGGGGCCGGCGATGCTTGAGGCGATGGAAGAGGCCGCACGGGACTTGGGCTGTCAGGCTTTCCTGATGGTCTGCCTTGAGGCGCTGCGTCCGGCGGCCGTGGGCAAATTGTATGAGCGGCGCGGCTATACCGCGCTGGAACACAGCTATGTGAGGTCGCTGTAATGGCTATTGGCACTCTTGGCGCGATTGCCCTTGGCGGTTCGCTCATTGGCGGCATTGCAAGCAGCAGCAGCAATGCCAGCGCCGCGCGTCGTGCGACCGATGCGTCCATGCAGGCGACGCAGGAAAACAACGCGCTTGCCCGCGATATTTTCAGCCAGAACCAACAGACCTTGCGGCCGTTCGTGCAGCAGGGCGGCGCGGCGACGAGCTTCATCAATCAGCTTCTTGGCCTGCCGAACGCGCCACAGCAGGCGCAGACGTTGCCGATGATGGGCGGCATGGACAATGCCGGGCAGATGCCGAACTTTGGCGGCGGCTTCCTTGGCGCGCTGCGTGAAGGTGCTTGGCGGCAGTCAAACCCGCAGGGCACTGTGACGACGCCGACGATGCCGACCGCGCAGCCGACCGCTGCACCGGGCGCGGCACAGGCGGGCTTTGACGCCTTCCGCAATTCGACCGGCTACAATTTCCGGCTGGGCGAAGGGCAGCGCGCGATCACAAACAACGCGGCCTTGCGTGGGATGCTGAACAGCGGATCGACGCTCAAGGCGTTGACGCGGTTCGGGCAGGACATTGGCAGCCAAGAGTTCGGCAATTTCCTGAACACGCTGCTTGGCCAGCAGTCGCTTGGCCTCAATGCCGCCAGCGCGCAAGCCGGCGTGGCCAACAATTTCAGCAGCCAGGTGCAGGCCAACAATGCCGCCAATGCCAGCAACATCGGCAATGCGGCGCTGGCGCGTGCTGGCGCGAATAACCAATTCCTGTCCAGCCTGCTTGGCGCGGGCGGTTATGCACTTGGAGGGCGCGGCTGATGGTGGCGACGCTCAATTTTGGCCTGTTGCAGCCGGTTGACCTTTCCGGCGCGGTCAATGCGTTTGATCAGGCGCGGGCGCGTCGGATGCAGCAGCAGGGCATGGCGGCCGAACAGCAGATGATGCAGCAGCGGCTTGCGCAGCAGCAGCTTGCATTTGACCGCGAGGCCATGGGCAATGACGCCATTGCCGGCTTCTTTGAAAGCATGGCCGGCGGTGGGCGCGATATGGCCCCGCAGATGGTCGCACAGCCTGCCACAGCGCCGGCAACGCCTGCGATGGCCGCAACCCCCATGGCAGCCCCGCAAGCGCCACAGGCCGTCGATATGGCCGCGCCTGCCGTGGTGGAAGAGCCGATGCAGACGGTGACGGCTTCACGCACCGACGCGCCGAACCCGATGCGCTTCTTGGCCGATATGGCGCGCGCTGGGCAGGGCCAGCTTGCGATGCAGTTGTGGGAAAAGTCCCGCACCATGGCCAAGGAAGAACGCGCGCAAGTGGTGCAGTCTTACGACGCCATCGCCGCCGCTGCGCAGGGGCTTGCCGGCCTGCCCTATGAACAGCGCAAGAGCGCGCTGATGAACATGGCCCCGGCGCTGCTGCAACGCGGTGTGCCGGCTGCGATGATCGAGGGCTTTGACCCGACCGACGAGGCGATCACGGCGGCGCGCAATCAGGCTTTGGGTATTTCCGGCGTGTTGCAGCAGGAGGATCGGCAGGCTGACAATGCGCGGGCAGAAGCCGAGTTCCGCTATCGCCAGCGCAATGACGCCGCCAACCGCGCCGTGACGCTGCGCGGGCAGGATATGGCCAATCAGCGCGCCCGCGAGCGCAACAGCATTGATGCGGGCAACCTGAATGCAAAGCTCACCGAAGCCCAAGGCAAGGCCACCGGCTATCTGCGCCTTGCCGAACAGGCCGAACGCACTCTGACTGGCCTTGGCGATGGCGCGGCGATCCCCGGCGAGTTTGCGCGCGGTGCCTATGGCGTGCCCTTTGTCGAACGGTTTGTGGGCGCTGGCGACCGTCGCGTGCTGGCGGCGCAAGAGGCGTTCACAGAGGCGTCCTTGCGCTTCCTGACTGGCGCGGCTGTCACCCGCGATGAAGCCCGCCGCAACGTGTCGCAGTTCTTCCCGTCGCCGGGTGACACGCCCGAGGTTGTGCAACAGAAGGCCGATTACCGTGCGCAAGTCATGGCCGGTATGCGCGATGCCGCTGGCCCCGGCGCTGCCCGCGTGCGTGCATCGCAGCAAGCCGCGCCCGCCGCTGCACCGCCCACCGGCCCCGGACGCCGCAACGTCGCGGGCGGTCGACTGACTGCGCCGGATGCCAATGGCGTGCGTGAATGGCGGCCGGGAGGTGCGCGCTGATGCCGATTGATGTTCGCGGCCCTGATGGCATTATTACCCGCTTTCCAGATGGCACGCCGGAAGCGACGATTGATCGTGTCATGGCGCAGGCGTATCGCCGCCAGCAGCCGCGCGATACGAGCTTTGCGCGCGGTGTGGCGCTGGGCGCTGCAAAGCCGGTGGATAATCTCGCCACTGCCGTCAGCAACATTCCGGTGATCGGCCCGGCCTTGGATGCGGGGTCGCGAGCGCTTGGGATGCCCACGGCGGCGGAAGCGGCGGCTGCCAATCAGCAGGCGCGGGCAAACAACACCCGGACGGGCGGCCAGATCGTCGGCAACATCATCGGCACGCTGCCCACGGCGGCCCTGCCCGGTGGCGCGTTGGCGCAAGGTGCTACGTCTGGCGCGCTGTTGTCCGATGCTGACACGGCGGCCGGGGTGGCTGGCGACGCGCTGATCGGTGCGGGTGCGGGGCAGTTGGGCAGTTCGCTTGTGAGTGCCGCGCGCAATGTCGTGGCCCCGCGCGTGTCGGCAGCGGTGCGCCAGTTGGCAGATGCCGGCGTGCAGATGACGCCCGGCCAGATCATCGGCGGCCCGTTGCGTGCGGCTGAAAACGTGATTGCCGCCGCCGTGCCGGTTGTGGGTGACGCCATCCAAGCCGCCCAGCGCCGCAGTGTCGAGACCTTCAACATTGCGGCGGTCAATCGCGCGCTGTCCCCGCTTGGCCTCAAGCTGCCCGCCAACATCACGCCCGGCAATGAGGCGGTGAAGGCTGCCGGCGATGCGTTGTCAGAAGCCTATGAGCGCGTCTTGCCGGCATTGTCCGGGCAGGTGGACGACACGTTCGTCACCCGCGTCAGCGCCATTGCCCAGCGCGCCAATCTGCCGCCGGCTGAAACACAGCAGTTTCAAGACATCATCCGCCGCGAGATTGGCAATCTAGCGCAAGCGCAAAATGCCCGCTTTACCGGCCGGATGCTAAACCAAGTGCGCGACCGCTTGGACAAGGTTGGCGCGGCGCTTCGTGCTAACACGCAAAGCCCCTATGCGCGCGAGCTGGGCGAAGCGGTGGGCCAAGTGCGGGAGCAGGTGCTTGCGCTCGCACGCCGGCAGAACCCGACCGCCGCCGATGCCTTGCGCCGTATTGACCGGGGCTGGGCGGAATTGGTGCGCGTCGAACGCGCCGCCGCCAATGCTGTTGAAGGCGTGTTCACGCCGGGGCAGTTCTCCACCGCTGTTCGCGGTGCGGATCGCAGCGTGCGCCGCCGTGCCGTGGCGCGCGGTGAGGCGCTGGGGCAGGACTTTGCCAACGCCGCCCGAACCACGCTGCCTTCGGTTGTGCCAAACAGCGGCACGCCGCGCCAGCTTGTGTCGCTGGCGGCCGGCGGCGGAGCGATTGCCAATCCGGGTGCGATTGTGCCGGCGATTGGCGCTGGTGCGGCGACGATGGCGGCCTATTCGGCCCCGGCAACGCGCGCCTTTCAGCAGTTCGTCACCCGCACGCCCGGTCCGGCGGCAAACTTCGTGAACCGCCTGCTGGGGCAAGTGCAGACGCCGATCAGCGTCGCCGCGCCGGCATTGCTTCGGAGGCGCGAACAATGAGCGAGCGCAGCCGCTTGCCCTGCTTGAAGCCCCACGCTGCCCACACGGCAGCGCGGCGCTCCTTGGCAGGCATGAAAGCCCGGACGGTATCAATGATGACGGCGTTTGCCGCCGCGACGAAGGCAATCGTTGTGCTGTCAGCCATGCCGTCCAGTTTGCCACATCGGAGCGCCTGACGCCATGCCTCAAATCTTTGCACAGCCCTATTACACCGGCACGCCGCTGGGCACGCTGACCTTTTACACCACGGGCACGCTGACCTTGGCGACGATCTTTGCCGACATTGGCGGCACGCCCCTTGGCAACCCCGTGACCGCCGATGTGAATGGCCGCTTCCCTGAGATTTACCTTGCGGATGGCACCACGTATCGCGTGATCGAGCGCAACAGCTTGGGCACGACGCTGGCCGATGTTGACCCCATCAACCCGCCTGTGTCGTTCACTTCGCTGTCTGTGACCGGCAATGGCGATTTCAGCGGCAAGGTGCGCGCAATCACGCCGAACAGTGGCACGACGGGCGGCTTTCAGCTTCGCGCAAACAATGTCAGCGGCTTTGCTTATTTCCAGGTGCAGACCAACGATGGCGTCACCGAGTGGGGCAACTGGCGCTATGACAGCACGGGCCTTGCGCGCTGGTCCGGTGCTGGCCAGTTCGTTGGTGCGCTGACGGTTGGCGGCGCTTTTGCGTCCGGTGCGGCGACCTTGAGCGGCCGGGCGCGCACTGTGCCTGTGGCGCTGACTGTTGCCGCGACGACGACGATGGACGTGGCGCTGTCCAACGCCTTTACCGCGACGCTCACCACGAACATCACCACCTTCACGATCAACAATGCGGTCGAGGGGCAGGCCGTTTCGGTGCTGTTTAAGCAGGACGGCACCGGCAACCGCACGATTGCATGGCCGGCGACGTTCCGCTGGGCTGGCGGTTCGGCCCCGACGCTTTCCACGGCAGCCAATGCGCGCGATCTGCTTTCGGCGCAGTTCATCGACGGCGTGTGGATTGCCTCGCTGTTGAAGGGCGCGGCCTGATGTTCGCCGCCATCCCTGTCGCGTTTCTGGCACCCGGCGCGGGTGGCGGGGGCGGCGGTGGTGGCGGCGTCACTGTGTCGATCACGCCGGCTTCGCAGTCGCAGTCAGGCTTTGCCAATAACTGGCTTTTCAGCGCGTCCACAGCCAACGTCACGGGCGGCACGGCCAGCGCCTTTGTCTGGTCTTTCCGCAACATCACGGCGGGCTTGTGGACGATCTCTGGCGGGCAGGGCACGGCGACAGCAACGGCGCGGGTGCAGAATGTGCCTGATGGCGCTGAGGCCAGCGCGGAACTGGTTTGCACGGCGACGGTAAGTGGTGTTGACTATAGCGGTTCGGCAACGCTTACGTATATCAGTCTCTTCTGAGGAGAAGGCCAATGGACACGGTTGCATATTTCCTGCTTGCCGCACTGCTTGCCGGCGTGATCGGCTATGTGGTGGTGCGTGCCATCAAGGCTGACAAGACGCCGGCTGGTGGCGGTGATGGTGGCGGTGTTCGCCAAGACAATGTGAAGCCGAAGTAAGGAGCGCGACGATGGGCAAGTGGGAACAGGACAGCGCGCAGGACATTGCCGCCGCGCTGCATGACGTGGAACGGGCCTACAAGAAGCTGGGCATCAAGATCGACCGACTGCACGCCGTGTTGGGCGATAAGGCGAAGGAGCATTGCGAGGCGCTGGGGATTGACGTGCAACCGCTCTCGGGCGGGCTCGAAAAGCCTGATCGCCCTAGCTAGGGCATCGGAACAAGAGGCCAATGATGCCCGCTAATCGCGTCAGCCATGGTCTTGCAGTCAACGCCGTGCATTTTGGCCAAGTGCCGAAGGGCGGCCCCGGCTTTGCGCGCCACGCGGCAATTCCAAACAGTGCGTTCGCAGAGCCGAGCGCGCTTGTGCGCCTCGCCAAATGGACGGCTGCCATGACGATCTTTATCGCGGTCGTTTTCCTTGATCGTTTTCCACGACAGATTGTCAGCGCAGTTGTTATGGCTGTTGCCATCATCATGTGCGGCCTGATGCTGGCCAGACGGGCGCGGCCCATGAAATGCCAGCGTAACCAGAGTGTGGACACTGACATATTTGCGCCGCCCATCAATGCGAAGCTGCGCCACGTGATACTTCCGTTTTTTGGAGGTGCCCATGATCTTGGGCAAGTCTTTCCAGTAAGGGTTCCAAGAACGGATGCGCCCCAAATTGGACGCTTCGTAAAGCGGATAACCGGGGATGCTTTTCCAAACTTCTGTGGTATCAGTCGAGTTGCTCACGACGCACTCCTATGCGTTTTGGGCCGGCCCGCGATGCAACTGCCAAGCATCGCGGGCCAACATCATAGGAGAAATGCAGTAATGGCGCAAAGGATTTCCCTATGTTGATCACGCTGCTGACAACGCTAGGCCTCTTGGTCGGGGTAGCCTCGGCGTATCAGCGACGTTGCCCGCTGCTTGTACGTGCGGCCGTCGTGCTGGCCGCCAATTTCATAGCCTGCAAGCTGGCCGTCATTGCGACTGGCAGCTACGCCCCCTTGCCTTGGCTGCTGTTGATTGACGTGTTCAGCGCCTTTGCCATGCTGTGGCATCCTGCGGCACGGACGCAGGCCATTTTGGGCATCATCTACATCTTTCAGATTGCTTTTCACGCCGTGCATTGGGGTGCAGGCTTGGGAGAACACGTCATCATCTATCTTGCGATGCTGAATGTCGGAGCGGGGCTTCAGATTGCGTTCCTCGTGCTGGGAGCAATCAATGGAGACGGGCGAAAAGTGGGCGGGACTGGCGGTGGTGGCCGCGATATTGGCCGCTTTGTGCAGGATGGTGTGCCGGGCATGGCGCGGGGGCAACAGTGAGCGTGCCGATTGAAAGCACCACGATTTCGCTGGGCAGGGCCTTGGCTCTTGCCACGGCCGTTATCGCAGCGGCTTTCACGGTGGGCGGCTGGGTCGTGCGTGTCGAGGTACGGCAGGCGGAACTTGAGGAACGGCTTGATCAAAACGGCAGGCTGTTGAACGGCATTTGCCGCGCGGTGGCGTGTGACGCAAAAGGGATGCGCGAATGACGGGCACGCTCACCGCCGCTGGCATCATCGCCGCATTGGGCCTGCTGTGCATCATGACGTGGCTGGCATGGAGGGGTAACGCATGACGCAATGGCTGACAATCGCGCGGGCTTTGATCGGGACAACCGAAGTGCCCGGCGCTGCGAACAATCCCGTCATCATGAGCTGGGGCAACCGCCTCGGCGCGCGGGTGCTGGGCATCGCTTATGGCAGTGATGCGGTGCCATGGTGCGGCCTGTTCACGGCGTGGTGCGCGCATCAGGCCGGCATCGCACCGCCGCGCATCGCCATTCGCGCGAAGGCGTGGGCGACGTGGGGACAGGCGTTGCCGTTGACTGGCACGCCGCCGCTTGGTGCCATTGCCGTGTTCGAGCGCAAGGGCGGCGGCCATGTGGGCTTTGTCGATAGCGTGAACGCCGATGGCAGCCTGAACATCCTTGGCGGCAATCAGGGCGATGCGGTGAACGTGCGCCGGTTTGGGCGCGACCGGCTGATTGCACTGCGCTGGCCTGCCGGCGTGCCGCTTGGCGCGCCTGCTCGTCTTGCGGCGGCTGCGGCGGCCAACACCACGGGGGAAGCATGACGCGCGGCAATCTCCCCATGATCATCGGCGCGCTGCTGTTGACCTATGCGGCGTCGCTGGCGGCCATCTACATCGCACCGGAAGCGCGTGACCATATCGAGAAGCTGGCCAACCTCGTGCTTGGCGGCTTGCTGGCCATCATGCGCCCGCCTTCAACGCAACAGGTGCAACCATGATCATCACCACCTGCGCCGCCCTTGCTGCGGCCCTGATGAACCCCGCCAGCGCCGGGCAAACGTTCCGGCTCACCGAGGATTGCAAGAGCGGCACTGCCCGCCATGCCATCATCGTGACGGCGCGCTTTGCCAAGCCTGTCACGGTGGAAGCAGGTGGCCATGTGGTGGCGGGTATTGAGTTCCGCCGTGCTGCCAACGTGATCTGGCGCGGTGGCACGATTGAAGCGCCGCTTGGCCATGGCTGGGATGCGCTGCGTTCGGGGCCGGGCTATTATGGCGTTTGGGCAGCGGCGGGGACAAGCGACCTGACGTTTGAGGGCGTCACCTTCACCAACGCGCGCAAGGCGGTGGTTTGGGGCGGCACGGCGACGGACTATGCACACCGGCTCACCGTGCGGTTCTCGCGGTTTACCGGCACGATGGAAGATGGTGTGATTGCCGGCTTTGGCGACGGGCTGGTGTTTGCCCACAACCGCGCCGAGGATATGCGCTTCAAGCCGACCGCTTGCACCTTGCCCGATGGCACCGTGCGCAGCGGGCTTTCAAGCCGCGACTGTGCAGCCTTGGGCGGCGTCTGGCGCGATGGCTGGCACGGTGATGTGTTGCAGCTTATCGGCGGCACGCGGAACGTGCTGGCCACCGACAATCATGTCCGCACGCTGCACCAGGGCCTGACCCAGATGGGCACTACGGGCAGCCCGCCAGTCTATGCCGTGCGGTTTGCGTTCAATGACATCCGGGCCGGCCGGCATGGGTTGACCTTGTATGAGTGCCAAGAAGGCTGCCTGATCGACCGCAACGTGCTGGGCAGTTCGGTGACGGGCTGGCGGATGGCGGTGCTGCCGGGGACGGCCAAGGCGTGCGGGAATGTGCTGCTGAATGGCTTTGCGACTGCGCCGGGGCAGGGGCCGTGTTTGTGATGCGGTGCCGCTATCACGGTATTCCAGCTTTATTCCCGTGCGCCCTGCGCGGGTGCGGCACCGCATCACAGAAAGCCCTATGCCATGATTGACGCCGCCCTTGCAATAGCCCGCCGCCTGCCATGGCGCTACATCGGCCCTGCCATCGGTGCGGCGCTGGCATTGTGGGCGGCTTATGATTGGGCGTTCGACCGTGGCCATGCGTCGCGGGATCCTGAAGTCGCGCTCCTGATCCGCGAGCGTGACGCGGCAAAGGCGAACGTGGCCACGCTGGAGGCCGCTGTGGTGCGCCAGAACGCGGCGGTGGCGGAAGCGGCGGCGAAGGGCAAGGCGGCGCAGGACAGGGCCGCAGAAGCCGTCAGGATGGCTCAGGAACGCAGCAAGCAGCTTGCTGGGGTAAAGGGCCGGCTAGACGCTGCAACGCGCGCTGTGCCGGCTCAGGATGGCTGTGCGGTGCCGGATGCGGTGCGGGACTGGTGGAGGGTGATGTGATGGCACTGCCGGCGGGGATCGAACCCGCAACCTTTCGCCAGACGGCGAACGCTCTACCCGTTGAGCTACGGCGTGCCGTGGTGATGCCGGGCTTTAGGCAGCCCGCCCGGCGAAGGCTTACCAAGCGAAAGGGAGAATATGCTTTCGCGCGCCTACTGCGGCTGCGAGCCAAAAGGACAGTAACATGCGCCACGCCCTGATTGCAATCCCCCTCCTACTCACCGCCTGCTCCCCTCGCGTGATCGAGCGCATCAAGACAGTCGAAGTGCGCGTTCCCGTCGCCGCGCCCTGCCCGAGCCCGGAAGATGTGCGCCCGTTGCCGACAAAGCCGGCCGGTGAGCTGCCAGACGATGCGCGGCAGGCAAGTGCGGTGATGGCGCGGTGGTTGACCGATCTGTGGCCTTGGGCGCAGGCGGCTGATGCGCAGATCAGGGCCTGTTCTCAGGTGGAGTGAGGCGAAGCGGAAGGCGCTGGCGGATAGCTGGCCGCGTTAGGATAAATCAGAGAGCGCCACTTCAATTCCGCTTCAGCGCGGTCGCCGCCCTGCCATTCTACGCCGCCGAATTGGTCAATAATGCGCAGCCAACCGCATCTCCGGCACCCTTGTTTACCGTAAGCCTTCAATACAACCGGCTCAACCGGCGCATCCAAATCAATAGGCGGAAGCATAGCCATCTTTTGAGCGCGCCAGATAATTTGGCGTGGTTGCCAATCGTGTTTACAAGTGTCCATCATCACTCTCCATCAGCCGGCGGTGCGGGCAGGGGCATCCAGTGGGTGGGGTTTTCGACCCAAACCGAATAGTAGCACGTGTCGCTGACCGAAAAGCCGCTGCCCTCAACTTTGACAACGCCGGAAACCTCGTCATCAGGGCCGGAAAAGTTCAAGTCGCTGTTCATGCGCCCGCCGTAGACCAAATATGGCCCCTTCTTCGGCGCGGTTTCAATTGGCTGCCACATCAGCCTTTTCCTTGTTCATCAGCCGGCGGTGCGGGCAGGGGCTTCACGCGGAACGCCCGCAGTAGCAGCCTTGGCACGCGGAATTTCGCCTCAAAGTGCCAACCTGCAACCAAGTCGCCATACGGCACATTCCAGTTGGGAAACAGGACGATCTGAAGGATATACCAGCCCGGCCCGATGTAAAAATCCTGCCCGCAGTGGAACAGCAGCCAGCGCGGACGGCGATCAACCTTCATCGCTCGCGTCCTCGTATTTACGATAACGCGGTAAATATAGCACCCCAACCACAACCGGGCCGACCTGCACATAGACAGCGCCGATCAGCGCTTCAACGCCTATAAGCCAAGAAGCGGGGGCGATGTATGCAAACAGACCCCAATTCCCTAGCAGACGAACGCCGCCGCGCCGGCCTTCTATAGGCTGCAACTTGATCTTAGTCATCGCCCGCCTCCTCGTATTCGCCGCGCTCGATGGCGGTGGCGATGTATTTGAACGGCCCAAGCGCATACCAGTCGGCATCGTCGTCATCATGCTCCCGCAACCAAGCCACGATTTTCTGCACTTTGGCTAGGGCTGCATCGCGTTCGGCGGCGAGCGTGTCGATGTGTTCAACGATGGCGCGTGCGTCGTCGTTCCACACCATAACAGTGCGGTATTTGCGCCTAACCGCGCGCTCCAGCTTGGCCCGCAGCCGTGCAATCGCGTCCTGTGCATCAGTCATCGGTCGTGCCTTTCAGTGCGGCGCGCACTTTCGGGAATACGTCGAGCATCTTTGCTCCGAGGTGCATTGATGCTGTCCGCACCCAATCAGCCGGCGTGGTTGGGTTTTTTATGCTCAGCCCCGGCGCATCTGCAACCGCCAGCACCTCCCGCAAAGCCCCCTCCAACGCCGCGATGCGTGCCTGCTGTGCGCGCAGCTTCGCAGAGACGGCGGGCCAGGCGTTGTGCAGGGCGACGATACTGGCGGCGTTGGCATTACGCTTGCGCTGCTCGGCGGGCTTCAGACCGTCAAACCCGCTCCACGCCACGATAGGCCGCCCATTGGCCTGCTGTATCTCTGTAATGCGGCCCCGGCCAAACTGCGGACGGAACACTTCATCGTAGTGATACCACCGGCCCGCCGTCGCCTTCGCGTGCAGCGCATCCAGCGCGTCGATGTTCGGGTCAGTCATGTTGCGGCTCCTTCAACCAATGTTGTGGCTGGGGTCGGCAGTATTCTCGCGTCCCTCCGCCTGCGTATATCCACGCCGCGCCGCCCCATTGCGCTTTGATGTAGGTGCTGCCGTTCGCCCGCCCCAAAATGACAGAACCGTCCTTCGGCGCTTCAGCAATCGGCCTGATTTCCATGCCGGTGAACTCGTCGATCACGCTTGCGGCTCCCGTGCTTCAATGGCGGCGGCGATGTTCAACTGATGCGTGCGCGGTTCCTCGCCGGGCATCATCGGTTCGTCCCGCGCCACTTCCTCACGCAGCGTCATCGTTCGTTCCTTTCAGTAGTTCGCGGACGGCAAACGCACCCGCGCCACACAAAACAGCCCACAGTGCCCACAGATGCAGCAGAACGAACAGTGCTTGCCCGAATGTGTATCCCGTCATGAACCATTTTCCGGGCGAGCAAAGCAGAATAAAAGTCCACCCCTGCCAGAAGCCGATTGCGACGCCGACCCAAAACACCCGCGCCTTCGTCAGCCCCGCCGCAATCTCTTCCAAGTCGCGCGTCATGGGCGGTCTCCTTCGAGGGCGGCGCGTGCATCTGCAAGCGCGGTTGCCGAAATGCGGCACCAGTGGGAGCCGTCTGCTTCCATCGGTGAAAGGTGAGTTGTCTCGTAAATCATTTGCCCCAACGCAGCCCGCAGCGCAGCCACTTCGGCATCGCGCGATGCTTGGCCGGCGCGGTGGGCTTCGGCTGCTTCTAGAACGTCCTGATCGTCCGCTTGGCCCTCGCGCGTTAACTGCGCCCAGCTTGGGCAGCCAAGGAGCTCCCAATCACTCGCTGCCTGTTCTCGCGCCCACTTCATCGCCTCATCAACCTCAGCCATCACGGTTCTCCTTCGTTGCGGCCAGCGCGCGAAGGGCGGCGGCGGCCAGGGCAAGCGCGGGGGCGCAAGACTGGGAACGGGCATCGCCGCTTTCCGGGCCGTAACCAACACCCCATCCATTATCGTCAACTTGGCGAAGCGTAACGCCCGCTCTTTTCGTGACCGGCCACCAATCCATTGAAGCGATAACCCACCCCTCAGGCACCAGCGGCATGGCGGCGCTTTCATACGCCTCGACCGTCACCATCAAGAACGCCTTGCGCCATGCGGGCGTGTCTCGGCCGTAAACGATTTCGATGACTGCCATCATCACGGCGTGCTGCTCGTCTGCGGTGGTCGCCTCCACGCGCTCGGCCAGCGCGATCAGTTCAGCGGCGGTCATGCGTCGTCTCCCTTGATGCGGCGGCGGATCGCGTCGATGGCGTCATTCCATCCCCGATTATACTCCGTCGGCCTCGTGGCACCGTAACGCTCGCCTTTCGCCTCTGTGTCGAACCACTCAACAGCAGCGTGCCATGCCAGATGCGTTGTCGTCGTCTGCTGCTCAGCATAATGCGCCTCATACGCAGCTTCCCACGGCGCAACCTTCGGCGGTTCAGGCGGGATGCCGAGGGCGTCGGCGAGGCTGTGGCAGTTGAAGCCGTCTGTCATGGTCTTGAGCGCATCGGCCAGCATGGCGCGTGTCACCCACACGCCATCCGGCTGCGGCTCTGCGGCGGGCGCTGAAAAATTAACGCGAACGGCGTCGCCACCAATGCGCGGCTCTGCGGCGGGCGCGGGCGGGATGAGGTCGGGGAGGATGCCAGGCGTAGCGCCGTCAAGATTGCCACCGCGCAAGTCAAATACCCAACCGCCGTAAGCCTTCCCACCCCCTCTGGTTTCTGCCTCGCGGTCAAACCAAACGCGCACGGATTTATGCCGCTCCCACCATTCTGCGGCTTCAACAGTCGCCCCGCAAGGCAGGCGCGCGCCGATGGCCGTCTCAGGCGTGAGCCAGTCGCGGGTGGGCTGTGGCGGCGGTTCCGCAGCTTCAAGGCGAATTGGCGGGTAGTTTTTCTTTGCCCAATCCTGCCACTCCGGCCAAACATCAGGATGCGCCAGGATTTCGGCGGGCGTGGCGTTTCTGATTTCAGGGTAATCTGCCAAGCCGCAAACTTGGCCCGTATCCGAGTCAACGTTAAGCCAATAGACGCAGCCGGTGCGCCACTCAGTTTCAACCTGAAAATTGCCGGAACCGTTGTTAGACGGCCCTAACACCCGCGCCGGCTTGCCAGCGTTCGTCACCAGCGGCTTCGTCCAGTCGATCATCTCACTTCCCCTCATCACGCGCCGCAGCGCAGTTGATCTCAAGCAGCCGCGCCACTGCGAGCCGCACATGGCCGGGAATGCGCGACCTGCCGGCAATCCAGCCGCGAAACGTCCGTTCGGGCACAGACAGCGCGCGGGCCATCGCGGCGTGCGTCAGGCCAAGCTGTTTGGCGGCGGCGGTTAGTTCTTCGGGGTGCATCATTCGGCACCGGCCAATTCGGCTGCAATGGCCTTGCGGGTGGCGGCATCGGGAATGACGACCGAAAAAGCCACGCAGGCGGCAAACCCGATTATCGCCGACCAGGCCCACACACGCCAGCGCTGGCCTTCGTCGTCTTCCATGATTAACGCAGCCACGGCAAAGATTGACGCAAACCCAAGGGCAAAAGAGCCCATAAGCGCCACCGCTCGCAAAGCGGAAATGATCCAATCCAAATAGGCGTGCACAGTTTTCTCCCTTTCAACACGGCCAATATGGCACGGCCAAAATGGCAGCGCAACCCCTATTTCAGCAGCGCCCGCAATGCGTCTGCCATGCCCTGCCGTTGATCCGCCGCGACGGGCAAAGGCAGCGGCACATCAGCCGGCTTGCATCGGTGGCGCGTTCGGCGTGGCTTGTGCGCTGGCGTGATGCGAACCGCGCCCAGCTCGCGCAGCACTTGCCGCACGTCTTGCGCATGGTTTTGCGGCCCGCGCCTGTCGCTGCCGGATGCTGGATAGACGATGCGCCGCGTCTGACCGCGATAGGTGACGGCCAGATAGTGATGCTTGGCCGTCATGCCGCGTTCGTGCGTGACGCCCTGCCAGCGCGCAAGTTCTGCATCGGCCATCGCGTCATAGTCGCAGGCCATCATTCAACGCCCGATTGCAGCACGTCCATGGCTTTGCGGCCGGCCTGGGTGAGGCGGTAAGTGTGGATCTGAAACTGCGTCGCCACTGTCTCAATCAGGCCGGCGTCGAGCAGTGGACGCACGACTTCGCCATACGTCCACAGCGGCCCGTCACGGCGCGGCAAGCTGTCCACGATCCGCGCCGCGCTCTGCCGACCGCCCGGCCAGTTCATCAGCGCCAGTCGCGCGCCGTCGGGAAGGGTGGGCAGGGTCATGGCTGCACCTGCATCACGGCGCGGATGAAGCGGGCGATGCTGATGGCGCCATCGAATCCCTGCAGTTCGTGCGCCCACAGGGTGGCCATGCCCAGTTCGGTAAGCGTGTATCCGCTGCCGCAGGGCAGGCCGGTGTCCTCGTTCCAGGCGTGGGCATAGATCAGCAGGCCGGCGCCGTGCAGCACGCGCCGAATGGCCCGGCAGCGCGCGTAATCCAGTTCCAATTCCGGCGCATCGATGGCGAGATCGGCCACCAACTGGGCCAGCGGCGTCACCCATTCCTCCTTGTGCTGGGCCAGCACGGCGATCTGCGCCGCGCCCAGATGATCGAGCATCGCCAAGCCGGCCGCCAAGAGGGCGCATTCGCAGTGCGGCGATGTCAGATCGGCGCATGCAATGTCGCGGCAGTGGTTGTGCGCCTGTGCCCAGGCCAGCGCGTCCGGGCTGGCGGGCTTCGGTGTGGGCATGAGGCTCGCGCTCATGGCTGCACCTGATCGATGTCGCGGTTAGCCAATTCAAGCAGCACATCGGCATGGCACGGCTGATCCAGCGGGCACCAGCAGGCCAAGTTCTTGCCGCGCAGCATCTGCACATTGTGAGCTATCCAGTGCAGGCGGCAGCTAGGCGGATAATACGCGTCAATCGGCGTAGGCGACAGCAACTCTTGTTCAATGTCGCGGCGGAACCACGATACAAGTTGACTGCGGCCAGCGCCCAAGCTCCATGGGTTGCCCCACTTCGTGCTGCGATCCACCTTCACGGTGTTCGGCGGCATCCGCCAGCCTTTCTTGCGGGAAAGCTGGATCCGTATCGGGCGGTCAGTCATGGCAACATGCTCCACAACAAAGCCGCATTGACGGCAAACAGCGTGCCGATGACAAAGGCCAGCGCGGCGGCTTCGGTGCGCTTCCACAGCACGCCGACGGCCAGCCCGGATGCGAAGGCGGCGAAGGCGTTGACCATCGCCAGCCAGAGCAGGATTTCCGTGTCCATCACAGCAGGCCCCCGATTGCATGGCCAATCACCAGCCCGCCCGTAAAGGACAGCAGCAGGATCGCAGCGAAGGGGATGAGGGTGGAGGCGGTCATTGCACACGCTCCTTCGGCTTGCAGGCTTCCCACTCAGCGGCCCAATCGTCGGACGCCTTGTCGATCTTGCGGAAGCGGTAGCAGGCGCGAGACGGGGCTGTGGGGCTTATCACGTCCCCTTCCGCGTCGAACGCCCAAATCGGGTGTGTCATCGCTTCCGGCGGCCACATTTTCACTACTCGATAAGCGCGACCGCGACGTGACGTTTTCGGGAGCTTTCCGGTATAGCGACACGGCCCATCATCCACGCACACCACGAGGTCGCCTACGTCAAAGTCAGGACGGTCGGTCATTTTGCATCATCCTTGATCTTGGTCCATTGCGGGCAGCGGCGGCCTTCATCAGGCAACATGTGGCGGCCGGGCAAGATCGGCCTGTCAACGCTTGCTGGCAGCTTGCGATTGAGCCGCTCCACGTCAAACAAGCAGCGCGCGACCTTGCCCTTCCGCCGCACAATCTTGCCATCCGTGCGCCGGAAAGCCTCGCGGTTGTAATGGGCGCAAGTCCAGCATTCGGCGCTCATTCCCCCTCTCCCTCAATCACCGCGCGCCGGTCAAGGAACGCCTGCACCAGATCGCCATGCTGCTTGGGATAGGCCGCGAGATCGGCAATCGCCTCGGCCTTGTCGCGCTGCAATTCAGCCAGTTCGGCAATGCTGTCACACGCGGCGATCTTGCGCATCATCGTGCCGACCCACTTGGCGGCGCGTTCGTCATCCCCGTTCGACGCCGCCCCTGACCCGGCGTCTTGGGGTTGCTCGCTGGTTGCAGCCGGAGGAACGGGGGATTCAGGGGAGCGAGTGGGGAAAGCCGGGCGCGTGACCAGCGGCTTGATCGCCATGCCGGCTTTCTTGCCCTTGGACTTCATCACGACAACGGTCTTTTCGTTGTCGATATGGCTCATGTGGCTGATCCGGATGCCGCCGACCTGCATCCCACCAAACTGCACGCTGGGGTCGCGGTAGATTGTCATGCTGCGGCCGACATACTGGCTGGCGTCGGTACCCCACATCGCCACCATGACGCGGCGGATCGTCTTGCAGGGACGGAACGGCTTGCCGTTGTCGCCATCAAAATAGACGTTGACCGGCTGATCGCCATCATTGGCCGACACGCGGGTGATGGTGATGGTACGCGGACCGCCAATCAAGTCATCGGCGTTGAGCTGGTCAGACTTGGCTTCGATGAAGCGGGTCATGTCGATTGGTGCGCTCATGTCAGTTGCTCCTCTGGCGGCGGGCAATTTCCCGTTCCGCGTTCCATTTCAAATCGGGCTCCATGGTTGGCTGGCGCAGCATCCAGCCAAGAAAACCTGCCTCAACTTCTGACCAAGGCTTGCCCCTGAATTTACCAATGGGGCAGGTAGGCAAAAGCCGTGGTTCATTTGTCCAAGCGATCATGTCGCGTTCGGTGGCGCCGGCATTGAACAGCGCCAGAAGAATGTGGGCCGTGACATAAGCGTCTGGGCCGGCTCTGTGAGCGGGCTGGGTCAGATCATGCTGTGGCGCGATCAGTCCCTGATCTTCTAGCCAATAGCGCAGCGCGCCATTGTTATGCGCGGGCGCGTGCGGCCAAACGCGCAGCGCGGCCTTGTATGTGCAGATGACCGGCACAGGCGAGTTGAAAAACTTAGTCTCAAACTCAGCATTGTGCGCTGCAATCGCGTCAACAGCGCCGTGAAGTTGGAACATCTGACCGGCTTCAAACCTTGGCTGGCCTTCGCACTCGGAAAGCGAAATATGATGAACGGCGCGCACTTCAGGCGGCATCGCAGCGACGCCGCACAGCCAAGTCACTGGCAAATCAATCCGCGCATCCTCAATGTTGACATCGCAAATGCCCACTTCGCAAACCTCAGCGGCGGGCGGCTCTGTTCCAGTGGTTTCAAAGTCGATGACGCGAATAGTCGTCATATCACCATTTCCTGTTCAATGCGGCGTTCGGTGGGAATGAGGCGCGGATCGGTGGCAAGCAGCTCCTGATATTCGGCCAGCTTCTTGGCCAGACGCGCTTCAAAGGCGGCGGCGGCTTCAAGGATGGCCGCCTGCACCTTGTCATCAGGCCACACCCGGATGACGCACATCGGCAGACCGCCGCTGTAGCTGATGAGGTCAAGCCATTGCCGTTCGCTGACCAGCAGGCCGGTCTGGCATTGCAGCACATAGTCAGGCGGGCACTCACCGGCTGGGTAGTGCGTGGTGAGCGTTTCGACCTGGTATTTCTGCCGGCGCGACTTGGCTTCGATCAAGCCGGCGTCACCAACAAGCCCGTCCGGTGAATAGCCCAGCGTGAAGCCATGGCGCGTGTTGGTAATGAACCCGCACTCGTGAACCGGCGCAAACATCTCGGCATATTTGGCGCGGGCAAGGATCTCGTCCTCTTGGCCACGCAGCATGTCATCGCTGATGTAGCGCGGCTCAACATAGCCGGTAATGCGCTGGGCAAGCAGCTCAAACAGATGCGCGCGCTCCTTCTCGTTGCTGGCGATCTTGAGCGTTGGCGTGACGATCAGCTTCATCTCGCTGGCAGTCAGCAGACCGCAACGCGCTTGCAGCCACTGTTCGCTGCCTTGATCGAAGGCGTCGTGATAGGTGATGGGGGACTGCATCACGCCCGCTCCCCACTCTTGAGCATCGCCGCCACGCCGCGCAAATCGCTGGCCGGCAACTGATACAGCTCGGCAATCTGGTGGCGCAGATCGGCAAGCGCGACCTCGATCTCGCGCGCCGCCTCGCTCATGTAAATGCGCGCGGTGCGGACGTGCGTTGCCGCCTCGCTGGTGTCGGACTTGTCGAACAGGCCGGCCAGCGCGTCGGATTGGAACACCATGTCGTCATAAGCGCGCAACAGCGGGGCCGCGCGTTCGGTGAGCATCTGGTTGGCGCTCGTGATGGTGAAGATGGATGCGCTCATGCCACGCGCTCCAGCAAGTCGCCGCCGATGGCCAGCAGTCGCTTCTTGATGCGGTGCTGGGCCTGTCGATAAGATGTCAGCGCCTTAATAGCCTTGCGGTGCCATTCGGAGCCGTCAATGTCGCCCAACTCCTGCCGCACGCTGATTTGCACTTTGATGTCGTCGGCGGCGTCATTGGCCAGATACCACCAATCCGACAGCCGGCGCTCGCTTTCGCAAAGGTTGATGTCGGCAAAATAGAGGCGTTCTTGGTCGTTGCGCTCGCCAAGCATGACGAACTTTTCGGTAATCATGTTGTTATGCTCCCAGCAATGCCAGCGCGGCGACAACGGCTAGCGCGGCGGTGATCAGATAGGCACGGGCAAGACGCGGGTGCGCATCAACAGCGGCCCGCAGCGTGTCCACGAAGCCCGGATCGGCGCGGTGCTGCATCGCCAGCTTGTGCCAGTCGCGCTCGGCGTGCGAGGCGGCGGGCAGCCAGGGTTTGGCGCGGGTGCCGGTCATTTGCCATCATCCATCAGCGCAAGCTTTGCCAAAGCGGTGCACGCAAGAAGCGCGGCCACGTGCGCAGTAGGCTCAGGCGCATCGAACGCCCACAAAAGCCCATGAAGCGCGGCAAGTCCTAGCCAAAAAGGAACAGCCACAGCTTTCAAAAGGACAGCCACGGTCTTCATGCCATACGCTCCCGCCACATCAGGCGCACGATGAAGTTTTCCACGCGGCGGCAGGCTTCGTATTCGTCATACGTCATGCGCATCGCAGCGGCGGCTTCATGCTGCTCAAGCCGCTCGTCCTTGTAGCGCTCGTCGCTGTGTTGATACAGTGGCATTGGTTCACCCCTTCGCTGTTGTTGCGTCCTACAATACAGACGCCGCGATGCCGTGCAAGCGAAAAATGTAGGCGCGTCCTAAAAAAGATGCTTGCCCTTGGCTGTCGGCTGTGCCTACAAAGCGGGCCATGCAACACGCACTCATCACCGAGATCGACCGCTTCTTGAGGCGCACCGGCATGGCACCGACAAGGCTTGGCCGCGACGCGCTGGGAGACCCCGGCTTTGTCGCTGGCGTGCGTGCCGGTCGCAAGGTTTACACGGACACGGCCAACAAGCTGCGGGCGTTCATGGACGCCTATCAGCAGTCGGCCGCCTAGTTTTCGCGCGCGTCCTCCCCCTCGCTGCGCGAAGGCCGCCGGTTGCGTATCATGCCGGCGGCCACCTTTCAGGGGGAATGTTAGGGGAGAATGATCATGATGCTTGTGAAGGGGGCGCGGTGATGGCGCGCTGGTCACGTCAAGAGGTCGAACGCGCCTTGGCCATGCGAAGCGCCGGCGTTCAAATCCGCGACATTGCCGCCGTGCTGAACCGCACCAGTGGCAGCGTGCAATTCCAGATGGAAAGGCATGGCGTCAAGCTGACCTATGCCCAGCGGCAGGACATCAACCGCCAGAATATGGCCAAACTGTCCAAGGGGCTTTCGGCAAAGCGTGAGACCGGGTGCGACATCAAGCGCGCCACGGTGCGCTTCGAATTGGCCTTCTGCGCCGCCGCTGACCGCAACGGCTGGCCGGTGCATGGTTATAGGGCCGCAGCATGACGGGCGAATATCAAGCCCGCATTGCGGTGATCGACGAAGTGGCGCGCAAGCATGACATAAGCCGCCGCGACATCCTAGAGCCGTCACTGTTCAAGCACGTCTGCGCCGCACGTGATGAGGCGATCCAGCGCATCCGTGTCGAGTTTGGCGACAGCATCCCGCGCCTTGCAGAACTGTTTGACCGGGACAGCAGCAGCATTTGGGCGGCTTTGAACCGCGACAGGAAGCGCACTAGGGCGCGAATTAGCGCGCGTCGGCTGCGTGAACAGCGCCGTGCCGCGCTTTATGGCGCAGCATGATCCGCTGGCTGCGCGTCCGCTGGCTGGCATGGCGTGGCCACAGCGCGGCAGAGATTGCACGGCGCGTCGGGGTGACGATCAACGAGGCCGAAGTGTTGGCGGGGTGGCGGTGATGAAACCCCGCAAAGACCATCGCGGGCGCTTCACGTCCGGCCGGCGTGTCGAGCCGGCAAATGAACCTGGTGCGCCGCTCCTGTGCCGACACGTCAAATCCGCGCCGCATGTTCGGGCAGAGGCTACGAAGCGCGAACGGCAGCGGGCGAAGGTGTGGCGGGTCAAGATGGCGCTGGATAGGGAGTTGGGGCGGTGAGGGTGGATTTTGCAGAAGGAGAATGGCAATGAAGGAAAGTGATGCGTTTGGACCAATCGACCGCGCAAAGCTCATGGAGCTAGCAGAGGCTCCGATTGACAATGCGGAACGGGCAAACCGGAAGTGGGTTCCAATGGGCCTCCGCCGCGCGCCGCGACAGGGTAAGAGGGGGGTTGACAAAGGGGAATTGCAGGCAGCCCGCGATTACGAACATAAGCAAACCTCGACTAAGTGGAACACTTTGCTTGAATACTATGCCCGCACTGACAAATCGCTGGCAGAAATTGCAGCGCTTCTTGGTGTCAAAAACACGGCGTGGCTGGAAAGCGACTTGAAAGAGCGCGGCTGGAAGCCCGCAGCATGAACGCCAACCTGCCCGACTTTGACGCCCTCGAACGCCGCGCCGCGCGGAAAAAGCGGTTCGGCAAGGCGGTGAAGGGCGGGCCGTCTGAGCGCGTGATCCAGCGTCAGATTGTCAAGGCGCTCAAGCGGCTGGGCATCATCGTCCACCACAGCCCGAACGGTGCGATGCTAGGCGGCGACAAGTCCGCCCGTGTCAAGCAGGCGGCGGCGTTGAAGGCCGATGGCGTCTTGAAGGGCTTTCCCGATCTGGTGCTGATCAACCGCGCCGGCGATGTCGGCTTTATCGAGGTCAAGAAGCCGGGGGAAAGCCTTGAACCGTCGCAGGCCGCGCTATTGCCCAAGATCGAAGCGCGGTGTTGGCGGGTGGCGGTTTGCACCTGCGTTGCCGAGGCGGAAGGGACTTTACGAAGGTGGGGATGGATATGACGTGGCGCGAGGAACGCATTGGCCGTGCGCGGCTGATCTTGGGGGACTGCCGCGACGTGCTGCCGACGCTGCAAAGCGTAGACCATGTTTTCAGCGACCCGCCCTACGGCAATGCAGAGACACACGCGACGCACCTATCTAGCGTGACGTTGCGCGATGGAGCGCCTGCCCGGCAGGCGCTCGGCTTTGAGGGTATCACGGCTGAGGAATTACAGGCGCACGCGGCCGCATGGGTGGCACTAGCCCGGCGGTGGGTGGTTTTCACCTGCGAGTGGAAGCACGCCCACGCGCTGCCGCATCTGGTGCGCTTGGGGATCTGGCGCAAGCCGGACGGCGCACCGCAATTCACCGGCGACCGACCGGGGACGGGCTGGGAGGCGGTTGCTATTTGTCATCGCCCCGGCAAGAAGCGGTGGAACGGCGGCGGCCGTCACGCTGTTTGGGATGTGCCCAAAGGCATTGGAGACGGGCACCCGACGCAAAAGCCGGTGCGGCTGCTATCGGCGTGGGTTGCTGACTTCACGGACAACGGCGAAACCATCCTAGACCCCTTCATGGGCAGCGGCACCACCGGCGTTGCAGCCGTGCAGATGGGCCGCGACTTCATCGGCATTGAGCGCGAGCCCAAGTATTTTGACATTGCCTGCCGGCGCATTGAGGAAGCCCAACGGCAGGGCGATCTGTTTATTGAAGGGACAGCAGCATGAACCGCCGCCGTTTCCGCCCCGGCATGGCAGACGCACGCAGCCGTGAAGCCGCCGCCATCAAGCTGACCGAAAAGCGCGCCGATCTGGTGATACGCCGGATTGCCTCGCATGGCGCTGATGGCCTCAATGAATGGCTGGAAAGCGTGGGCGCAACGGCGTGGGGCGTGCTTGACGGTGGCGAGGCTTTGGCCATCATCAGGCGCGAGCTAGGCGATGAGGCTTGGCGGAAAGCGCGTGATGTTGTGGTGATGTTTTGATGGAAGGGGATGACATGGAGGACGCAGGGCCGCAAGCACTGCCGGACGATCCCGGCTATTGGGCCGAATTGGAAGCCGAAGCCAATCTAGTGCCAGATGGCTTCGACGAGTTTGTTGATACCCGGCCCGGCCAATATGCGCCGCCGCAGCCGCTCAAGCAGGTGGCGCTCGAACAAGTCATCATCGACGATCTGGTGAACATTGAAGCCGAGGCTGCGATTATCGGCGCGCTGATGCAGGACAACGGGTTGGCGGACAGCCTGATGCTGGTGGCGGATGACTTCAGCGAGCCGCTCTTTCAGGCGCTCTACACGGCCATTGCAGACGGTGTGAAGGCCGGCCGCAAGGTGACGCCGCTAACCCTGTGGCAGCAATTTGCCAAGCATCAGGCCATGATTGACATGGGCGGCAGCGGCTTTCTTGCCCAGCTTGCCGGGACCATCGGCGCAACCTTGTCAGCAGCCGGCAATGCCGAACACATCCGCGACCTTGCCAATCGTCGCCGCCTTGCTGCCGTGGCGCAGTCTGTCGCCGCCACCATTGCCGATCCCGGCGCTGATATGGCCGCCGCCCTTGCCCGGCTTGATGACGCCCGCAAGGCCACAGCGCCCGAACACGCGCCATTGCAGGCCGTGCGCATGGCCAGCCTTGCCGGTGTGGACATTCCGCCGCGCCAATGGATCGTGAAGGGCTGGCTACCGTCTAACGCCGTGACCTACATCGGCGGCCCCGGTGGCGTCGGCAAGAGCCTTGCGGTGCAGCAATGGATGACGGCCATCAGCCTAGGCGTGCATTTCATGGGCGCAGAGACAATGGCGCAGGTGCCGTGCCTCTATGTCACCTGCGAGGACGAAGCCGACGAGGTTGCGCGCCGCAATGCCGACATTGCCCACGCGCTGGGCTTCAGCATCAAGGCGCTGACCGACATGCACGTCATCAGCCTTGCCGGCGCAGAAGGCAACGAGCTGGGCACGTTTGATGCCGAACGCCGTTTCCGCGCCTCACCGCGCTTTCAGGCCATTGTCGCCACCGCAAAGGCTGTTGGCGCCCGTGTCGTGGCATTGGACAACGTGGCGCACCTTTACACTGGCAACGAGAATGTGCGTGGCGAGGTGACGCAGTTTGTCAACCTGCTGAACCGGCTGGCGCAGGAGATCGACGGCAGCGTGATCCTGCTTGGCCACCCGGCAAAGGCAGAAGGCAGCGAGTTTTCCGGCAGCACGGCATGGGAAAACGCGGTGCGCAGCCGGCTGTTTTTGGGCCGTCCTGAGGGCGATGTGGAAGCCGGTGAGGTCGATCCTAACGCCCGCATCTTGTCGCGTTCCAAGGCCAATTATGCGGCCAAGGGAGAGGCAATCAACATGGTTTGGCACCACGGCGCGTTCATCCCGCCAGATGCTGTGCCGCCGGAAGCCAAGCCGCAATTTGAGGCCGCAGGGGTGCATAATCAGCGGTTCTTGGAGTGCCTGGACCAGTGCACCGACAAGGGCCGAGCGGTGTCTCACAACGTCCGCGCGGGCAATTATGCGCCCCGGATTTTCGCCAAAATGCCGGTTGCAAAGGGCATGAGGCAGGAGCATTTTGAAGCCGCGATGGAGCGTCTTTTGGCCCTTGGCGAGATCGAAATTGACGCGCCAGTGGGCTGGAAAGACGCCGCCCGCCGCGACGTTTTGGGGCTGAGGAGGGCATGAAAATGGGGGTGCACACGGTCTGCACACGGTCCGCACATGGTCAGCGATTTTGCTACACGGTCCGCGCAAGTGATTGATTTTCCTTGCACACGGTCATTGCACACGGTCTGCTACACGGTGCTACACGGTCCCTGTAAGTCATTGAAATTGCTGCTACACGGTCCGCACACGGTTGCACATCCCCAACCCCCATATATCCCCCCTTAGGGGGGGATTATATGGGAGGGGGATTTGGGGCGCGCGAGACTGGTTTGGAGAAAGGCATGAAAATCGGTTTTGAAGGCATCTTGCCGGCGGGGGTGTTGGTAACCATTGACGGGCAGCGGTATCACTCAAGCGGGCCAGTGCCACACATTAAGCGCGACGGCGGCCAGATTGATTTGAACGGCTGGACTACCGATTGCGCCGAGTGTGGAAAAAAGTTTGATTTGGCAACCGCACCTAGTGCAGTGTTTTCGCCAACACGCCGCTGCCCAAGTCACCGCAAGCCCGGACAGCGGATTGGCGAAAAGGTCGAGGCCCGCTAATGCCAAAGCTGACAGCCGACGAACAAGCACTCTTGCGCGGCTTGTGGGTTCGCCATCGCCGGCTGATGGACGTTGCCGAACAGATCGGCTTGAGCGAGCGGCAGACCGGACGTAAGCTGCGCATGGCCGGCGTGCAGATGCCCGGACGCGGCAGGCCGAAAGGGGTCAAGGACAGCCCGTGGTGCGACCGGCAGATCAACAAGAAGCCACGCAAGCAGCAGCCGGTGCAGAGCTTCGACGTTGCCGACGTGGCGAACGATGCCGACGAGCAGACGCGCCGTTTTTTGACTTGTCTGAGGAGAAATGAGCAATGAAGATAGAATGGAAAGCATGGCCTGCCAACATTGGCCAACCTGGTAGCGCTCATTCGGGCTTCTGCATCCAATGCACGGCGCACATGGATGGCGCGCCGCCGATGCACGCAGGCACGTGGCTGCCCAAAGTCCGTGGCGTGCGCGCGCTGCCGTCTGCGATCGAGGCTGTGCGGGACGCGATGCGCGAAATGCACGGTGTAGCCGTTTGAGCGCGCCTTTTTTTGGCGCAACTGAGAGGGAATAGGGGGTGATATGGCTTCACGCGGTCGCCCGTCCAAGAAAACGCCCGAGCTTTGCGCCGAGATTGTCGAGCGCATTGCCAAGGGCGAACCGCTGGCCGCAATCTGCCGCGATGAGCATATGCCGTCCGTCATGGCCGTGTGGCGTTGGGAAGAGGACGACGCAGATTTTTCGTTAGCCATCGCGCGCGCGCGGGATGCCGGCGCTGATGCCATTGCGGCGGATGCGCTGGCCATTGCCGACGATGCCAGCGGCGACACGAAGAAGACCGAACGCGGCGACGAAGTGCTTGATGGCGAATGGGTGGCGCGCAGCCGGTTGCGTGTCGAAACTCGCCTTAAGCTGCTGGCGAAGTGGAACCCCAAGCGCTACGGCGAAAAGGTCGCGGTCGATCACGGCGGCGAGGTTGCCCACAAGCACAGCCTGAACATGAACGCGCTGACGGCTGAGCAGCTCCGCGCGCTGGCGTCCATTCCGATTGAGGAGAAGAACTGATGGCACGTGACCCTTGGCCGAACCTGCGTCCGACGATCAGCGACGTGGGCAAGCGCATGATCCTGGTGACGCCGGGCTCGTCTGACTTCGCCAATGCGTCGGTGATCTATGCCAGCGCGGGCGGTTCCGTGACCTACATCCCCGAGCAGAACAGCGACGCGCAAACCATCACCGAGACCGTCGCGCAAGGCTGGCTGTCTCCGGTGCTGGTGCGGCGCGTGACGGCTGCCACTGCCACCATTCACCAGATCGTGACGGCGTAACGCGGTGCGGCTGGGCTACGGCTTTTCGCTCAACGCGCGCCGTCGCTTGATGGGCGGCACGGCTGGCCCTTCGCCTGCCCCCGCTGTCACCCAGCGCCTTTCGGTGTGGGGCGATAGCTGGACGGCGGGCAACGAAAGCGCCATCAGCCGCAACGGCCCCGCCACGCCTGTTCCTGAAGACGTGTGGCCTTATCAGCTTGCCATCGCGCAGACGCCGCCGGTCAGCTATTTCACCCTCAACGTCTATTCTGGCGGTTCGGCCAACACGCCAAGCGGCAGCACGTCCAACGGTGTCATCAACGGCGGTTATGGCGGGCAGACCAGCGGCACGATTTTCCGCAACCTGCTGAACATCACGGGCGCTGACACGCCGCGCCTTGATGACGTGGCGACTTGGTGGTGCGGGCGGAACGATGTGTTGAACCCCGGCGGCGACCGCTGGCACGAAGTCACGATCGGCACCTACAACCTCGTCACGGCTGCAACCCTGACCAACGGCAGCCCGAACGTGACCGGCGTGACGCTGCCGACTGGCGAATTGCGCGGCTGCCTTGTGACGGGCGCTGGCATCCCGGCTGGCACGATCATCAACGCTTCGACCGCCACCACCATCACGCTTTCGGCCAACGCCACCGCGACCGGGCCGACGACGCTGACCATCCAAGGGCGCGGTGCTGACCAGTTCATCAGCACTGTGCCGCACGCCCGCAAGCTGCTCATCGCGCCGTATAGCGGCTCTGCTGCCGGCGCGGCGGGCAGCGTTTCGCCCAATGCGCCCTACATCCGGGCCAAATACATCCAGATGCACTATCGCCGGCAGCATCGCGCGCATCTGTGGGAAGATCGGCGCTGGTGGCGCGCGCTGTCCCCGTTCGGCAGCGATGGCACGGCGGCGAACAATGATCTGGTGGCGGCAGACGGCGTGCCACAGAACATGTTTGCCAGCGCGGCAACCGACCAAGGGCACCCCAATTTCTTGGCGCAGCCGCTTATCCAAGCGGGGCTGCTTGGCCCTGTCGAGGCGTGCCAGAACAAGCGGGTTTGGGTGCTCGATCAGTGCATCCCCGATGTGCCTTATGACATGGCCGAAGGCCAGACCATCGAGGTCTATTTCAAGGGCTTCGTGACGAGCTGCTCTATCGCCACCGATGACCCGAACGTGCCGGGCCTGTTCACCATCGGCATGAAGCCCGGCAGCAATGACACGGCGCTGCTGACCCGCACCAACGTTTCGCCCGGCAACATCCCGCGCGTGCTTTATTTGCAGGTGACGGCCAACGGCGTGGACACGTCTGGCACGTCGCGGACGCATACTGGCGAGGTGCGTATCCTGCCATCGGCAGTTGGCGCGGCCAGCTCGCTGCCGGTGGGCTATACCCTGCCCCGCGACCCGAACCCGACCGCCACAAGCCGCCGCTGGCCGCTGCGTGCCATGCCGGCGGGCATTTTCCCCGCCAACCGCCGCAAGCTGTCCATCGTGTTCCGTGGCAAGGTGAGCGAAGACGGCACGACGATGACACTGGTGTCTCAGGGCACCAACCGGGTGCTTTTGCAGCGCACCACTGCCAACCGCTTTGCGTTCGCCATCCGCGATCCGGCCAACACCATCATCATCAACTGGACAAGCACCACGGCGGCGACCTTCAACATCGCGGCGGGCACGTTCACCCTGATGGCCAGCATTGACATGGACGCGGCGGTTGCGCGGCTGTGGGCCAACATCGGCGGTTCGGACGTGGACATTGCTATCGGTCAACCCGCGCCGGTGGTAAGCGGCCCGTCGCAGTTCATCGACTGCACCGGCCATGCCCATTGGTTCGCCACCAGCAACAACGCGCAAGTGACGTGGGCCGGCGCGGAACAGTTCTTCTGGATGGCAGACGAATACATCGACTTCAGCAGCGCCACGGAACGCCGCAAGTTCGTGGGCGCAACGGGCGCTCTGGTCGATCTTGGCGCGAACGGCAGCGCGACAACCGGCATTGTGCCGGAAGTCTATTTCCGTGGCGCACCGGGCGATTATTGGACCGGCCGCAACTTCGGTGTGCCGGCGCTGGCGGGCAATACCGACGCTGCCAGCAATGACCCTTGGCAGAGCGGCTTTGCGGTCAACACGTTTGAACTGACGCCGTATTGACGCGCATGAAGCCGCACCCCGGCCGCTTTGTCCCCACGGTTGCCGATGTTCTGGCGGCGCGTCGGGAGTTGGCGCGGCGGTCGCTGCCTGACTTTGCGTGCATGGTGGACATTCCGACCGTGCCGGTTAGCGACGATGCCGACGCAGACACGATCCGCTTGGACAAGCTGGCGGCCCATCACCAACTGATGTGCGACCGCCTTCAGGACGTTGCCGAGGGGCGCATTCCCAACTTGATGCTCTTGTTCCCGCCGGGCAGCGCCAAGAGCACGTATGCCGATGTGGTGTTCGTGCCGTGGTTTATGGCGCGCGAAAAGCGGCGCAACGTCATTTTGGCAAGCTACGCCAGCAACATCGCTGCCAAGCAGGGCAGGCGGGCGCGGCAGCTTATCAAGAGCGGCAGCTTCTTCAACCTGACGGGCCGCACGCTTGACCCGTCCAAGACGGCCGCTGATGAATGGATGCTGGACAACGGCAGTGAGTTCATGGCGGGCGGCCTGCTTTCGGGCCTGACCGGCAATCGCGCTGCTTTGGGCGTGCTGGACGATCCCATTCAAGGCCGCGAGGCAGCCGAAAGCAAGACGATCCGCGACAAGACGTGGGATGCCTATCTTGATGACTTTTGCAGCCGCCTCATTCCAGGCGCGCCGCAAGTTATGATCTTGACCCGCTGGCACCAAGATGACCCCGCCGGCCGCATTCTGCCCGAAGATTGGGATGGGCAGAGCGGGTGGTTTGAGGGCCGCGACGGACGGCGCTGGTATGTGCTGTGCTGCCCGGCTATTTGCGACCGTGCCGACGATCCGCTTGGCCGCAAGATTGGCGAAAGCCTGTGGCCGGAATGGTTCAACGAGGCGCATTGGGAGCCGTTCAAGCGCAACGCCCGCACATGGGCGTCGCTGTACCAGCAGAAGCCCGCGCCTGAGGAAGGCAGCTTTTTCAAGATGGAATGGCTTGAGCGCTGGGAAGCCCTGCCCAAGGCGCTGAACATCTACGGCACGTCCGACTATGCCGTAACCGAAGGCGGCGGCGACTACACGGTGCATCGCGTGTGGGGCGTGGATGCCGATGAGAATATCTACCGGCTGGATGGCTGGCGGGGGCAGACGGCGGCTGATGAATGGATCGAGCGCAAGTGCGACCTCATTGCCAAGTGGAAGCCGCTGGCATGGTTTGGCGAGGCCGGCGTTATCCAGAAGGCGGTTGAGCCGATGCTCAAGCGGCGCATGATGGAGCGCCGCGTCTTCTGCCGCATGGAGTGGCTGTCGAGCATCAGCGACAAGCCGACACGGGCGCGCGGTTTTCAGGCGCGTGCCGCCATGGGCAAGGTGCGCTTTGAGCCGGGCGCTGATGTGTCTGAGTTTCTGATGTTCCCGGCCGGCAAGCATGACGATGAGGTTGACACGGCGGGCATGATGGGCCGGGCGCTGGACATGGTGCATCCGGCCATCGTAAAGCCCCAAGCGCAGCCGACGCGGGCCAATGATCGATACACGCCGCGCCGCACGCCTTTTTCTTCTGGCGCGTTTCAGTGATGGCTAGGGCATGAACACGACGCGCTTCACACTTGAGGAACTTGAGGCCCTGTTGCCGCGCATTGAGGGCAAGGCGGGGCAGCGGGCGCGTGTTGAGGAAGTGAAGCTGGCGATTGCCCGGCTCAAGGCGGAGGCGGCCAATGGCTGACATGGAAACGTCATCGCCGGGCGGTGAGATGGCCTACAAGCCGGACATCATGCGGCTGAAGCGCATGGTGGACAATTACCGCACCGCGACGCAGCAGAACGCCAAGGAAAGCGCCACCGACCGCGATTATTATGACGGTCCGGGCCAGCTTTCCAGCGAGGTGCGCAGCGTCTTGAAGGCGCGGATGCAGCCGGCGATCTGGACCAATCACGTGCAGCCGGCGGTTGATGGCGTGCTGGGGATGCTGGCACAGGGCCGCACCGATCCGCGCGCCTATCCGCGCAACCCGGCTGATGAGCAGGCGGCCGACATCGCCACCAAGGCACTGCGTTACATGGCCGACAAGGCCGGCTTTGATCAGATCAAGCTGGACTGCGCTGAGGAGCATCAGATCGAGGGCACGGCGGCTGCCATTGTTGAGATCGATGCCGACCTTGAAGTGACGGTGACGCAAATCCGCTGGGCTGAGTTCATTTACGATCCGCGCGCCCGCCGTGCCGACTTCAAGGATGCCCGCTATTTGGGCGCGGCCAAGTGGATGTATGCCGAGGACGTGGCGGCGCTTTACCCTGAGCGTTACAAGGCTATGGGCGACCCGTTTGAGAGCGGCGGCGCATGGGCTGGGCAAGGCGACATCTTTGACGACAAGCCTGACACGGTGCTGGGCTGGATTGACCGCAACACGCGTCGCTTGCTGGTGGTGGAGCTGTATCACCTTGAGGGCGGGCAGTGGATGCGCTGCGTGTTTTGCGCGGCTGGTGAGTTCGAGGCCGGCGTGTCGCCGTATCAGGACGACAAGGGCCGCCCGCGCTGCCCGATTGAGGCGGCGAGCTGCTACGTTGACCGGCAACTGATGCGCTATGGCCGCGTGCGCAACATGCGGCCCATTCAGGACGAAGTGAACGCCCGCCGTTCGCGCGCCCTGCACATCGCCAACAGCCGGCAGTTGCAAGAGATCGAGCTTGGCAGCGGGCAGGGCAATGTTGACACGGCGCGCGAGGAAGCAGCGCGTGCCGATGGCGTGATCCCGCCCGGATGGCGCATTGTGCCGACGCGCGACATGGCGGTCGATAACCAAGCGCTGCTTGCAGAGGCCAAGAGCGAATTGCAGCGCATGGCCCCGACGCCGGCCGTGCTTGGCCGTCAGGGTGGCGCGTCGTCTGGCCGCGAGCGGCTGGTGTTGCAACAGGCCGGCATGACCGAGCTTGCCCGCGCGATGAGCCGCCTTCAGGATTGGGAAGAGCGCATTTACAAGGCGATGTGGATGACGGCGCGGCAGTTCTGGCAAGCGCCCAAGTGGGTGCGCATCACCGACGATCTGAAAGCGCCGCAGTTTGTGCTGATGAACAACCCGGAAGACCCCGGTTCGTTCGTGG
>JACCDR011598031.1_pt1 | contig 37248 bp, 63 predicted proteins | sample 7446431 | NCBI WGS metagenome assembly JACCDR01 (sample SAMN15323443, study PRJNA562643) | freshwater metagenome | isolation source: river surface water | place: USA:Blue River Watershed | collected 2017-08-17 | reverse complement strand
TTAAAGAATCACTAGAGTATCAACTTATATCTACAGGCGAGAGCCTATTGGATAAGTAAATTATGGCAACACCTGAAGAGTTAGCAAAAGAATACAGCAATAAAATCGACATATCACATATAGAAAGACTGCTTTATCGTGATGCTTTTAAATGTGGCTATGAAGAAGGTGAAAAATCAGCACGCGAGAGAATTTTATGGCTAGAAGGTCTTTTGCACGAGCTAGAAGATAGAATGAACGCAATGAAGAATTTATAGGTGAGTAAGCATTATGAGCAAGAAAGAAAACCTACCAGACTTCGAGCCAGACCTTTATGCTGTAGACCCTGCGCTATGGAAGCAGCTGTATATATCTTTAACAGCTATGGAGCGTGTTACAACTAAGCAAGGAAATACCAATCAAATTTTAGACAAAAATGAAATAATCGAATCAGCAAAAAGACGTATTGCGCATGCTAAAGAAAGGTCTGCCAGAATAGGAATGCGTATTTCTAAGAAAGATAAATTGTCACATAAGATTGCTATTATATTCAAAGAAATCAAAAGCCGTTTATCTCACGCATGGTATGCTTTAAAGGGTGGTGAGTGTGATTAAATCAAAAGTTATAGCCGACGACTGGACCTTTATAGATTACAAAACACCTGACATGCCAGGCAACTTACCATTATTTATCAGCAGAGTATTAGCAGTAAGCAAGAACGGTAGGCAATTTATTACACATTACGATGAGCAGGCAGAAGCATGGGACTTTGAAAATCAAACAGTATTAGCAAAAGGAGATTATATATTAGCTTGGACACAGGTATATCATCCAGATTGTATTTGCCAATCCAAGATCACAAAAGGATAGTGTGACTAAACAAAACATAACAAACATAATAATATCAATACTACGCGGTAACAGCTGGAACTATCCACCAAAAACACCTAAAGAACACACTCTTATTGTAGTAGAAATTGATTTTGAAAAATATAAACAAAGCACTGAGTATCAAAACTCTCAAGCTAGTATATTCTCAGACACGCATTTTTACACAGGGAAATATGTTGATAACTATGGGTATCTCATTTATGGCCTATATGATTGGAAGGACATTGACCCTGTATACATTAAGAGATGGAGATATTTAAAGCATTAATATAATTATTGCTCCGTAGCCAAGTTGGTAAGGCACCTCACTGTTAATGAGGCTATCGTAGGTTCGATTCCTGCCGGAGCAGAAACAAAAAGGAAACTATGGAATGGATAGAAACAAAGAAGTCACTACCGCCCTTTAACAAAAGTGTGTTAGTAGTAATTAAGTTCAATGAGCATAAGTATATAGACCTTGGTATCCGCATACCTGATAGGTCGCAACCTACATTCCATTGCACTCATCAAGTGTGGGTAGGTACAGAGAATTTAACGCACTGGATGATGCCACCGGAGCTACCCGTAGATGAAAAGAAAGTTTAAACATGGGCCAGAAGAGTTACAGCAGATAGCATTTTTTGACTTCTGTAGGGCTATGCAGCATACGCATTTAGGATATGCGCTAGCCTATCATGTTCCTAACGAACGAATGGCTTCTATACAGCGTAGGATGACTTTAAAGCGCGCAGGCGTACGTAAAGGTGTGCCTGATATCTGTGTCCCAGTCCGTAACGATAAGTACTCAGCGCTATACATAGAGATGAAAGTTAAGCCTAATAAGCCATCCCCTGAACAGATTTCATTAATACAGCATCTTAATATCGCCGGAAACTATGCGGTTATTTGTTGGTCGGCTGATGAAGCTATAAAAATAATACAGGATTATATAAATAATAAACTATGAATAGATCATCACCACTTGTTACTGTACCGCCTTATAAACATTATCCATCACCGGAAAATAATTTATGGTTAGCGGTTATAGATAGGGCGATGGTTGATTTCATTAAAGGCTATCAAGGCCAGCACGCTCTTGATAAGAAGTATCTATATAAGTTCTTCTACGACAAGAAAGCACGCCCATATAACCTATTATGGATATGCGATATGGTGTTTGATGACCCAGGGCTATCAAAAACGATAATAAGCCGCATGTTAAAAGTTAAGCGGTTATACGATGATAATAATGGCAATATCGATGATATTTTAGTTAATAGAGCGGGTAGACGTATTCACGATCTCGAATAGCTACTTCTTTTTTTTGTTCTTATCAAACAGTGACCATGCTTGTGAAGCGCTATAAAGAACAATACCGCCTACAACAGGTTCCGCAGCGCTAACAAAATTTATAGCGGCATCTTCCTGTACACCCACAGTAATTAAGCTACCAGCAGCTAGTGTAAGCAGGTGTCGAATGAGAGATGCGAGTAGTATTGGCATATAACCCCTTCAGTGTATTCAAATATAGAACTATCGTACTTACAATTACGTTTGCGTGGGTCAATAAACGTACTGCGTATACAGTTCATCCACGGCTCCCAGTAATATTGTATATCACACTTTTGATACTTGGTAATCCACTTATGTACGTTGACCGTAGAGCCATCTATACCGTCTAAATCAACAATACACGGCGGTGATATCTTAGGGTTTATTCCATGCTTTTCACACACGTAACCAGGCATACACGGCTGCCTATATGGGTTATCAACTAGTATGCATTGCGGTACTGCCTTTGCAGCCTTATCAAGTAATATCTTACGTGCTTTCTTGTTGAGATCACACTCTAGGCATGGCGACAGGTAGCATTGTAAGTTCTTAACGCCTTCAATACGGCTCTTAAACCTTGCTAGTACAGCGTCATACTTTCGCAGTAGCTTTCTATCGCCCTTAATAATCTTTTTAGATGCTGAGGCGGCTGTCTCATTAAACAACACTTCATAGCTACCACATCGTTTGTTTCTCATGCATGGGCTATTAATAAGATGCACTCTAATAGTTTTAAAACGTTGGTCTAGTAAAAGCTTATCACCACATGGGCAATCTTTATTAAAAGTATTTTCTATCCATCCGGTAGTTATAGATTCTTTGTGCTTAAGCATCTCAACTGTGTGAGAGCACCGCCAATCTTTATGGCATAGACCAAGTAAGCTTTGCGCTTGAACCTCTACTGCAAATAATGCAAGTAAGATTACATAAATCATCGTTTTAATGCTTTATCAAGCTTACCATCAATAGATGAAACACTGGCTTTTATCCAAGTAAGCTCTGCCTTGACTATGGCAAGCTCGCTAGCAAGTCTATATTTATGTTCTTGAAGCTCTTCTAAGTTGTTTTTTACAGAACGATAATCTAGGCCAACAATAGATATAACAACGCCAATTAACGCCTTAACACCAAGGTCTATCCAATATTTAACATTTGTAAAATCTTGATCGGTCAATGTACTCGGCCCCCACCGTAAACATCAATTATTAATAATTGTGCTTGAAGGTCTGTACCCATAAGCTCCATGAATTTATCAAACGCTGATTTACTAGCTAAAATAGCAGGGGCATTATTAAGCTTTCCAAACTGCAAACCTAGTAATATACACCCATGCGTATCTTTGTGCGTATTGCCTGCATGAAACAATATATGATCACGCTGTGGTACATTATCGACTATAAAAGTATTTCCAAACTTAGGGCTTTTATGTCGTTTAATAGTGTACTTACCTTGTGGTATGCAACTAATCATACGCTCGTTGTCGCGCCACGGGTCCTCTAGGGTTACTAGCTCTGGTGAGCCATCAAATAGCAATACACCTAAAGTTGCCCCATTGTATTCTGTAACTCTCACGAGTTTCAGCTGTTTCATAAGCAATTAATACAATATTTCGTAACATATACTAAAACTAATAATATCACCGCTTGCTAACGCAAACGCTGGGGTTACACCAAAGTTATTACCTTGGTTAGCATCCCCCTGAAACGATATCGTAGATGTTGTGTTTTGAATAGCTGCAAGATGATAAGTCTCAAACGGCGATACATCAATTACTGTGCCATTGCCTATTACTCTGTAACTACTAGATGACACTGAAGCTACTGGGAGCCCTACAGTAATAACCTCGCCAGATGTGCCAGCCGCCGTCATAGTAAGTTGGCCCTGCATAGTTATTGTTTTAGGCCCATAAAGGTACTTACAATAATCAACTGTAAGAGATACACCGCTACCTTGTGTAACTGTAGGCGTATACGACACCCAAGCAAGAGATGGATTTACAAGTATAAAGTCGCTACCTGAATAAATAACTTCATATACGTTACCAGCTGTAATATTGCCTGCTATTAATGGACCACCACTTACTGATGATAATATATTCTTAGGACTCGCAATGCTGTTTACTTGTAAAGTGCTTGCACCAGTGTTGGCATTTGTTGCTAGGAATCTAAATGTTTGCCCTGCTACGTAAGCACTGATTGCTGGTGAAAGTGTTAATGTTAATGCGTTAGCTGTACCACCAGTATTACCGCCCCAAATAGGCCCACCATCTTGAAATTGAGCTATAGAAGTATAGTTAGTACGTGCTGTGCCATTACCAACGCCAGTATGAATATACCCGCCCATAGGCAAGTTAGCAGTAGGAGTGTTTTGTCCATCCTTGGTAAGGCAGGTATTTATGCCAGTGGCAAAATCATTATCTTGAGTATCGTGGCGTGTCGCTTCAATGCCAATGCCTAAGCCTTCATCGCCTACCCATCCGCCAGTACTGTTATTACCTTTCGAGTATGTTCCACCTGACCACATATCTATCCTTTATTTAAAATATCGTTTACGTAGTTTTCTGTTTCACTGGGGACTGATGCGTACTTCAAAACATTTTCCCAAGTAGGTTTTGCACCTTTATCTTCTACTCTTTTTAAAGCTTTGTTGAGATTACCAGGGCCCCAATTGTAAGCAGCAAGCGCTAGCTTCTCATCTTGGAACTGTCCCATCATTTGATTCAAATATCTTACCCCACCCATAACATTACTCTTAGGGTCTTTAGGATCAACACCAAGCTCTTTTGCAGTATCAGGCATAAGCTGCATAAGGCCCATAGCGCCCTTCTTGCTCTTAGCTTCTTGCTTACCACCTGACTCTTGCTTAATAACCTTCTTGACCAAGCTAGGGCTTATGGTAATGCCTTCTTGTGAAGTGGCTTCTGTTATTATGTCGTCGATGCTTGGTGTGTTTACTAAGCTTTTTAACTTAAGTAAGCGCTGCCTTTGCTGTTCGGTTATGCCATTGCTTTTAGCTACAGGAGTTTGCTGTTTAGCTACAGGCTTACGATTAAGCTTATCAGAAGGGCTGCTTAACGCTCTTGATATTACAGTTGATGCGTCGTTAAACTTTTCTACAGCTTCAGCTTTATTTCTATTTGCAAAAACATTTAACAACCTATCTTTACGAACAGATTTAACAGCTTGCTTGTGTATCTGTAGTGCAGCTTTAGGGTCTTGTAGTGCTTTTAGTAGCTGCTCGCCAGTAAGGTTAGTACTTTTTTGAGCAGAACGACCCAATAGGCCGCGGCCTAGTAACTTAGCAGTACCCGCTATCATTCCAGAGTTAGGAGTTAGCTTATCAGCCAATAAACGACTCTCGCCGCTAGCACCTAAAGCTCTTAGCAATGAAGGACTATCAATTCCTAAGTTCTGCAAATTTTCAACATTAGCATTAGGTGCTGTGCCTTTAAGCTTTGTTGTATTAATAACCTTACTTAATGTTTGCTGTGCTCTTTGTAAGGTTGGCCAAATAGGAGTGCCTTCGTAAACAGCTCTTTTAGCTTGAATCCATTCTAGCTGCGCTATTGCTGCGGCTTTAGGAGTGGAAGCTTCCTTACCTAAAGCAACAAACTTACTCATGTCTTCGCTTAAGGCATCAGCATTTTTAACACCAATTATTTTGTTAAACGCATCAGATTCTTTACTTTTACTTCTGATAAACTTAACAACATCTTCAGGAGTCTTTTTTTCTATATTCTTTAAAGGCCCACGATAGAAATCATCAGCAAACTTTTTCCATGCTTCTCTTGCTGCGCTTAATTCTTTACCTGCCTGTAAGTTATCTATAGAGCTATATAATTTCTTTACGTATCCATCGGTGCCGTTAAGAAATCTTTTTAATTTAGCATCGTTAGTTTTTCTACCAATCTCTGACAACTTACTTGCCCAAGCATGTATCTGCCCTACGGTAATTTTAGGCTCAGTCAATGGGACAGCTTCTGGTGCGCGTCCAAATCCTACAGGCTGCGGTGCTTTACCTGTTGACTTAACTGTTCCGTTAATCTGTTTAATAATTTTACTAACTTTACTATTAGGGACGCCAGTTTCTTTATAAAATTCTTTATATAGATTCCTAGCTTCTCTAACACCTTTTTTAAATTCATTTATCGGAACAGGCGTTTCTCTTACTGTGTCTGTAAAAAGCGCACCAGCTTTAGCAGCGGTTTGCTTTCTTGTTTCCTTAAATAACTTAATTATGTTTTCACCAGCAACTTTAGGGTTCTGGTCTACTTTAGTAATTAACTTACTAACTTGATTATTTACATCATCAACAACCTGCTTACCCTGGTCTGCAAGCTTGATGTTTGCTTGTGCTACTGGTTGTTTAGAAAGCACATCTTCAGCAACAGCCAAATTGGGATTGTTAGTAATTTCAGCTGTAGTTAAACTCTTAGCAGAAGGATTTGCTTTTACTAAAGCTTCTTTTTGCTTCGCTGCTGTCTCAGCTGCTTTATAATCTAAACCAAGCTTGCTAAGTGCATTTGATATTACTTCGCTTGCTTTTTCTGTGGTTGTTGGCCCAATATAATTCTTTATCGGACGTGCCAACGCACTAGCAGCACGACCTACATACTTTGCAGCACCAGGCAAAGAACGAAGCCCAACATCAATAGCAGCGCTAATCTCAGCCGTTTTTGCTGCTTCGTCTACCCTTTCTTGTTCTGTTTTTTGTGAGCCAGTAAAATAATCAAGAGCTGTTTTAACTGGTGTGCTTGTCAATGCATAACCTAATGCACCACCACCTACAACACCTGGTAAGCCTAAAGGTGCTCCAAGTCGTGCTCCTGTAATACTTCCTGCAAGGCCAGCGCTTTCACCTGCAAGTTCAGTCATTGCTGGTATAGCTTGCTCTACAGTTGGAGGATAAAGTTCAGCTGCTTGTTGTGTTTTATTACTATACAACCCACGCGCTAAAGATTGAACCATTTCCCCACCTGGATAGTTAGTGGGGTAATTAAGAATCATGTTGCTTAAAAAGCCTGGAGCCTCTGTAGGCACTTGAGAAACACTAGGCGTAGTTATTGGTCTAGGTGTTGGCGTAGGAGTAGGCACAGGAGCTTGCGCCGCACCTCTATCAGCTGCCGCCATTGCCATGATTTCTTCAAATGTTGCCATCTTACTCGCCTAGTAATTCTTTAATCTTACCACTTGCTGCTTGCTTGGTAGCTGCGCTTACATTAGGATCGTTTAATACTGATTCTAGCTGTGCTATTTGGGCTTCAACATCAATAGGCTCTGGAACACTAACTCCTTGCTTTTTCTGTATGTCGCTAATTACCGCTTCTCTTGTTTTTGGCTCTGGAAGAGTAAATCCTGCGCCGCTTCTAGCTCTACGAATAGAGGTATAAAGTTCAGGCAAGTCTGCTTGTTTTGTTTTAATTATATTTTCAGACATTGCAAATCTTGTTTCTGCAAGGTTTCTAAGTGCCGCTATAGTATCTTGTTTGTCGGCAAGGAAGTTACTACCAAATATAATTTTAGCAGCAGCCTGTTCACCTGGAGTAAGAGACGCGCCGAACTGTGGTTGTCTATATTGCTGTGTAAGCTCTTGTATCTTTTGTATAAGTCCATCTTTGCCACTTGGATTTATACCAGTTTCTATCATTAACTTAATTTCAGGATAGCTTAATTCTTCCAACTCACTGCTAACTTTAATAAGGTCAGCACCTAGCTGAGCAGCTAATCTAACGTCTTCAGCTTCTTTAGCATCAAGGATATTTCTTTTCTGTGCTTCACTTAAAGCATCTTTTACGTAGGTCATTTCTTTATCAAAAGTTTGCTTCTTTTCTTGTCTTGTTGATATTGCTTCTTGAACTGCTTTTGATCTTTCAGTTACTCCATAACCTCTAGCAAGTGATTCAGCTTGTAATCTCTTTAGCGTATCTGCTTGTATAGCAGCGCCTTCAGGAGTCTTATAGAACTCTGCAATAGCTTTCTGCTTACCAATATCAGCGTTAATTGCTTGCGCAAGTGTTGCCGCAGCAGTACCTTCTTGCCCAGTAAGCTGTGTATTTAAACCTAGCAATCTCTGTTGAACAATAGGATTATCAGTCTGCTCAATAATACCAAGTCTTTCTTCAGGTAATGCTTGCTGTAACTTTAGCCCTATTCTATTTGCTTCAAGAGAATCTTCAGTAGCTTGCTTACGTGCTTGGTAAGCTCCAAGTGAAGTAAGTAATGCACCACCTAATGCAATGCCTAAATTGCTACCTACAGAGCCGTAAGGATTAATAAGCTGTGGTAATGATTGCCCAATAGCTTGAGTGCCAGCGCCCCACATTGTTTCGGCTGGTGTAACGTTTAGCCCTTGTAACGCTGTATATAAGTTTTCGCCTGCCATATTACTTCATTAAATTAGTAGTTACTGCGTTAGTAAATCCTTGGAATGCCCCACCAATAGCTGCATTAGCAGGGTTTACATTCTGTTGTCCTTGTTGACCATACCTACTTAAGAACTCTTGCTCCATATACTGATCGTACGGAGTAGGCTGCTGAGCAACGCGGCCACCACCGCCGCCACTACCACCACGTGGAGTAGCCTTAATCTCTTGCAATCTCTGCCTACCTTGTAATTTTTGTAGGTCAATAGCTTGCTGCCCTTGAAGCTGTTGCAATCCAAATTGCTGCTGACCTTGTAAGCCTTGTAGGCCATATTGATACTGCGCACCAACACCAGCCATAAATGGATTTTCAATAGCTTGGTACTGCTGGTAAGGAAGCATTGCTTGGCTCTGTGCTTGCCCAAAGAACTGAGACTGTCTAGCATCAACACCTTGTTCTGCTGCGCTCATAGCTTCTTGACGTGCTCTATCTTGCCTATCATTAAGCTCTTTCATCATAGTTTGAGCTGCTGGGCTTGCTGGATCTAATCCACGCTCTACAATGCTTTGCTGCGTTGCTTGTCTTTCTTTAGCAAACACATCAGCATTTCTTCTGTCGAATTGCTCCATTAAACTATTACGATATCTATCCATCTGCTCGCCGTATACAGGCTGATATTGCTGCTGCATCTGGTTAGGATTGAAGTTCTGAAACTGGTTAGCAATCTTTTGATAGTTCTCTGCGCCAGTCTTATATGTTTGTTCTGTAATCTGTTGCTCAGGCGTTGGCTGTGGCGCTGGTTGAACAACAGGCTGTGGTGTTGGCTGTGTTGCAAGCGCGCCCTTAGGCTTCTTGTTAGTAGGCTTTTTAGTAGAGTTTACAATCTTGCCAGTAGAGTTATCTCTGTACTGACCAGGTGATACTCTTGTAAATCCTTTTGCTGCCATATTATACCTGTCCACCTAAATCAAATCTTATCTCAAATCCAAATATCTGCATCGTTGCATTTTTAATAGATCCACCAAACCTTACAGCTGCACAATGTCCCTGTCCCTTAACTGCATATCTAGCGTATTCAAGCTCACTGCCAGACGACCAAAGGCTACCCCAAGGACTACCCCACGGTGTAAATACGTTAGCTGGGGTAGTTATGGCTGGTACTGTAGAAGCTCGTCTAAAGTCTACGTCCAAGCCTATGTTAAGATTGATACCACCCTTAGTCTTAAGAATTGGCCGGATGTCTTTAAACGCTTTGTAGTTTCCACGTGCACCGTAAAAGCTAAATGCTGTTCTGCCAGAATAGGAAATAGATTGGCTACTGGTAGAAGTTACAGCATCCGCGAGCCCTGTCTCTCCCTGCCATATTACACCGCTTGATGAGCCATAAAAAGGTAGCTTTTCATATACACAGCTAGATAGGCAATGAGAGTTGTCGTATAGCTGAAACTTAGTCCACCCTTTTGTATCAATGCTGTACACAAGGAAATAACACCCATTCCCAGTATCGGGTATTGAGATATAAACTCGTCTACCTTGTGGCCAAAAAAATCCCGTCCATTGATGGTCAAACGGTGTTAATGCCGCAGCTTCTGAAATTAAAGGATTAATTTTAGCACTTACAATATTAAGTGCTGCTTCTGGATCTGATTGAAACAATCCAGATATTGGAACAATACCCTCATCGGTAATTATCCAAACATCATTGTTTTTCTTTATAAAAGCTCTATATCCCAAAGGCGCACCGATAGGATATTTAGCAGCAATACCCCAAGTAGTTGCATCACCTGCATAGGTACCTGTATAAAATACTATCTCACCCTCGGAGCTACATGCATAGAAATAATCTTGTGATGTCATGTTACTGTTGGTGCTAAAGCTACCAATGCCAACTAGATAACCACCACGAGTAAATACGTAGCTGAAATCAAAACTTGTAAGTGCAGGAGTGCCAGCTGTACCAGTGACTTGTAAGCCACCATACCACATTCTTGATGTGCCTTTTTCGATAAAATAAAGGCGCTCTTTATATGCTGTTACACCAATTAAATTATCTAAACTTACACCAGTAAAAGTTAAGTCTGCAAAGTTACCAGTGCCTGAGTAAACTTGTGCGTTATCAACACCGTTACATACATACAGTCTATTGCTGTATATGACTGATTGCCATTCGCCACTTGTAGGTGTAGTTGTTCCTGTAACGTTAGTTACTACTCCTGCGCTTGTTGATGAGTAAAAATCAGTATCAGTAGCAGCAACCAGTAATGATGTGCCATTAGCTAGCGGCAATGGCATTTGCGTTTTAATAGCATCTGTAGTGCCTATAGTAGCAAATTGCTCATATCCCAATCTAACAGTAGGTGCGCCAGCCCCTGGAAACACGTTTACTAACTCCAGCGCATAGGCTGGATCCATGTTATCAATCGGACTTACTAAGTCCAACCCACCGTAAGGCGGTGACATTGTAAACCCTTGAAATGCCATAGTTAGTAGAATTTACGAATTTGGTTATATGGGAAAGCTTGGTTCATATCAGGTGCCATACCTTGCTGAGCTACTGGCTTCTGCATAGGCTGAAACTGTTGCATCGGATAAGGCTGGATCTGCTGCATTGGATCTTGTGGCATCATTACAGGCTTGCCTATTGGTTGAAACAAATTCATATCAGGCATTGGCTGAATAAATTGTGTTGGTGGCATAGCTGGTTGTGGTGCTTGAGCAACACTAGCAACTTGAGGCGCTACACGTTGTGGCGCAGGTCTATTTCGTCCACGCATTAACTGCCCATTAGCACCACGATACATACCAGGTGATACTCTTTGTGGTTGAGCTTTAGGTGCTGTTGCTAATGCACTTCTTAACTTTTCGCCTGCCATACTATTTATCCTTTTTGTTATATGCTCTTTCTAATGCTGAACGCATTGAGGTTGCTTTTACAATTCTGCCCTTATCGTCTCTGTATAATCCTGCTGATTGCCTACCTACTTGTCCCTTACCAGGTCTTGCTATAGCTGGTGCCTGTGTTGGTGCTGCTGTTGCGCCACCTACTAAGTCTTGAGCGCCTGCAAGATAATTATTGTACTGTGCTGTACTAATACGATTATCCTTCATCGCAGAATCAAGCTTTTCTTTAATCATATCAAACGTAAAACCTTGCTGTTTTGCAAAGTGCCTTACGTTCTGTTTTGCTATTTCAGGATTATCATTTGCATTGCTTACAGCTGCTTTTGCATACCATGCCGCAATGTCAGAAGCTTTTTGACCTGTAACACCGTAAGCAGTTGATAAAGCATCAGCAAGGTTTACGGCTGCACTCCAAGAGTTAGGATTTGCTTCAGCTACCTTATCAATGTTTTTCCATTTGAGTGTAGATCCGTCTTTACCGAAATCGTAGGTAGAGCCATCAGCTAAAGTACCTTGATATTTATCATCAAGAATACCATTGTCTTTCATAACTCTACGAATAGAGTCACGCATCATCTGAGGTTTTTTCTTGCTGCTACCAGTAACTGAACCAATAGCACCAACAGTTGCACCAATAGTTGCGCCTATTGCTGTGCCTAATCCTAATGTTGCTCCACCAGTAAGAGCATCAACGCCAGCGCCTATAGAAGCACCAGCAGCAGCACCACCTAATGCACCTTGCTGTGTACGCTTTGCGCCAGCAGGGGCATCACTAAGCATCTGTGCCGTTTTATATCCACCGTAGGCACCAGTGGCAATATTTAACCCTGGGATTGCATACGAACCAACGCTACCAGAAGCAGTATTTAAAGCTCCTGTTGCCGCTGCTACGTTAGCCGCGCCAGTAGCTCCACCAAGAGCTGCGCCACCTTTATCACCTGACCTATAAGCGTTATAGGCACCTAGAATCTGTGCTGCACCTAATCCACCTTGAGCGACAGACCCCCAATTAACTTTAGATAGAAATCCAGGGTCTTTTAATACTTCAGCTGGAAGATTGTTTGCCGCGTTAGTAGGCGCAATAATTACGCCACCATCTGGAGCAGTAGCTACAGGAGAGAATCCAGAAGGGACTGGTGCACCTTGTGCAATTACATTTGATGCTGCTGCTTCTGCTACTGGAGCCGCTGCGTTAGCACCAGCTTGTACTGCGCCTTCAGCACCTTTAGCGACTGTTTCTTCTACTGCTTTACCAGTAATCTTATCAACTAATTTGCCAAAATTATCATAAGCATATCTACCAGCAGCAAGACCACCAATAGTACCAGCTACCTGAGCAAGTCCAGCAGTTTGTTGATTTTTAGCCGCTTCTTTTTGTGCTTGTTCTTTAGTCTTACCACCGCCAAAGCGCTGATCTACCATCTGAATAGCCTGCTGTTGTGGCATTCTATTTTGTAATAGCCAATAGTAATAAGCTTTAGGATCTCTTTGTGTGAGTTCTGGTTCCATCATATCCATGTTCCAAATGCTACAACGTTGTCACGCGCAAATTGTGCAGAGCGAGTTGTTCCAGCTGCGTATATAATCTTCCCAGGAGTTGCTCTACTAAACTCTTCATTTAACTGAACATCAAATTGTGGACGCACACCTTCAAGGCCGTGAATCTGTGCAAAGCGTTCAAGTATTCCTTGCTCTAACACTTTCTCATTAAATATGCTTACGTCGGTATCAGCAAGGAATCTATTGTATGCGCCTGAATAATACGCCCATGTTACACCACCATCTGAAGCAGATCCGCTTGTATGCGTAGGCGCTGTTGCTCCCGTAGTCCCACCGGCTACCGTTGTGTAGTAATTGCCGTTATAGAAACAATATGCTCCAGCAGCAAAGAGTGTTCCTGTTGTCCATGTAACAGGTCTTACACTTCTGTCTGCAATGTATTCAAAGATAATAATATCACCAGAGCTTCCAGGTGTTGGGCTTATTAATAGCTCAGAGTTAGAAATACCTCTGATTTGAAAACGTTGATATATTGTTGGATTTAATCCAAAGCCACGAATGTAAGCATATTCTTGCTCAGTCATTGGGCCTAATACTCTCCATCTCGTGGAGCTATTCCAGAAAGTTTCGTAATGATAGTAAGAGAAAGCCGCTGGTAGCGCGTAGCTTGCTTGCCCCGCTACCAGCGTTATTGAACCAGAAGCATAACATTTGGGCCATGGATAAGCCTCAAACATATCGTTATTAATACGCTGTGCGATTGCAAGCAGTTGTTTAGTTGTAGTTTCTGTAGAGCCGATAATACTTGACTCTACAGTGTAGCCTGCTTCATCCGCGACATTACTAATAACAGTTGCTAGTGTCATACCTTACTCGGTCTTCCTCTACGCTTTGGTTCTTCACTATCTACATCTAACGATAAATCAAGTTCAGACTCTGCAATCACCTCCTTACGAGCTGAACGTAGATCGGTACCTTCACTTGCTTCTACTCTCTGCATAAGCAATTCTAATTGCTCTGCCATTTTCTCGCTTCGTTTGGTTTCACGATCTAACTGAGCTTTAAGCTTAACTATATCGTTCTGAGTTCCATTTGCAGCTTCAATCCAATCTTTAGCAGTCTTTACAAACTTACCAAGAGTGCCCATTTTTCTTTTAGTTTCATCACTAGCTTCTGCTAACTGCTCAACTGTTTTAAAACCAAAATGCTGCAACTCTCTAAGTGCTGAACCAGGGATAGGAGGCCATTCTGCTAATGGCGTACCACTCTGTGGAACATCACTACCAGCTCTAAATGCTGCGTATAGTTCTGGATACTCTTGAATATCCTGAGGCTCTATACGCCGTACAGTCTCATCCATACCAGGCCAACGAATAGAGATAGAAGGAATCTCATCAAATATAGGTCGACCTTCTAACATTGATTTTTCTCTATTCTCATTGTACGCATAAAAAAAGCGTACGTTTGCGCCTTGATAGCGTTTTTTCTGTTGGGAATTTCCATTCATAATGGAATGCCAATCTACTTGTGCCATGCTAGTCTCCTTAATATGTAGGCTTTATGCCTACACACTATATAGCACTAACCTTCAATTACAGTAACCGTGTTTATAGAACTACCGCTTGTCTGATAAACAGTGATAGCGCTACCTGGAACAAACAAGTTATCAAACCGTAAAACGTTAGCTCCAGCGGTTGACGATAAAACTACGCACTTATTTGTTGATGTAGGCGCAATACCTGTAAGTGTTTGACCTTCAAGGCCGATTGCTATATTTGCTGCACTATTGTTCTGTATCATTAAAAACTTTCTTGCCCCGTTAGCTGCTAATGCTGTAACGCTAGTAGCTGTTGCAATAGTAGGGGTAGTAGTCGTGGGATTGCCTGCGTAACAAGTCATATAAGACCTCTAAAAAAACGGGGGGGATTACCCCCCTACAAGCTTTAAACAGCTTTAGTGAATTTTAAGTAGTAGAAAGAAACTCCGTTGCTGTATACTAAATAGCCGTTAGTATCGACATCGTTATCTTTAACTATCCCTAAAAATCCTGTTCCTACAGTAGCTGGAGCGCCGAACGAAGTCGTAAGTTCCGCCGCTGTTGGTGTCGTATCGTTTACGTTATTGATAGCCATTTTGGTACGAAGACCAGCAGCTGTAGCATTAACGACGTTTTCATTAACGCCATCAGCAACAACTTCCGCTAACTCGCCAGGCATACCAAGGCCCATTAAATCTGTAAGTGTTGGCATAAATCCTCTTAAAATAGGGAGAGGGTGTTACCCCCCTCCCTTAAGTTTAGTTCACTCTTAAGTGACCAGTTGAAGCAAGCTCAACAGCCTGTGTACCGCTTGTAGCTGTCAATCCAACAACGTTTTTAATTACAGTTGTTGAAGAGTCATCAGCAGCACCAGCAGTAGCAGTTGTATTGAGGTTATTTCCAGCAACATATCCTGTAAGGATGTTACCTTTAATACCTGAACCAGAACCACCACCACGAACTCCACCAACCCATACCCAAAGGTATTCGTTGTCCAGAGCAGCTACTTGAGCTACGCCAACACCAAGGTTATTAGAGCCCGCATTTGTAGTTGTAAGAGGTGAAGCTTGCCCAGCAGCTGTAATTACTACCCACTGGTACTGAGTGATAGCTCCATCTGCCTGAACAAATACGAAATCGCCTTCAGGGCATGAACCAACAGCGCCTACTTTTGCAGGCAATGAAGGAATCACCGTACTGTCAAACGATCTATTATAATTAACACCAAACGATCCAACCTGTGACATATTCTATTCTCCTTTTCTTAATTAAGCGTAAATAACAGCCTGAAGAGCTGGAGCAGAACAACAGAGGTTTCCTTCAATGATGATTACAGTGAAGAAAGCGTCTTGGTCTACTGGCCGATCCATCTGTGGTGCTAGTGGTTTAAAGTCTGCGCCTCTAACCATATCGAATGTGAAATACTTAGTATTCATCAATCGGCATGAGTTACTTTCGAGAACGCTAGAACCGAATCCACCGTCAAACACGAAATCACATCCATCGTAGCTAAGTACACGGAATCCAGCGACAGCTTTCTTAGTAGGAAGCTGAATACGCTGAATAGCGGTAAGTGAGCTATGGAGGTATTTCCATGCTGTTCTATCCATAAGGCCAAGATCAGGCTGCTCATCGCCACGTGTTACCTGGCTGATTGCGTCCGTGATCTGTTCCTGACAGTTAGAAGCGCTTAATGTTACGTTGATTGCAAGGTTTCTTGCCCATGTGTTAGTAGCACGGTCGATAGTACCGTACGTACCAGATGAAGGTGAGGTACTAATAGCTTTCTTAATACCGTCAAATTCAAGGCCGCCAGAACCAGTACCATCTCCACGAAGTGAGGTAGAAACTGTGTTTCTGAGACGTGCGATAGATGCCTTCATCTTCTGTTCAGCAAGGTCAATAAGCTGTGCTTCGTCGCGGTTAGCACGTTTTTCACGTCCGCTGATAGCTACAGGCTCATAGCACTGCTTAATAGCAAATCGGAACGCCGTAAGGTCGTCGATTGCATCAAGGTTGAAAGATGAATATCCAGAGTAGAAAGAACCTACAGCGTCGTCATTATACATGACTGGCTTACGGATTTCATATCCACCTGAAAATTTACGAACTAGTCCCTGTGCATCAAGCGACTTAAGAAGAGGATTGTGATGTAAAACCACATCCGCTATTTCATCGCTCTGATCGAACAAGGTCGATACGATTGCTTCTTCTAGATTTGCCATTGTTTTCCCGTTAAATTTATTATTAGCGGGAAAACCAATAACTATTCAGCGACGCCCATTCGCCGCCTAAGATTTTCCCGCAAGTCTTTTGATTGTACTCTGGGAGTCCCACTACCTGTGGAGCCAGTTATTGATTTGGATGCAGCTTTTGCTTTTTGTACGGCTGCCTGCTGCTGTTCTATCACCGGTCTTGCAGTCATTTTTTGGAGAAGACTGGAAAACACCGGATTGCCGTTTACTACGTAATTATAGGCAGTTTCTAGGATCTCTTCGGGAGAGCTATACTTGCCTGTGCCTGACAAAGCCTGTACTACCGGAGCCATTTCAGCCTCTATTTGAGCGGCTGTTTCTGGGTCCTTAAATAAAGGTTTCTGTCCTAGAAATGATTCTACCACGCGTTGGTTATAGTATTCAACTGCCTTTTGTTCTTGTTGCTGCTGTAAAGCCTCATACTTCTCTGCGGCAATACGTTCAGCCTCTTCTCTAGTAAGATAATTACTATTTGGCTGTTGGTATTGTGGAGCTTGTCCTTGAGGCTGTTGTGTAGGAGCTTGTGCGCCTAATAGGTCTTGAGGTGTAAGCCCATAAGCCTGAAGCCATTCAATAGCTGTTTGCTGTGGATTAGCTTTCATTGACCTATCCCAGGCAATAGCACTCTTTGTAACAGAAGCTAACGACAAGCCTTCTTTAGCATAATCACTTTCGTACTGCTTAATAGATTCATAGAGACCAGCCGTTTGCTGTTTTAGCTGCTCCACCTCTTGCATCTTTCGGCTATAATCAGAGCGTGTCTCGTAAGCCCTTCTATTTAAATAAGCCTGGAGTATATGCGCATTTTGAGCCGATGGATTCATAAAAGCCTCTTTTTCGGCTTTATTCATATCCGCAGGCGGAGCTCTAAGTACCGTATCTTGAGGCGTAATTTCTGTTTGCTGTGGCGACGCTTGTACAGGCGTAGGCGCAGGCTCTGCCTCTGGTTTAACCTCTTCCTGAGCCTGTTCTACTGGCTCTTTGGTTTCTTCCTGCTTATTCTCATTAGCGCCACTTTTAAACTGTCGTCGAAGTGACCCACCAAGGTCAAGCGTAGCCGCTTCCTCTACTTCATTATTTTCTGTTTCAGTAGATTCTACTTCTTGATTGTTATCTTCCATTTCTATACCTATCAATTATTTTTTGCTTAATGTCAGCTGCTAGCTTAGAATCTGAACGTTCTATTTCTCTTTCTGGAGCATACCCACGATCAAACGCATCACCAACTTCAATGGCTCCAGCAGCTCGATACGCGGCTCTTAGTTTTGATTTGCTTGTAAAGATTTCTTTAGGATTGAGAGGGTTTCGTGTTGGCTCCATCTCATCTTGGATAAACAAGTCTCTAGCATTAGATTCGACTCGTCTTTTAACTTGCTCAACTGGTACTACTTTCTTTTGAACATGGCAGTACTGATATAGTTGGTATTTCATATTTTCACACTAGGGAGAATAACAAAGCTTATGCTTGTATCGCCTGGTACAATATCTATATATACAATATTTTACGAATACTTATAGAGGCTATTTATACTCCATTTTTTTTGTTGTTCCAAGCAATCCAACCAAAGACTCGGACTAAAGCATAATAAGTTAATCTTTGGATATGTAAAAATGGTTTTAAATACGTTGGTTTTTTCTCAATAATAGCTTTCATTGCTGAGTTAAATACATCATCACCAAGCTTTCTTAAAAGCTTACCGCCATGTAGTTTGTTTTTAATGTAATAATCATCGTGCCATTCGCAGGCTTCATGCATGGGGTCTCCTTTTGGAGTTCTTAAGCCTTTTATGCCACACGCTGATTTTTTCATTATGGATTTACTCTAATTGAACCAGTTAAATAAAAATGGCAGTCTCCACTCATAGAAGTACAAGTATCTGAATAAATTTCTAACTTATCAGCATTTGTGCCATGCCCAACTACAGCAACAACAGACATAAATGGACAACCCCAACCACCGTTAAACAATATGCCTGTTAGGCCTTGGCTATAATAACCACTTGATGGCTCTGTATATCCTGTAAATCCAGGAGGTAATGTAACAAAGAAATTAGTCACTCCACCCATAGTTAAATTAAGATTGTAATTTAACTCTAATCGCTCACCATTATTTGCATACCAAGAATGATAATTTACAGCTAAGGTAGCATTTGTAACTGTTGGTGTATAATTTTGATATGTAAATCCTGCACTAGAGCTAAGCGTAGTACCGCTCATGCTTAGACCACTACCTAATGTTATAGCTGCAACATCTCCACTATCACCACGACCAAGTAGTTGTGATGCAGATAACGCTACTGCACTTACATCACCCGATGCGCTATCTGCTCTAGCAAGCACACTATTTGCAGCTACATTCTGTATCTTTGCATACGTTACAGCATCATTTGCTATTGTTGCTGCAAAACTACCAGTGCCAGAGCCCGTAACATCACCAGTTAAGGTTATAGTTTGATCGCCGGTATTAGTACCTGATAGGTTAGTACCTGTTACATTTCCACCAGCTGCTACGCTTGTAGGAGTAATATTACCAAGCGATAAAGTAATTGCTGGTGTTGTTGTGGGGTTTGCAACTGTACCAGATACGCCATTTGCTGTAGTTACTGATACAGAAGTTACCGTACCAGACCCACCGCCACCGCCAAAAGCATCAATGAGCTTACCAGCAAATACTGGAGGTACGCCGATATCTATAAACTCATTAATAAGTGCCATAAATAATTAGTACCTATAAGCAAGGCGCGCATAAAGCTGAATGCTATTACTTACAAAATCATAACTAGGATTTTGAGAAATAAATAATATAGTTGGGGTTCCACCATCTAAGGTAACTATGTTAAAATTATAATTAGTATTAGTTGCTAAAACATAGCCGTTAGCTAAGGGATGAGCTTCTGTTACCAGAGGATTATATCCAGATGGAGTGCTAATTCTTGCTATTGAGCCGCTACCTGTAGATTGTACGTCAATTGAAGCGCTGATATAAACTTGTCTTGTGCTTGGATCTACTACATAATATGCATAATTAACTGTAGAACTAGCTACACTAGTACCATCTACTGATATAGTAGGTGTCCAGCTTGCCCAAGTTCCAGTAGAAGTATTTAATGTTGTGCCACTTATTGTAAGCCCAGAACCTAAAGTTATAGCTGCAACATCTCCTGTGCTACCACGTCCTAGTAATTGAGATGCTGATAAGGCTACAGCGCTTACATCACCAGAGCTATTTGCAGCTCTAGCGAGCACACTATTTGCAGCTACGTTTTGTATTTTAGCGTAGGTAACAGCGTCATTAGCAATAGTTGTAGCAATTGGGCTTGTGCCGCTAGCAGTAACGTCACCAGTCAAAGTAATTGTTCCACTTCCACTGCCAGTACTAAGTGTTACCTGCCCATTACCATCGTCAGTTAAAGTACCATTTGACACAACAATAGTTTTTACATTCTCTACTGAAGGAGTGCCATCAGCTTCTCTTACGGTTATCTTAAAGGTATCTTCCAGCATAGTAGCTTGAATAGGAGGAACACCAATACCAATAAAATTATCTGTAATTGTCATAACTATTCCTCATCATCCAAGTTTGCTAATAACATTAAAACTTTAATTCGCTTCTTTCTATTTTTCTTTTTTGTTCTTAAATTCTGTAACTCTTGCGCTATTTGCTCTTGTTCTTCTTTGAGCTTTTCAGCCAAGCTATAGAGCTCTTGTATCGCAACTTCAAAAGCCGCAACAGCTTGTTTTTCTTCTTGCTCAAGTATTTTATCAACTTGGAGCTTAACATCTTCCGTAAAAGGATATTTAGGCTCTTCATTAATAACCTCTTTAGTTAATATCTCAATAACTTCTGATTGTGTTGCACCTTCTGCAAGCTTTTGTTCTATTTTCTTTTTAGCGTTGCGTAACTTCCGCGCTCGCCTCTCACGTCGTTCTTTTAATATTTTAGCAGCAATCTGCTCTTCGTACAGCTCCTCTTCTGTAACTTTACGATTAGGAACGCCGTCAGGGTCGTTTATGACCGAGTACCCACTTCCTAATGTTGGCTTAAATATTAAAAACATTATTGACCACTAATTTCAGCAGCTTTAATAAACAATGCATCTATCTCTGATTCTGTAAGTCCAAGAGCTGCGCCTATTGCTACGGTTGTAGGATGTTGTCTTTCAATAACTGTTGCGTATTCCCATTGGTAAGTAGCTATAGTTTTATCTGGTTCTGGTAGCTGCGTGATAATGCTATCAACAAGATGTAGTTTATCTTCTAACTTTGCAGCAGCTTTAAACGCCCACATTGATACAGATTCCGGAGATACCGGAGGCTCAACGTACATTGTCCATCCAGGAGGTAATTTATCTTCTTCGATAAACTCATAGCCCTCAGGTATTGCACCTTGCGGAGCTGTAACAATAGTAAGTACTTCGTTAGTTGTTTTATTATATACTGCGTAATTCATATTGAGCACCATGTTCGTATGTAAACAAATCCGTTGCCGCCAGTACCACCACCTCCTGCTAGGTTGCCAGTTAAACAAGCACCACCACTTCCTCCACCAGCTGAAGGAAATCCACCATTACCACCATTTCCACCATTTCCTGTAGTAGATGCACCGCCACCGCCACCACCAGTACCTCCTTGAACAGCCGTACCAACTGGAGCAGCATTGCCATTACCGCCATTACCATTAACAGCGCCCGCAGTGCCACCGTTAATAGTTGGGGTAGTAAATGCACCACCGCCACCACCTACACTTGCAACACTTGCGGATATTTGCCCACCACCACCACCGCCTCTAGTAGATATTCTTCTACTTACAGAAGAAGGAGTTCCAGCGCCCCCTCCTCCAGTAATAATAGCGCTACCATTATAAAAACTAAGATTTTGCGTCCCAGTTCCCGAATTAGGCGGGCCCCCTTCAGCAGTAATATATCCACCAAAAGTAGAAAGCCCTCCAGCCGTTCCAGTAGTACCGCTCACAGCGCCACCAGCGCCGCCTGCCCCACCGACACCTACAGTGACAGATACAGTACTAGGCAAGGCAGTTCCATTAAAATAATTAAAACAATATCCTCCTGCTGCACCGCCATTGTACCTTGTGACTGCAGGAAGTGCGCCAATAAATCCACCGCCGCCACCACCGCCGCCAGCAAACACATGTACTTCAACTGATTTAGCATTTGTAGGTTTTGTCCAAGTACTTGTTGTGTAAATAAAATCTTCAACAAAAGTGATTGGCCCACTTGGCGTTGGTAAATTAATACCATCTGCTTCTGCTGTAATTTGATTGCCAGCGTTAGCAGAAATTTTTGCATTTGCAGTTACATCATTTGCATTACGAGTGAAATCAATAGAATTACTGTTTACAAAGTTTTTTGTAAGCCTATAAACAATACGCCTATTTCTTGCATCAAATTTATACATAATAAACTATGATGAGATCCATGTTCTTACGTAACATAAACCATTCCCACCTGCGCCTCCTGCACCGGAATTATTAACTGAGTTTAAAGCAGCGCCACCACCGCCACCACCGCCACCAGGAGCAAGCCCTGCACCCCCAGAACCTGGCCCAGGAGATGCGCTAACAGAAGACCCACCTCCACCGCCACCAGCGCCAGGAAGTAATGAGAATACAGGATCTGGGGCAGCGCCAGTACCACCATTGCCGCCAATAGTTCCAGCAGCACCACCTGCATATGTTATACCTGTTGTGCTTGCAAAAGAACCTCCAGCGCCACCAACGGCAGCAACTCCTCCAGTTATTCCACCACCACTACCACCGCCTCTTGTTGTTGAAAACAGCCCTGTGCTACCACCAGCACTACCAGCAGCTGCACCCGCATTTGCTCCGCTGCTTCCACTAGTTGTGATATATAAACTTCCTGTAGTTCCACCAGTACCACCACTTTGAGGTGAAGATGCCGATGCTGGTATAGTTCCTCCACCGCATGTTAAGTATGTACCAAAAGATGACGAACCGCCTGATGTGCCTCTGTTACCTATAGTACTATTTGCAGTAACTGAAGCTCCACCACTACCACCTAATCCTACAGTAACAGAAACAGTAGAAGGCAAAGAAGCTGCGCTTAGAATTGCAGACGCGAAGCCTCCACCAGCTCCGCCACCTCCACCGTTTACTGGAGTAGAACCTTTACCTCCAGAACTGCCACCACTACCACCGCCAAATAGAAATACCTCTACTGATATTGCATTAGCTGGTTTTGTCCACGTACCACTAACAGTAAATGTTTCTTCTATATAAGAGATTTGGCTAGGCACTTCTGCATAGATACCATCAGCTTCTTCAGTAATTAAGTTGCCAGCAGTTGCCGATATTTTAATATCCGCAGTTACGTCATTACCTGTTTCAGTAAAATCAACTGTTGCTGTGTCGGTAAATGTATCTTCTTCTACAACATCAAGCGTGCCAGTAAATGGGTTAAAGCGGAATGCCATTAGCTCCTCACGACTGAATCAAGCCTATCACCAGTATATGCAAGTGTTAATGTCGCAGTAGTAACACCACCAAGTTTATAAACTATTCCGGTTAGGTTACTACCTGTGTATGAAAGTAATATTTCATCATGCGGTTGGTTGGCAATACCTGCAACTATCTCTTGATATACTGCACCACTTTGCACTGTTGTAGCTACAGGAATATCAGGATTTACACTTTCCGCCGAGTTGGAAACAGTAGTAGTTGTCATTAGTCAACCTCTTCAATATCAATTCCTATTGGATTACCATCAGCATCACTAATGATAGTTCCTTTTCTCTTTTTAGATCGCTTACGTTCTTTTTCGATTATCACAGGCTTTTCTGTTGATAGTTGAATTGTTTGCGCTGGTGTTCTCTGAATATTCTCCATGCTTAAGCGAATACGCTCTAATGACTGCTCAGAAGCAAGTCTTCTTTCTTCCATGAGCTTTTCAGCCTCAGAGAGTTTAATACGCATTTGCTCAAGCTCTTGTTTCTGAATCTCTAGAATTTGTGACATGCGATTAGTTTCTTGAGTAATTGCATTTTTAACAGAATCATTTTCAGCATTAGCTTGAACTTTAAGCATATCAACTTGCACGCTATTAGCTTTGATTTGCACTTCTTGTTGTGCAATAGCGAGCTCTTGTTGACGCATGTACTCTTCAAACTGTTGCTTTTGAACAGTAAGTTGTGATTCAAGCTGATCTCTCTGCATCTGTAATTGCTGATCTTGAATAGAGATTTGATTCTTAACACTCTTATCTTGCATCTCCATTTGAGCAACTTGCAGTCTTGCTTGTGATTCAGTTTGTGCAATCTGTAATCGTCCTTGCACTTCAAGCATTGTAGGATCAGGAGGAGGAGGTTGTTTAGCTGCCTCTTCCTTAGCCTTCATTATCTCACCAAGCTGATTAAATGCGTTGGTGAATATTCCGTCGAGTTCTTTACCGCCTTTCATGCGTTTAATCATGTTTTGGAATAGCGCGATAGAGAAATTAAGCATTGGTGGATACTGTTCAATAAGCCCACGCATTTGGTCAAAGAACGCGCCACTTGCTTGAACAAGTTGCATACCTTCTTGCTGTTGTTGTGCTTGGTCAACTGCAATCATAGAATCGCTTGCAATTTCAATTCTATAATTTCTCTTTTTGTTATCTCGTAAAATATTAATAATTTCTTGCTTTATAGGAGCAACTGCTTGCTCTATCTGCAAGTTAGGATCTATTGGCGCTGGTAACTCTACAGGCTCCATACCCTCTTGCATTGCCATAGGCTCTGGCGCATGAGGTAAGAACACTGTTGGTGGGATTAGCTCATTAGCATCACCAACATCAAATATAGTTTCTTCATCAAACTGTTCAGCAATTATGGTTGCTAGGTTTGCAATACCATCTGAAACAAACTTAGAGAACATGTTTTGACGAACAACAAGGCCCAAGCTTGACCACTGGTTCTCTAATCTGTTTGCGGTAGCGCTCTTGTATTGCTCACTTGTACCGCGTAACAAATCACTTACTTTAAGTGTTTCGTAGAGCTGTTCAAGAGCACTTGATCGTGCAGCTTGTAATACTTGAAGCGCATTAACGTAGGCTTCAATATTCATTGTTTCAACACCAGAACTAATGCCTCCACGTGCTTTATAACTTGGCCAATTAGTTACAGGAATGTATTTTAAATCGCCCGACATGAGCGCTTCAATCTGATTACCGAGTGTTGCATCGTATAAACTATTAGTTCTAATTGCTTGAGTGACAGCAGCAATACGAGTGGTTAATCTTTCAACTTCAAGTATCTGATCTTTAACATGAGCGTAGTCAGATACAGGGATTACAGAATCAGGGTTAATACTCTGTCTAATAACTGAGCAGGGATAGAACTTCTCAAACTTAGTTACTGGCTCACTTGATTCGATAATGTTCTTATCGCCGCTTTTTTGTAACCAATAAACTTTGTTACTTGCTTCACACCAGATTTCATAAAGCTCTGCTTTACCTTCAAGCTTATCATCTTTGCGAGCAATATCTTTTTTAATAACTTCAGGGTAGCTATCAAAGTTTAAATCATCAGCGACATCAGCACCGAACATGTTTTCGGCTTCTTCTCTACCAAGGTAGGCAATACGTGCTTGCCATTCTATTTCAGATTCATTTCTAGCATCTGAGCAGAGATAATCTGTGTAAGGCACCATATCGAGAATCGCGCGCTCACTATCTTTAACCTCAACTTCAGTACTTACTAAAACAATACCACCAGGGCCAGGTTTTGATGTGCTTATATCACCATCATAAAGTTTTCCAGCAGCATCAAAGAGCTTTCCGGAAGGGTCTTTAAAAAGAGCAATTTCTTGAGATATTTTTGAGAACTTAGCAAGGTATCTTGCCCAAAGAACGCTCTGCCCAGTTAGTAAAAGCTGTAATGCTGCCTGATATCCCACTTTATCAAAATCAAAATGCATATCCATGCAAAACTGGGTATTTCTCTCAAGAATAACCGAGCCTAGCTCATGAGGAATGCCGCCCGTTCTTTTTCTAAGCCCTACTTCAGCTTTTGGAGTAGATGAGTAAAACGCAGGTATAAGAGTATTAATACAATACCACCACACGTTTAAGCGTCTATCGGTGTCAGTAAAGTTATTTAAATCGGTTTTAGCGTTAAAAAGCCTAATAGACTCTTCGGCTGTTTGAATGAATGTTTTTCTTCTCTCTTCCGCGTGAGTAATCTGTGTTTTCCACCATTTATCAGAATACTTTTCTACTAGCGGTTTGATTTTAAGCTTCATATTCTTGCTCGCTTCCCATATTTTTTAATCTTATCAATGTAAGCTTGAATTTTTATAACGCCTTTTTGATGTACTTCGGGGTGCTTTTCCCATTTTGCATCGATAAGCCGCGCTTTACAGAGATAGCGGAGAGCGTCCATGCCGTGATCGTTTCCTGTGCTGTCAGCATCCTCAGGATTTTTTTTGTCGATTGGTAACGATGGTAATGTTTCTATTAGGTATGGGCAAGTAGCAAATATATACAACAACGGCGGCTGAGCAACCAATCTTTGCCGTATTTGTGACCATCCAGAGATACGTTCATTATCCGCAGCTCTAAATGCAGGGTGTTTATATTTAGCAAAAACAGCAGTGAGCTGATCGTTAATGCTTAATCCACCATCAGATTTGAAAATAGACGGATCAGCAACACCTACAACATTCTCACCAACAGACACGCTAGCAATTCTGTTAGCCTGCTCTACGTTATCAATGCCCTTACCCCACATCTCACGGTAGATAATTATTGCGCCTTTAGGATAGGGCACCTCATTGCCATTATCATCCTTACCAGTAGATACCGCACCCCACACCGCAGCAAATGGGCTTCGATACCCCCAGTCATAACCTAAATACTTAGGCCAATGTTTAGGCACATTAAACGGCGCTACAATATGCTTACTGCTAAACTCAGGAAAGTAACTACCCTCGTTAATCTCAAAGTCACCTTCAAGCCACGCACGCACAAGCTCAGGGCTACCAACCATGTGCAACCTATCAATGTACCCAGGATCCTGAGTCATTAATATCTGGTTATCAGTCACACGGCTGGGGATATAAATATAATCAAACTTAGAGCCGTTGGGTAAAGTCTTAGTAAGTACCTTCTTGCCCATCGGGGCCGGTCTAATAAACAGCTCTTTCAACCAGCTATGCCCTACACCACCAGGGTTAAAAGTTAATATAACTTGCCCGCCACCCTTACCTCTAAGCGCTCCAAACATCTTCCATATACAGCTAGGGTCACTATAGTTACCAGCTTCTTCAATAGCGCATGAGCTTAAATTCTGTCCCTGATACTTCTGAGCATCATCATCATTAGCCAATGGCCTAAACCTAAGACGGCCACCATTAACAAAAGTAAACTGCTTTTTCTGATCCTGCCAATGGGCATTCAGGGGTAAGTAAATCTGTTTAGCTCTTTCTATTAAGTCATCTGCCTGGGGAAGTTCTTTACGAAAGAAAATAGCATTAAACGCTGGGCCTAATTGCTCCTGCTGAATAGCAAACTTACCTAAAACCCCATCAGTCTTACCACCACCTCTAGCGCCACCATAGCCAATCAACGTTATAGGGCAATGAACAAGCATCTCCTGAGGACCCCTTTGTGGGCACCATACAATCCTCTCTTGTGATGGCATACCCTCAAGCATCGTCATCTTTCTTCTCTATGTACTGAGCAATAAACTCTTCTTTAGTTAATGGCTTGGCAGATACAACAGACCTCACCTCACCACTAATTTCTAATTGGTGCTGCTCAGACCAACCAAGCTTGGTTTTTAAGAGATGCAAGAGAATAGGAGTGTTGCCATTCATCGCTTCCTCTACTGCCTTACCAGCTAGGTTTTTCTGCATACGTGTCTGGCCCTCTAGAAATGACTCCAGATAGTACTTTTCAAAGATGTACTTACTCACCCTAGCGCCTAAACAAACGCTGCCTTTAGAGAGGCCTAGGGCGGCTAAATCACGTATCTGATAGGCTAGCTGCTCGTTGTAAATGTGGCTGAGTGTGTTTTCTACAGGGCGGGTAATGGGGGGTAATACTTCGGGTAAGTCTGAATCAGTGGGGGTAATTACAGGCTCGATAGGCACATCAACGATAGGGTCAACGACGGGTTCAGGTGTTGTTTTACTGGTAGTGTCGGTGTTTGATGTCATGATTTGGGATTTTTATATGGGAGGGTGGATGTATATGTAACCGGTACCTCGCCCGTTTTCAAATTGGTTTCGTTTTGAAAAACCCTAATAGGGCTAATAGAATCAGCTAGTTGCGTTTTGAAATGGAAAGGTAAACCCATATCTGTAATACCCTACCTGCAATCTAGTTCACGAGAATTAGTATTCTAGTGAAGTAAATGTGTAATCATATCAATGCGTTATGCGCAGTCATCTAATAGCTGAATGAATGTTTCGGCATCCAGGCCTGATAGCTCACGCAACGCGCGTAGCTCAGCTATCCTGTACATCCGCTTGGTACGCTCACGATACATCCATGCCATACGTGATACGCCAAACATCTTAGCTATAGCATTTTGCGATAGACCTAAGTGCATCCTTACCACACGATAGACATTATCCCTAGGCAATGGGCTGACATGTCTATAGTTACGTACGCCATACTTATCGGCATAGCTCACTCGTTTAGCAAGTGTCATTTGTCAACACCTTAAACAGAATATAGCCAATGAAATCAGCTACGCAATTTCATTCATACCAAAATATTTACTACACCGCAACAAATATCTTTATCTTTCTATACAAAAACACTTGCATATATACAAAAGATATTGCATACTCATCACGTTGAGGCAATCAAGCCAATTGATAAGGACTATATGACACACAACGGAATCAAGCTAACAATCATCGGTGACGTACAGCTAAATAACTATAGAGGTGGCGTAGCCTACTACGGTGTTGCTACCGATCGTTCAGGCTATCGATATAAAGTTATATGGCTAACCTCTAACTTAACCAATCCACACAGCGTTGAACCACTTGATGTTCCTGTAGTTGGTGGTTTATGGGCAGCAATAAAGAACAGTGGGAGATAATCACAATGCGCCCACCCAAGTTAGTAAGAGTCTACAAAGTCCCCCACGGCTACAAAGCCCTAAACGTCCGTAGGTCATGCTCTCTTAAGAGTCCATTAGCTAACCTTATGGATTTACTAGAAGCATTAAATCTTACCCGCCAACAGGTAATGATTGAGGGTTTAGATTTTTAACATTGAGGAGAATAACATGCGAACAATCAACGAACTAAACGAGCTAGACTTTACCTATAAGGTATTAGTAACCAAGCATAAAACGTATATCGACACCGATGACTATGGAGAGTCGTTGTATATCGTATATATAACAGGCGAGGTAATAACTACTAGCGCAAGCGTTAAAATAACAGCCGATTGGAGTGTTAGCGGCGAGGCGAGATCAGACAACGAAACCTACGAGTTTGAGCCTATAGAATTCCGTAACATCTCTGTAGCTGGAACTACCATAGTTGATGAGTCAAATAAGCCTATCGATCAGGTGCGTTTACAGGGTCTGTTAGCAGTAGCATTTGAAAGCCCCGATAACGAGCTAGTCGATGCCATAAAAAACACCATCAAACACTACACTCATGACGAGATAGAGAGCATCCACGATACGCGCTGTGACTAGCATAATACGGGTAGTGAGAGTACCCGTTTTTAGCTAAAACTATCAAAATATCCCAATTGCATCCATTCCAACCACCACAATACCCCTAAATAATTCCTATACGCCTTGCGTTAACGTTTTCTACCCTCAACTAATAGGAACGTATACCCCTAGCGCAATAATCGCGCCTCGGGGCGTATACGAGTTATTCCTTGGTCAGCGATTCTAGCATTTTCTTTGTTGCTTCGGCGTCTGGTACGACGTGTCGGGCTGGTTGGGTAGGCTGGTTTGCTGGTGTGAATCCTGGCCTTGGTGGGTTCATGTAACAGCCCTTTGCCTCATCCCATTTTTTACCCTCTTCGATACGCCTCACACGCCAGCTGATTATGAGCCTGTAATGGTCTTTGTAATTGAGCTTAAACTTGTGTGGGTTTTGGGTAGCGTAATTGCTAACCGTGTTAATCCAGTATCGGTACTCTTTCTCGGAGATTTTAGCTTTAAGTTTTGCAATCTCCTCATCGCTGAGCTTTACCAATTCAGCAACCTCGGTGCGTTGGATCTCAGGCTTAGTCGGCTTAGGTGCTTTCTCAGGCACAGGCGTTTCTGGCTCCTGAATTTTCTCCTCACACTTTAAAGAGGGGGCCACGGTCGACAGACCGGGGGGTGTATTAATATATACTCTTCTCTTACTCTTACTCTCTCTCTTACTCTTGTATAGCTTTGTATCGTTTTGTATAGCGTTTGTATCCGTTTGTATGGCGTTTGTATTTACACTCTCCCATCTCCTTGATATCGCTGCCTTTCTTTTGTTTGATATCTCTGTTGCTTTGGTCTCGCGAAGGGTCATTTCGCGCATTACGTACTCACTCCAGAGGTAATTTTCGTCTGTTTTTAGCAGTCCTAAATCACACAGAAATGTTTTGTATGCGTTTGTATCGCCAATATTATTTTTGTATAGTTTTGTATAGGTTTGTATAAACATGTCATCGTCACACCTAATTTTGTGTGTCTCTTCCCGACATAATGTCTCTATCAAAATGACGTATAGGCCATAGCCCTCTAGACCATACTCGGCTAGAAGGCGCTGCATAGATAGGTCTAGGCGACCGTCGAGATCCCATTTAATCCAATTCTCCCTACGCATTTTTCTCTGCCTCCTCTTGCGCATCTAATGCATCTTGATCAGCCTTCAATCTATCTAGGAAATCATCCCCACTAATCTTAGCTTCTTTCGCTAGGTCTCTGAGCTGTAAGAGTATATTTAACTGCGTGATCTTCGCGTCGCACTCTAGGTAATCGTATCTACTACACGATATGCCTAGCCGCTTAGCCATTGCGTACCGCGTTAGCCCTAATTTCTCCCGTATCGTTTTCACTATCTTCATTTATTTTACTCCTATATAAAAAATATTGTAAAAAACTCTTTACATGTGCATTATTATTATAGTATAACTCTTTTGTTGAAGATGTAAAGCCAATAACGGCAATTTTGTTGAGGAACAAAAAATGGACGACGTAAAAAACGACTACCTTGAGCTCGCAAAGCAGCTAGTACTAGAGCAGAAAAGAAAGATTGAAGAAGCTATTGAGCGCAAATTAAAACTCGAAGCTGCTATCAAGAATGCTGAGCGTAAAGAGGAGGTAGAATAATGGAAACTATAGGTAAAGAATTTGCAGCGGCTCTCATAGCTGCTACAGCTAAGATAGAAGGTGCTATTAAAGATAGCCGTAATCCACACTTTAAGACTAACTATGCCGACCTAAGCAGCGTCATACAGGCTATTAAAGAGCCTCTTACAAGCCACGGCATTACATTCATACAGCGTTCACACATTGGACAAGACTCTGTAAGAGTCGAGACCATGGCCGTGCACGTCACCGGCGAGATGTTATCTCTTGGCATGGTCGATGTACCGGTTAACAAAAAAGATGCTCAAGGGTACGGTTCAGCAATGACCTATGCTCGTAGGTACGGTCTATCGCTTGGTTTCGGTGTGCCATCTCTTGATGATGATGGTAACGCAGCCGTAGCGAGAGCGCCTAAGCCTACACAAGAGTACTACAACTCTGTCCCCAAACAAGTATTAGACGCGCAACCACAAAAGTACTACTACGCTATCCCCAAAGAAGTATCAGATGAGCAAAGTAGGTTTTTTAAAACTCGCGGGATCGTTTGGAACGATTTTTTTGAGTGCTACGAGTCACCTATAGACCTCGGTGCAAAGCTAGCTGATAAGCTAATCGACCCTAACACTGGGGAGCTCAAACGATGACAACACTATATGAGCTAACCGGTAGAGCTAAAGAAATATACGAGGAGCTGTTACACACCGATGACTTGCAGCTGCGTGCACTATTGATTGAGGAGCTAGATAAATACGCTAGTGCAATCGATGACAAGTTAGAAGCCTATTGCATAGTTGTTAAGAACCTAACCGCCGAAGCTGAAGCGCTAAACACCGAAGCTAAAAAGCTTAAGACTCGCGCTGAACGAGTAGAAGCTACAAAAGAGCGAGTGATGGAACGACTTAAGATGTTAGTAGAACCCGGCGTTAAGTGGAACAAAGGTGTGCATGGCTTTCGTTGGCAAAAATCAAAGGCTGTTAAAATTATTAACGAGTTTGATATACCCACGACGTACATGAGAGAGATTCTAAAATACGAACCTGATAAAAAACAGATTGCCGCTGACATTGCATGTGGCGCTGTTATTCCAGGATGCATTCTAGAAGAACGAGACAACTTAAAAATAATATAAGGAACATATGAGCGAAAGACGACCAACAAAAGTATTTAAATCAGGATTATCAATCGGCCTACAGATTGCCGCTTGGGAGAATGACAAAGGTGTTTCATACACCATTCAAAAAAGATTTAAAGATAAAGACTCAGGCGAGTATAAAGAAACTAAATCACTTTATGCAGCCGACCTTGCAGCGCTTGCGCTACTTGCGCCAGCAGCAATTCAGTATGCAGATGATTTGTACGAGAGCAGAAGAGCAGGTGACAACGCAGCCGACGCAAAGAGAGGAGCAGCGCCGGTAAAGATGCCACCACTTGATACGGATGACATTCCTTTTTAGTTCGTTCCTCAACACTCGTGGCCCCGGAGTTATACGGGGCGTTTTTTAAGAGGATTATATGATTAAAACAATATTGATTGAGCTTATAGATATTGCCGCAACTGTATTTGTTGTTGGTTCTTTATTTTACTTACTAGCTGTGTCTGTAAATTACATGGTGAGACTATGAGTTATATCGACGATGCACTTTCAGAATTTAGCGCAGAAGAGAAAGCTGATTTTCTAAACTACCACAAAGAGAACCCCAAGGTGTGGCGTGCGTTTGAATACTACGCAGCACACGCAATGATGAAGGGCGTAAAGGTTGGCTCAATGGCGGTAGTAAATCGCATCAGGTGGGAATCAGAAATAGAAAAGCCCGAAGCCGAATCGTTTAAGATTAACAACAATTACGCTCCTTATTACGCACGAGTGTTTAACGCAAAGTATAAGAAAGCTTTCTTTGAAACTAGAGAAGCAGGGGACAAATGAAACGAACATACACAATACAAGCAGAAGATCATCACGATGAGATTGAGTTGGTTAGAGCTGTACGTGTGAATGATTATGTAAATGCAATTGAAAGCATGGCGCATGAATTACGATTGAAAACAAAATATGACACATGCGATATGGATACAAATTGGGTATCAGTACGTGAGTGGTTTCTAAACACATTAAAAGAATATCAAATAGAGATATGACAAATATAGTTGCTGTATTTGGATTGTTAGTTCTTTTTGCGATTGTAGTTTCTCTAGCGTTTTATTTATTCATTAGTATTTTGGATAGGTTGATATGATACAAAGATTCGTAAATAAATTTATGGAGCGTAAAGATGTTTTAAGTCAAACATTTGCAGAGAACCCACCTAAGAACTACAAAGAAATAGTAACTGAAGTTATTAAGTTAATCGGTGATTTAGAATTATGCTACAAGAGAATAACCGAAATAAATGACGGCTACTATCAAGGAACTCTTTTATATATTATTCCCGAAAATTCTTGTCAGCCATCAGATTATTACTATGTAAAAGTGAGCTATGGGTCGTGCAGCGTGTGCGACACATTGTTACGTATTAATGACTGCGACCACGAGACAGAACGTTTAAACGGTCACATGACTTTAGCATTGCATATTGTACAGAACTTAAAACAAATAGACGGAGATATAGTATGACCACTGACTCTTACGGCGTAGAGATTAAACCTGGTGACATCATAGAAGCGGTTGATTGCCCTGCTAACTCTGGTGAGAAATATCATGTGTGTTATCAAATTGGTTGTAATGACCCAGAAATAAGAGATTTAGGTAATAACAATATAGATGTGTGGAAGTTGTACAAAGAAATAAAAAACCTCGGACATTTTTCTTTACATTTAGATAAACTTTGCAATGAGGATTTTACATATCATTTTGATTTTGATTTAGAGACATTAAAACAAAACGGAGTAACAAGTTTAATTATTAACGGAACTGAGTTTATTAAGGAGTAATTACTATGACCACCCCAAGCCAACGACAACACAAAGAAGAATGCCGTCTGTATAAAGCTATCGCACACGTATTCGATGGCCGTATAGACTTAACCGACAAGCAGAAAACTGACTTAATTCACCTGTGCTACGACGCGGCGAAGAGAGAAGAGAAAACATCAGTGGACTGTGCAGTAAGTGAAGCTCTTAGCGCAGCTCATGAGCAGGTGCCGTTGTCTAAAGCTACGTTTGGTAGGAGGACATTCCCATGAGTAAAAATGCTACCAAGTGGGTACAGTGTACCGCTGAAGAGTATTCAAAATTGTATAAACATGACTTATTGCTTTACAGCTACGGCACAAATCCTGATGGGGATGATACTTTACAGATGTTTGGCTCGTTGGGTGACGAGGAGAAGGAACTTATAAAATTTCATCGCTCCTGCGCTAGAGAGCAAGCACACGATAAAATTAAGTTAGATTCGAAGTATTACATAGCGACAGAATGGGGCGAAGATTAAAAGGACATTTCCATGAAAGAAAAAATTAAGCTGTTACTGATAAAATTATTAGATTTTACATTGTGGTTGATAGCGATACTTATTTTTGCTGGAATTGCTGTAACTTTAGTTATGTTTTTGTTTGCATATCTTGAATTTATGGCTGGGATTATTTGGTGATTGTAAGAGCAGGAGAAGGCCATGATTAAAGAACCAGACACTAATACATTAGATACAGAAGCATTGGATCAAATGGCAGAAGTTATTATGCGAACCAACCGTTTAGTGAATGATGTTTCATATGGCAAAATAGAAAAAATTCCCGATTGGGAAGAATGGAAGAAAAAGAAAATGGAAGAAACGAAAGTAACAGCAAAAACTATAGAAGACGAAATTAAAGCATCTATCGATGCTAAAACTGATTTCCACACAATGTACAATAAATCACTGAACGCTCACATCGCAGTAAAGATACTGAACTTATTATTTTCAGAGATGTGTATAGGCCAAGAGCCGAATTCGTTTCAGCAAGAAGTTATCGCTTTGTGCAAGACGCAGTTGTAATGAAAAATAATATGACAAGCAAAACAAAAAAGAAGCAAACATACGTAGTAATTAGAACATATTCAGCAGGTGTATTTGCAGGGTATTTAGTAAAAAGAAAAGGTAAAGAATGTGAACTAATAAATGCCCGTCGTATTTGGTACTGGAAAGGTGCCGCATCACTATCACAGTTAGCTAACGAAGGTGTGAAATGTCCACTTGAGTGTAAATTTGCACAACCCGTGCACGTCGAGCTTACAGAAGTAATTGAAGTACTATATGCAACTGAAGCAGCACGTAACAATATTGAGGCGGTGCCTGTATGGCAACAGTAAATTATGGCGATGGGTTTGGCTTTGGCGAAGGCAGTGGCGCAGGCGTAGGATCTGCCGCTGGATACGGCAGCGGCGGTCCCTTTGGCAAAGGCAATGGCAGTGGCGGTGGCAGCTACACTGACTTTGGCGAAGGCTATGGATATAGCTATTGCGACGGTTTTGGCTCAGGCGATGGCGACGGCTATGGCTTAGGCGATGGCACTGGCTAAATGATTTGATTGATGAGGTTGTAGAGGAGGAGGAAAAGGAGAAATAATATGACAAGCAAAACATTAGAAAAACTATTTGATTTATATAGTCAATTATCAAACATAAAGACAGACTTTAAAGAGCATCCTGCTACCAAGAGTCGGTTCGGATCATTAGTTATTACTAAACTTGAAGAGGCTATACATTGGCTGGATGATCTGATTGTTGAGGTTGCAAGGAAGGGAGAGGAAGAGAAATAATTATGACAGGAGAAATCACGGCAACGTGCGTGCTAATAGGTATTATAATTTTTTTGAGTATTAGTTTTAAATCTTGCGTATACAGGGACTACGAATATCGAGAAAAGATGATCTCAAATGGATACGAAGAAGCCTTGCAAGGTAATGTACGTGTGTGGAAGAAGGCTTGTGAGAAGTAACCTGCATCGGTGCAAATCCGGTCGGCGCGAGTTTTAAAGGAAGTATATGTGGGAACCAGATATAAATAAATTACAAGCAGCCGCGTATAGAGATGGATTAAATGACGCATTGCGTATTATAGACAAATATAAAGAGCAATTAGATCAAACATTATACGAAGATACTTTACAGGTGATTGTTTGCGACGAGCTTATTCAATTAATTGAGGCGAAGACACAAGGATTATTAGATTAAGCGCGGAGGAGAGTATGAGTAACAATGATGATTTTATATTTTTCCTGCAAATAGTAAAAGTAGTGTTTATTTCATTATGTCTTTTTTGTCTTTTTTTTGCAGGGCTAGATTGCTTGTTTAAGTAGGCGCCAAGGAGAGAGTATGCCCAGAAATATCTATGAAAAAATATCAATAGTATCAAACAAATCTATTTTAGGGGATTTTACAAATTACCTAATTCAGTTTGTTGTTTCAGTTGATGGCTTAACTGTAGCGGGAAGAAACGGAGAGCGCTACGATGTTATTGCAATGGATGTTTTCGAAGAGAGACTTTCCGACGTAAGAGATAAGTTTGTGCAGCACTTGGCAGATAAAGGCAAGGAATAACATGTACGCGCTACTACGCAAGATTAAGTGTTGGATGGGGTGGCATAGTTGGTACATTTGGTACGTCTGTTATCCATATTATATTGGTGGAGCATGTATAGATTTAAGTCAGCAAGAAGTTCAAAACGACATTGTAGTGTCTTATAAGTGTAAGCACTGTGGGAAGAGGCTTTAACATGTACGACTACGACAACTACAGAGAGCGGCTGAGAGCGTGGTATGGGTTTGATCAGGTAGATGATCATTGGATAGATTCTATACGTTATGTGTATAAGAGTAGGTTTTATTTACAGGGGTTATTATGAGCACATACGAAGAAGGCTACAAAGACGGCCTAGCAGCACAACAAGATCATATCCTTACATTGCAAAAGCTAGTAGTAGAATGCCAGCAGGAGATGAAGGTTAAGGATGCAGAAATAACAAAACTCAAAGATTCACTACAATATCAATATGAAAAGGTAGCAGAATTAGAAAAAGACGATGAGCTTTTACGTAATCAAATTGATTATATGATGAATGGTAACGAAGTTTGTGATGAAGCTGCTAGAATTACTATTCAGGCTAAGGATCTAGAAATAATACGACTTAAAGAATCACTAGAGTATCAACTTATATCTACAGGCGAGAGCCTATTGGATAAGTAAATTATGGCAACACCTGAAGAGTTAGCAAAAGAATACAGCAATAAAATCGACATATCACATATAGAAAG
>JACCDR012242314.1_pt1 | contig 37270 bp, 16 predicted proteins | sample 7446431 | NCBI WGS metagenome assembly JACCDR01 (sample SAMN15323443, study PRJNA562643) | freshwater metagenome | isolation source: river surface water | place: USA:Blue River Watershed | collected 2017-08-17 | reverse complement strand
GGGCTTTTTTATTTATCGTGATTCTGGCGATGAAGTACTTGGAGAGTAGTACAGCGAAGCCGGGAATTAAGAACGCAACCTGCGTTGCGTTCTTCCGGCAGAGCCCCCCGAGCTCTGCGAAGGGGGTGAACGTAAACGAAGCCACCCTGTCTAAGCCTCCAAACTCACCGCAGCCAACAGTTTGGTGTTGTCCGGTCTGAACAATCCCGAGCTCTGCGAGGGATATGAAGGCTCCCAATAAAGCCAAAGAGCCCACTCATTCGAGTGGGCTTTTTGCTTTATGGAACGCAGGCGGTCGACCAACCGGGCAGGGCAACTCCATGCGAAGACCCAAAAAAAAGCCCCGATTTAAAATTGGGGCTTTGCATGATCGACAAAATTAATATTTTTTACCTATTCCACCGCGATAATCATCGTTGTGACACGTTTTGCATTAGCCGAAAAAGGTAAAGGCTAACTTATTACCATCCAAATCTCGGACATAAGCACCGTAAAAACGGTTTGGAATGCGCTGCCCAGGCGCGCCATCACAAGTTGCGCCTAATGCTATGGCTTTGTGGTAAAGCGTGTCGACTTCGACTTTATCTTTGGCTGCAAAAGCCACCATAGTGCCATTGCCAGGGTGTGGATCTTCTTTATTAAATGGTACACAGACTGACAACATAGGGCTAGCCATGGATTTGCCAAAAAAGACAATACGTTCCATCGTCAGCAGTGGTTTTGCACCAATATCTGCAAGCAGATGTTGATAAAAATCACAAGCTTTCGCCAGATCATGGGTACCAATAGTGACGTAACTAATCATAGAGTTCCTTGCTTCGTTGGAGGTATATTGACATCGTTAGTTATGGAGAAGACCCATATTAGGATCACTTGCGGTTTGGCTTTTTAACTTGATATCGGCCAGTACTACGTCAAGTGGTGCGTGCAAATAGGTTGCGCCATATGCACTAAAAAATACGCGCAGTACACGACGGATATGTTGCAGTTGCTCAGGTATTGAACGTGCGACATCTTGTAAAAACATCTGATGAATCATATCGATACCGACCAACATCCCCAGTAAATGATCCGTCGAAAACTTGGCATCCAGTGGCTCTGATTGACCCAAATACCAATAGCTTTGGTATTGTTCCAGCCAATGACATAAATGTTGGCAGGTGGCATCTGGACCGAGTTCAAACATCCGCTTTGCTAACTCGGGTGGTAATTGTTGATGGCTTTGCAGAATTTTGACTAAGCAAATGTGTGATTCACTTTGTAAAAATTGCAGCAACTGCCAACAAAACTGTGTCAATGCCTGCAGAAAATCGTGCTCATGATTAATTTTACTTTGCAAACTTTGGGCAAATTCATCCGTCTGAGATTGCAAAACGGCATCTATAAGCGCGTGTCTATTCTGATAACGTGAATAGAGGGTGGCTTTGGATATGCACGCGCGTTGTGCTACGGCTTCCATCGTGACGCCCATGACGCCGGACTCCATCAAAATAGCCCGTGTTGCATCGATGATGGCAATATCTTTATTGCGATCTATAGGTCTACCGCTACTCGCCCGTTTGCTGCTGTGCATCGCTACCTCAGTACTAATTGAACGATAGTGTACAATAATTGCTTGTTTTACAGTCAAAAGCAGACCATAATGCCTTTTCTATACACTAGCGTTTAATAAATGCATGCTTGCAGTATAACTTGAGGGTGTTGATGATGCGACCTTTAAACTTGATTCTGATGTGTTTTTTTCTAAGTTCGCTCGCGGGCTGTTTTCAAGCAAAAACGGCAGTCAATGCTGCGGATAGCAAACCCCGGTTGGTGTATACCGTACCGTTAGCGCCTAGCGATAGCCAAACGATGCGCCTCAGTGGCGTATTAAAACCACACAAAGAAACCCCCATTGCCTTTCAAGTCAACGGACGAATCAAAACCCGTGTTGTCGATGCGGGTGACAACGTAAAACCAGGTCAAATCTTATGGACACTGGATGACCGTGATTTTCAGCAACAATTACAAACCGCTAAAGCACAGCAATCGGCTGCTACTGCGGCGTTAGCGACGGCATCAGCTGAACTTAAGCGTTTACAGGCCTTGCAACAGCAAGGATATATTAGTGCACAAGGCGTGGAGCGAGCGTTGCTGCAGTTTAATCAAGCGACCGCTGAACTAGAAGCGAGTGAGGCTCGCCTACAACAGGCGCGTTTAGCCCTATCGTACACCAAGGTGACAGCGCCAGAGGCTGGTGTGATTCAGCAGATCTTCGCCGAGGTCGGCCATGTTGTGGCCGCCGGACAACCGCTTGCGGTGCTGGCATCCAGTTCGCCGCCTGACATTGTGCTGCAGTTACCACAGCGAATATCCCCCCCAGATCAGGCGACCTTGCAATGGGGAACTGCCAGCATCAAGTTAACGCTGCGAAATTTTGAAGCGATGAGTGATAGTCGTAGCTTAACTCGGCAAGCTCGCTATCGTTTGCCCGAATGGCCACTGACCACAACATCGAACGCCTCACCTGATGCCGTGCAATCGCCGCTTAATTTTGGCCAGATTGTGCAAGTTGAAATCCCCGTGTCTGACCTGCAAAACATGGCTTACTCAATCGGCACTACCTCCAATGCCACAATATCTGGAGTAACAACCGCCAATGCCACAACCAACCCTGTGGCTGTGCTACCAACGTCAAACATACCTGCAACAGAAATGCTGATGAAAGTGCCGATCAGTGCCATTGATGAGCGCGGTCAACAACCGCAAATTTGGCATATTGAGGATGGTAAAGCCCAAGCCGTCGCCATCAATGTGCAGCAAATTAGCGAAGAATATGCCTTGATTACTACCAATCTTGCGGTCAACAGCAAAGTCATTCGATTGGGAGTGCATGTGTTAGAGCCAGGCATGGCGGTGCAGGAGTGGCAACCATGAGTTTTAATCTGTCAGCGTTGGCGGTGCGAGAAAAATCCATCACGTTGTTTTTTATTTTGGTCTCTATCATTGGCGGTTTGTATGCATTTTTATCGCTAGGACGCGCCGAAGATCCAAGTTTTACCATTCGTGCCATGGTGGTGTCAGTGCAATGGCCTGGTGCGAGCGCCGAGCAAATACAGCAGCAAGTGGTTGATCGGTTGGAGAAGCGAATTCAAGAAGTACACAACGTGCATCGTATCGATAGCCAACTCCAACCTGGACAGGCAAATTTGACGATTGAATTCAAAGATTACACACCATCGGCACAGATCCCTGATTTGTTTTACCAAGTCCGGAAACGGATGCAAGAAGAACAAGCATATTTGCCGGCGGGGGTGTTGGGACCTCAGGTAAATGATAGTTTTGCCGATGTTTATTTTAGCTTGATGTCATTATCAGCGCCGGGTTTGCCATTTCGAGAATTAAGCCGGCAGGCAGAAAAACTGCGAGATCACTTAATTGCCATTGATGGGGTAGAAAAAGCACAACTGATTGGCGATCGTTCTGAACGTGTCTATGTCGAGTTTGATACGGCCAAGATGGCCGCCCTCGGGGTCAGCATGGCGCAGGTACAGCAACAATTAGCTGGATTTAATCAGTTATTGCCAGCTGGTTATATGAAAAGTAACGGGCCGCAGCTCCTCGTCAGATTATCTGCGCGCGCGGATTCGCTGGACGAGTTTGGTGCCTTGCCACTGAATATTCACGGTGCTGTGATCCGTTTATCGGATATTGCCACCATCAAGCGTGGTTATGAAGACCCTGCGCGTTTTCTGGTGCGAACCGCAGGTGATGACGCCATTTTGCTAGGGATCGTGATGAAGCCTGGGGAAAATGGCCTCGCGCTGGGGAAAAAGGTCGCCAGCTTTTTACAGCAGTATCAGCAGCAGTTGCCGCTGGGTATGCACATTCATCAATTGACCAACCAAGCCAATGCAATCGCAGCGGCGGTGGATGTATTTGAAATCAAATTCTTACTGGCGGTGGCCGTAGTGATGCTGGTCAGTATTTGGGCCATTGGCCTCAAGGCTGGCATCGTGGTGGGCATAGCGATCCCGCTGACGCTGGGGCTTACTTTTTTATTGATGAAAACCGTCGGCATCAACCTTGATCGCATTACCTTGGGGGCATTAATTATTGCGCTTGGGTTATTGGTGGACGATGCCATCATTGCGATAGAGATGATGATGGTCAAAATGGAACAAGGTATGGCACGGCTGCAAGCTGCCAGTTATGCATGGTCGGCCACGGCGGCTCCCATGTTGTTTGGTACCTTAGTGACCATCGTTGGTTTTGTTCCCGTCGGTTTTGCCAAGTCTGGCGTAGGGGAATATACCGGCAATATTTTTTGGGTGATCGGTTTTGCGCTACTGATTTCATGGCTGGTCGCTGTGACCTTTACCCCTTACCTTGGCGTTAAATTATTGCCACAACAGCACCACGCTTCCGTGCAACATAACCCTTATCAAAGTGCGCATTATCAGCGATTTCGTCAGCTGGTCACGTGGTGCGTGACGCATAAACGTGTGGTGTTATTGGCGACGCTTGGCGGTTTAGTACTCTCAATGCTATTAATGGCAACCACAGTGCAAAAACAGTTTTTTCCAAGCTCAGATCGTCCCGAGGTTCTGATCAGTGTTTATATGCCCAACGGTACTCATATTGATAATACCGATGCGACGGTTCGGCAGATTGAGCAATATGTAAAAACCTTACCTGGTGTGCGCTCGATGTCGGCGTATATCGGTGCAGGGGCGCCACGATTTTTTATCTCCGCCAACCCAGAGCAACCCAACGCAGCCTTTGCCAAGTTGTTATTAGTGGCTGAAGATACCCAGCAGCGCGATCAATTGGTGCAGCAGTTGCAACAATGGGTTGATGCGGGTCATGTGTCGCAAGCTCGAGTACGGATCAGCGGTTTACTTTATGGGCCTCCGGTGGCCTGGCCGGTCAGTTTTCGGGTGTTAGGGCCCGATCCGCAGGTTTTGCGCCAGATCGCCAGTCAGGTGCGTCATGTCATGGCACAAGATGCAAATTTAGTGGCTCCCCATTTCGATTGGGATGAGCGACAACCCATGTTGCAGCTGCAGATGAACGTCGATGCACTTGCACGACACGGGTTTACACCGGCCGATATTGCGCAGCAGTTGCAATGGCAATTGGGGGGCAGTTTGGTCAGTCAGTTGCGGGAGGATATTCGACAGGTTGCGGTGGTCGCACGATTAGCGCAGCAACAGGTCAAGGATCTACACAGCATTGAGCTCAAAACCAGCCAAGGCCATAGTGTGGCTTTACATCAGTTGGGAGATATCCACATCCAATATGAAGAGCCATTATTAAAACGACTCAATCGACATAATTATCTAGCAATTCATGCAGATGTAAGTGGTGCGCAGCCGAATGATGTGTCCAATCGGGTATGGCAGCAGCTGCAGCCACTGGTCAATACCTTGCCCGTCGGATATCAATTACAGCAGGCGGGCGTGGTGGAAGAATCCGGCAAAGCCGACGCCTCCATTCAGCGGCTGATGCCACTGATGGTGGTACTGATGCTGGTGTTTATCATGCTGCAAATGCGCTCCTTTACCGGCACCTTAATTGTGGTGGCCACGGCGCCGCTTGGTCTGATTGGTGCCACCTTGGCACTGCTAGTGTTTGCCAAACCATTTGGCTTTGTGGCACTGCTTGGACTTATCGGTTTAGCTGGCATTTTGATGCGAAACACCCTGATTTTAACCCAGCAAGTGAGTGATAACCTCTCCGAAGGCTTGCCGTTTCAAACCGCAGTGATCGAAGCGGCGGTGCAGCGAGCACGACCGGTATTACTCACGGCGTTGGCGGCCATGTTGGCTTTTGTTCCTCTCACCTTTGATACCTTTTGGGGGCCGATGGCTTATGTCCTGATTGGTGGCGTTGGGGTTGGCACTGTCATTACGCTGTGTGTGGTTCCGGCACTTTATATGCTGTTATATCCGCTACGTCGCCACCATGCAGATACCACGGTTGTTTAGGCCAGACGACAATGCGCCCAGCATCATTTTGCTGTCTAGAATTAGTTTTACGGGTAGATGGTGGTGAGTTCAGGCGGCGGCACTGTTCATTTATAAAAGCTGTGCGGCAGAATGCCGCGCAAGCTTTTGATGTCCCACTATACTAAGAGCTTGATTTTGAATACAACAAAGGCGAACTTGCCTTAGATTGGAGTCTTCAGCATGCTCTATCCAATGTCTCGGATTCGATTAGTGATCAACAAGGGCTTGAGCTCTGCGTTATCTCAACCTAGCTTACACGCGGGTATTTTGCCTACAGTTGCCACCACGCTTGTCACCACATTTGCGTGTCTGGCGATTGTTGGCAGTGGTGCGCAGGCGGCCGAGCCTACGGATACCGAATCGAGTGTCGAGCGGCTGAGTGTTATAGGTTCGCGTCTTGCGGTGCGCTCCGCAACCGACACCATGGCGCCTCTGGATATTATTAGTCAGCAGCAGCTAGCCGATACAGGAGTATTAGAGACGGCCAAAGCGTTGCAACTATTGATCCCAAGCTTTAATTTTCCAACGTCATCGGTGACCGACGGTTCTGATGCGGTTCGGCCAGCCAGTTTACGCGGTTTATCACCCGATCACACTTTGGTACTGCTCAATGGTAAACGTCGTCATGGCACAGCGTTGGTCCATCTCAATGGCACCATGGGCAAGGGAAGCTCGAATGTTGATTTAAATACGATTCCTATTGCCGCCATCAAGCGAATCGAAATTCTGCGTGATGGTGCGGCCGCGCAGTATGGCTCCGATGCCATTGCGGGCGTTATAAATATTGTGTTGAAGGATGCTGAACAGGGCGGCGAGCTACAGACATTAGTAGGGCAAACCTTTGAGGGAGATGGCGAGCAGGTCAAAGCCAGTATCAATTCTGGTTTCGCGCTTGGCAATGCTGGTTTTTTACAGTTAACGCTAGAACAGCAACAAAAGCAGGGCACAAATCGGGCCGGGCTCGACCCGCGTGAGCAATATAATCGCGTGGGCGGGCAATTGGATCCGCGCGAAGCGACCTTCAACCGATTAAATCATAAAGTGGGGGATGCGGCCTACCAGCACACCGCCGTGCTTGCCAATACGGCCTATCAGTGGCAGCAACTGCAAGGCTATGGGTTTGCCGCTATAAGTAGTCGTGACACTCAATCACATGCATTTTATCGGATTGCGAAAGATGCGCGTAATATCCCAGAAGTCTATCCTGATGGTTTTTTGCCGCAGTTAGCCCCACAATCGGATGATTATTCCTATGTCGTAGGGCTGCGCTCTGATGCCATGCTGTGGCAATGGGATATGGCGCTGAGCCAAGGACAAAGTCATTACGCGTATTTTGTCAACGATTCCATCAATGCATCCGTCGGGCCTGCGAGCCCAACATCAGCGTTTGCTGGGCGGCTGAGTAATGGCGAACGCGCGCTGAGTTTTGATATGAGTCGCGCGTTTGACCTGTGGCAACAGACGCCATTAGAGCTGGCATTTGGCGGCAGTTATCGTCAGCAGCAGTACCAGATCCGCCAAGGTGATGAGCTGTCGTGGCGAAATTTTGGTTATCAAAATAAAGCCGGCGGTATTCAGGGGTTTGGCGGTTTTACGCCTGAATCAGAAGTTGATGCCAAACGCGCGCAGCGCGGTGTTTACGCTGACATGGAGCATCAACTTAGCACAGTGCTAAGCTGGGGCGCGGCTTTGCGTTATGAATATTACGATGGCTTTGGCTCGCATCAAAGTTATAAAGTTGCGGCACGGTATGACATTAGCGATACCATGGCGCTGCGCTTAACGCGGAATGATGGTTTCCGTGCGCCCAGTGTACAGCAATTGTATTTTTCCAATTTATCCACTCTATTCGTGGCCGATCCTAAAACGGGCGTGCTGCAACCTACTGAGTCCGGTACCTTTAACAATATCGATGTGGTGACACGGGCGTTAGGCCAAGGCGATTTGCAACCCGAGCGCTCTGATAGTTTCAGTGGTGGTATCACTTACAATGCCGATGATGGTTTAACATTCACGCTGGATACGTATCGGATTGCGATTGAGGATCGCATCATTCTTACGGGGAATGTGACCCGTGCCGACAGTGCCAGTTTAGCGCAATTGCTCGGCAATTCCGGCGCCAATAGTGTTCGCTTTTTCACCAATGCGGTAGATACCACCACTACGGGGGTTGAAGCCGTCAGTACCTATCGATTTACTCCTACCACTTGGGGGGATTGGAAGGCGTCATTGAGTCTGCAATACAATAAAAACGCGATAGACGCTATTAAAGTTCCGCCGTTGTTGGATGCTTTGCAGCTCAAACTGTTTGATGCGGTGGAACAAGTGCGGATCACCAAGGCCAACCCTCGGCGCGCGGCCGTGTTTAGTTTGCAGCATGACATCGGCGCTTGGCAGCATCAACTACGCGCCAATTACTTTGGCGCTTATACCATAGGGTTTGCCACTGGTGATAAAACCTTTGCCGCCAAAACCATCGTCGACATTAGCAGTCGTTATCAATGGTCTGACCGATTGGCGCTGAGTATAGGTGTCAGCAATCTGCTGGATACTTATCCTGAGCCGCAACCGACCATCAATAGTTTTAATGGCATTTTTAAATACCCCAATACTAACGCACCTTTTGGTTTTAATGGCGGTAGCTTTTATGCCGAAGCACGTTGGTCGTTTTAAACGCGTGGTATGCGTTAAGAGCTGAGCCGCATGCTGATTCGCCTATTCCGCGCCCGATCACGAAAGACACAGTCTCTAGCGTGGGCGCGGTGAAACTTTAAGCCTAACAAGACGGCGTTAGACGCTATGCCCAAGGCGTACTGGGGGGTAAGGGTTTGATCATATCCAGTTGCTGCATCAGCTGCTGATAACAGTGACTCAGCGCATGATCGTCGTTGGGTTGGCGCAACTGTTGCTCCAGTGCTCCAGCGGCCTGGCTCAGTGCGGGGGCATCAAATAAGGCGGCGGTGCCTTTGAGGGCATGGGCTTGGTATTGCAAGCTGGCTAAATCCATCTGCTGCCACGCTTGGGCGAACAATTGTTGTTGAGCTGCCAAACCTTGAAGAAATCCTTGTTGTAACAAACGTTTTTCATGCTCGGGCAGCTGCAGTTGTTCGGCTTTGCCTTGGCCAAAATAGTGGGTTAACACTTTGGCAAATTGTTGTCGCTGGATCGGCTTGGCCAAATGATCGACAAAACCAGCAGCTATATAGCTGTCAATTTCATGTTTCATCGTATTGGCGGTCAGCGCAATGCATGGCGTACTATTGCCAGCTGCATGTAATAACGTAATGGCGCTGACACCGTCCATTTCTGGCATTTGGATGTCGGATAAAATCAGGTCAAAATCTTCGGACATGGCCGCCTCCACCAGCTGACGGCCATTATTTACCGCCACCACATCCAAACCGCTATGCTGTAGCATGCGAACCAGCAGCAGTTGGTTATCTGGCTGATCTTCCGCCAGTAACACGCGGCCTTGCCAGCGCTGTTCCGATACCGGGTTGGTGGTGGTGATTTGTCGTTGTTCAGGTGCTTCATATCGCATGCGGGTATCTGGCGCCATCGCGGCGTGCACCGTCACGGTAAATACACTGCCCACGCCGGGTTCTGATTGCAGGCTAATACTGCCACCTAAACGTTCGGCTAATTGTTTGGATATAATAAGCCCAAGTCCGGTACCGCCAAAGCTGCGCGAAATACTATTATCGGCTTGGGTAAAGGCTTGAAATAACTTTTGTTGTTGGCTCGGTGCTATACCTATGCCACTATCAGATACCTGAATACGCAGCTCATCATGCTGGTAGCCGACCGTCAGTCGGACAAAACCTTGTTGGGTGAACTTGATAGCGTTGTTGCTAAGATTGAGCAAAATTTGTTTTAGTCGTGTTGGGTCGGTTAACACCTGCTGGGGTAACGGCCATTCATAGCACACTTCAAAGGCCAGACCTTTGCGCCGCGCCCGCTCTGCCATGATATCCGCCACTTCGAGTAACAGCGCGACAATATCTACCGCCAGTGTTTCTAGCTCAAGCTTGCTCGCTTCAATTTTGGATAGATCTAACACATCGTTGAGCAACGACAACAAATGTTTGCCGTTTTGACAAATACTACTGATGGCTTGTTGATGTTCGGTGGGATGAATTTCACCCGCTAAAATAGCTTCAGCATACCCAATCACCGAGGTTAACGGTGTGCGAATTTCGTGGCTAATCATCGCCAAAAAGCGGCTTTTGGCTTGATTGGCCAGATCCAGTTGTAAAGATAACTCTTCCAGTGCTTGGCGCTGTTTGATCAGTTTAATGTGGGTATTCACTCGAGCTAAAACTACATCGGTATTGTAAGGTTTGTGGATGTAGTCTTCCGCGCCCAGCTGTAGGCCGCGTTGCTCTTGTTCTGCAGAGTGTTGGCCGGTCAGAAAAATCACGGGCACTGATGCGGTTTTCGGGTCTGAGCGAAGGGCTTCTAAGGTGGCAAATCCATCCATGTCGGGCATGACAACATCGAGTAACACCAAATCAGGGAGTTCGCGTTGACATTGTGCAAGTGCTTGGGCACCGCTGTTGGCTAGCCGAATATGGTATTGGTCGCGCAACACGGATGCTAATAATTTTAAACCGGCTTTTTGATCATCCACCAGTAGGATGCTAGCGCGTTCTTGCATGGCTATGTCCTTCCGCTTCGTCGCACTCCTTGCACCGAATCTTTATAGCTGTTTTCAATCACTACAGCCAGTTAGCCGCGCAAAAACTCGTGCGGTACTGGCGATAAACACAGGCGAAGTATAGAGATTCGGCGCCTGCATGCCTAGCAAAGCTTGTTCGTCGCAATGCAGGATTATCTATGACGGCGCTGCGTCTGTCGGGGCGCATTGTTGCAGCCACCCCCAAGTGAGCTGCGCTGCTTGTTCAAACTCGATGGCATCGACCAATGCGGCCAACTCCGTTAGCTGCTGATGCAGCTGAGTGCTGAGATCGGCGCGTTGTAGCAACTGATGGATCAGCGCCTCAGCGGCAAAATCAGACTCCTTTAACAACGGATAGAGTTGTTGCCAAACTTCGCGCGCCCTGTCTGACGCTCGTCCGTCCGATGCCGAGGGCGCTGGATCTGGCGATACATGTGGCCGCGCCTCAGGTGTATTTAAACTCAGTAAATGATGCATTAACTGCTGTAACTGCGGGATCACGTCCTGTAGTTCATCTATCAACCATAACCCTTGCGCTAAACTTTTTTCCAGTTGTGCACACTGCTGTGACAGCGCAAATGCGCCAACATAGGCACTGGCTGATTTAAGCGAATGTAACTCTCGATGTAAGGTGTGGTGATCATGTTCGCGCAGCAACAATTGCAACCTTTCCATCAAAGCGGGGAGTTCACGCATGAAGTCTGTCAGCAGCTGCTGATACAGCGCTTGGTTGCCGCCAAGTTGCCGGATCGCTTTGGCGCTATCCAGCAATGCAGCTGATGACGTCGGCTCGGATGTTTGCTCAGCGGTAAGGCTATGATTGGGTTTTGCTCCGAGTTCTGGCGTATGTTCAGGACCATGTCCAGTTATCTGTTCCGTCACCTGTTTAGGGCTGTCTTCAGCTGGTTTTTTAGTCTTCAGCCAATGATTGATGGTGCGATATAAGGCTTCGGGTTCAATCGGTTTAGCAATATGATCATTCATACCGGCGTCTAGGCTCTTGGCAATATCCGATGCCATTGCATGGGCGGTCATCGCAATAACCGGCAGCGCGGTCAGTTGCAATTGGCTGCGCAGCAAACGGGTCGCGGTTAGTCCATCCATTTCGGGCATTTGGATGTCCATCAATACCAAATCGACACTGTCGTGTTGCAGGCAATCCAGCGCTTGTTGGCCGTTTTCCGCCACCAGCAGCTGCACCCCGGTATCTTTCAATAAGCCTTGTGCCACTTGACGGTTAATGGGGTGATCTTCGACCAATAGAATTCGATATCCTCGCCAATCAGGCAGTGCATGATGGGAGGGGCGCTCCGTGGCAATATCGTGTTTTAAATGCGATATCGCATCAAACAGCAGCGAGGGATCGACCGGTTTTTCAATAAAACGATTGATATTGACATCTTTGAGTTGCTGCCGAGCGGCTTCACGATCGTATGCAGAAACCATCAATATGGCGGGGGAGGCACTGCCAAAACGCTGCTGAATATAGCGGGTGGTTTCAATACCATCCATGCCAGGCATGCGCCAATCCATAAACACTACATCGTACGGCTGCCCTTTACTGACCGCCTCACTCACCTGTGCAATTGCACTGATACCATCACAGCTTTCATCCGCGCTGATGCCAAAACTCTGCAGCAAGGTGCGTAACACATGGCGAGACAGCGCAATATCGTCCACCACCAAGGCCCGAAGTGTGGCCATGCTGGCGGCAAATGATTGGGTTGACATACCTTGACGACGTGCGCTTTGTCGCGCCGATGGTTGGTTAAAGGTGGGTGCTTGGTCGATGGCGTGGTGTTGTGTATCCTCGAGAGCATCTGTCTGTGGCTGTTGTTGGCGCAAAGTCAGCGTAAAGTGGAAGTGACTGCCTTTCCCCGCCTCGCTTTCCACCCAAATCCGGCCTTGCATCATGTCGCATAATTGCTGACAGATACTCAAACCGAGGCCTGTTCCCCCATATTTACGTGTGATACTGTTATCGCCTTGGCTGAAGGATTGAAACAGCTGCTGCTGCTGCTCCGGTGTCATACCTATCCCAGTATCTATCACCGAGCCTTGTAAAATATAACGATCATCCGCCCCAGGTTCGCCTTGCAGTTTGATGTAAATAAACCCTTTTTCGGTGAATTTCACCGCATTACTTAGCAAGTTCACTAATATTTGTTGCAGACGCAGTGGATCGCCAATCAGCTCCATCGGCATGGTTTCATCAATTTGCGCAATCAGCTCCACGCCTTTGGCATGGGCTTTGAGCGCACTTAAATTAATCGCGCGCTTGAGCACAGTTGCCACCGAAAATGCCGTTTGCTCTAGCGTTAATTTACCCGCCTCAATTTTAGAAAAGTCCAAAATATCGTTGATTAAACTTAACAACACTTCGCCAGATTCCTGGATTTTGGCGATAAAATCACGCTGCTCCGCATCGAGCTGGGTTTTCGCTGCTAAACGGCTTAAACCAATCACTGCGTTGATCGGGGTTCGAATTTCATGGCTCATGCGCGCTAAAAAAGCCGATTTGGCATTGGTGGCATCTTCGGCTTTGGTCAGTGCCTGCGCCAGTTGGGCGGTTCGTTCCGCGACATTATGTTCTAGGGTCTTATTGGCTTCGAGCACTTGTTGATACAGCTTGGTATTTTCGAACAAAATTGCCGTTTGATTGGCCAACAACTGGAGTAAATGCAATCGCGCTGCCGGAAAGGCGCCGATGAGTTCGCGGTGTTCTAAATACAATAGCCCCCGTAACTGATGTGCAATCAGTAACGGAATACATAGCATGCTGGCGGGTTGCCATTGCTGAATATACGGATCTTGCAGTAAAAATACGGTGGGTTCATCGCGCGACAACACCCGTGTTTTTTTACTACGACTGACAAATTGCAGTAGTTTTTCCGGCCAGGTGCTTTGCTGAAGCGGGAGGCTAATGGTGGCGTTGGTGTAGGGCGGCTCGCCCAAAAACAGCGCCCCATGCTGCGCTCCGGCGTTTTCAATCATCAGCTGTAACATGCGTTGTAAAAACGCTTGTGCATCGGCTTGGCCACTTAAGGTTTCGGCGGCTTTGAGTACCGAGGCTAAATCTAGCAGCTGTTGGCTGCTTTGCTGTTGTTGTTGTTGCGGTAATTGTTGTTGCAGCTGCTTAATTTTGCCAAACGCTTGCCAGCTGCCATAACTTTGCACCGCTTGTTGTCGATAATCATGCGCCAGGACCGGTTTGTGATGTTGCCAGTAGCATGCGGCTTGTTCTTGCGCTAATGCTAAATGCTGAACAAAACCACTTTGCATCGCCAGCGAAATGGCATGATCAAACGCTTGCCACGCATGCGCTTGCTGTTCAATCGCGGCGGTCATGGCATCCAATAAGGCAATTTTATGCGCCTGATTTGCTGGGTTACATTGTGCCCATTGCGTCAGCAGCGCATAGTGCTGCGCAAAGGCGCTGCTGTACTGCGCCACAGCGTCGGCCTCTGTACTTGGTGGCGTGGTCGCAGGATCTGTTTGATCTTGGCTAGTATGCTCAAGTGGTTGCAGTCTTGATGCTCCATTCGCTGGCGTGGCGCTGCTATGCCAACGACGGCGTTGGCATAGCAGCGCCGCATAAAAATGATATTCACACTGATGGTACAAACCCATCGCCACCGACACCAGCGGTTGGGCTGCAGTGTAATGCTGCCATGCTAGTTCATCTTGTTGATACAGCAGTGCATGCATCATTTTGATAAAGTGATACGCAAATAGCTGGGTAACGTTGTGTTGTTGGTTAAGTACATCGACCGCGGTAGCTTCATCAAAGGCTTCGCCTTTTAACTCCGCGTGCGTGAGATTGCCATCCTGGAGCGCCAGCACAGATTGCTGCCATAACCGGATAAATGAAAGATTATAAGGAAAATTTTTGTCAGCAATTAAACGGCGATGACGCGTCATCAGTGCCGCCACATCCGATAAGGGCGTACCGGCCAATAAGCTATAAAAACTATGAAAGAGCGCACTATGCACCGCATATTCTGGGTTGCCAAGCTCGAGCGCTTGAAAGGTATTTTGTTCCAAGGCATCGATACTTTGCGATAGTGGCACATTCCAGTGCAGCACGGCGGCGGCGCGCTGAAAATGCAGCTCAGGGGCAAATCGACCGGCGAATTTTTGATTCACTGCCAGCGCCAAGTCCGCAAATGCCATCGCCTGTTTAAAATCACCAAAGGCACCGGCTAAATTCATGGCATGGGTAGAATAGGCTTTGCTGGCAGCAGCGCTATGACCATGACGCAGCGCCAACTCCAGCATGGCGTAACTCACCATCAAATAATGCTCAGGGCTGAGCATATAAGCGATGGTGAGTAACACATTGAGGATCTCCATGGCCAATTGTTGGTGCTCCGATAATACCTCTTGGCGGTCAATCAGGCGGGCAATGGCATGGTGATCGGTCAATCGTTGCAAAGGTTCAAGCTGTAAATAACGTCCCGCGATGCCAGCGTATTGGGTTAAATCGATCCCCACGTTGTGTAGCGCTTGGCTAGCCAATGGGTAGGCCGGTGCAAAATCATGTTGGGCGTATAAAATCAGAATTTGTAAACGAACCACTTGCATCTGCGCCAAACTGGACGCGGCATCTGTGGTCAATTGCAAACACTGCTGCCAGGCATCGGTGTATTTTTGTGTTAAATACATCGCGGTTGCTAAGCGTAAACGGCTATGGAACAGCACTAAATGTGCCGTTTGCGTCAGCTGTGGTGCCAGACTGAGTGCATAACTGTCATATTGCTGGGCATTTTGCCAGGCATGAATATGCATCGCGGCTTTGGCGGCCGCTTGATTGAATGCAAACACCTGGTCAGCGCCAAATTTAATAACGGCAGCGGCACCTGCTTGATTTAAATGTTGGATAAATTTAAACAAATGGCTCATGGGGTCGGTGGTTTGGCGAATATAAAAATCGGCAATTTTCAAATGCCAAGCATCATGATCGACCAAATCATAGGCGGCCTGTTGTAAACGGTCATGACAAAAACGCACCTGATGTACCGGCTGGCCACGGCCATGCGTAAAAGCGCGCAGGATGCCATCTTGCACCAGAGGTGCCAGCACTTGTTCGAACTGTTCATAGCTAAGCCCGAGCAGTGCCATGATGATATCGCTGTAGGCATGTTCACCGAGCAACGCAAGCAGTTTGAGTAAACGCCGATTGAGGTCGGTTCCTTGCTGCCACTGCTGTTTTAAGTGCTCAAGGCTGCGCAGCTGCTGTAGTTGTTGGTGAATAGCAATATCTTGCCAATGCCAACCACCATCCGGATCGGTAAATAACCAGCGCTGTTGTTGCCACTGCTTTAAGGTCTGCCGAAGTTCTAAGGGGTTGCCGGTAGTTTGTTGACACAGTACGTTGGCCAGCGGTGCAACAAAATCGATATCAAGGTGCAGCACCTCCGCTAATAAAGCCTGATAGTGGGCGATCGTTAGTGGTGCCAATGGCAGCGCTTGTAGCGGCACTTGGGCTTGGTATAGCTGTTCGAGCATGTGGGCCAACGGATGTTCGGTATCCACCTCATTATCGCGATAGGCCAAAATTAACAAAATAGATTCAAGGCTTTGATCGGTAAGCAGTTGATGTAGCACCCGCAAACTCGATGCATCCGCCCATTGCAGGTCGTCTAAAAACAATACCAGCGGATGTTGCTGGCTAAGTAGGCGCAATAAGCGTCGCAGTTGCACATCAAAACGTGCGTCAATACTGGCATCTTGTGATGCGGCCAATGTGGCGGGGTAAAGAGGACGTAGCGCAGGTACCAATTCGCAGAGCAATGCATCGGCGGCGGATAGCTGTTGCTTCAGCTGCTCGAGTTGAGACTCCGTCAGCGTCAATAACACTTGCTCAGCCAGTAATGTAAGGGCTTGGCGAAGCGCGGTATAGAGCGTATCTTCCTGATATTGTTCGAATTTACCTTGGATAAAATAGCAATCATCGGCGGCATGTTGTTGATAAAGCGCTTCCACTAAGGCAGTTTTGCCAAGGCCAGAGGCACCTTGTAACAATACCACATGACGGCCATGCGCCATGGCCGTTTGGTAGGCATGGCCAAGCTGCTTGAGTTCATGTTCGCGGCCAAATAATTGTTCAGGGAAGATCAGGCCTTGACGGCCGAACCGTAGTGATAACGTCAGGTCGTTTGGCAAATGGCCTTGCAATTGCAGATGCTGCAAGCAGCGCTGAATATCATGGATGAGGCCCGCGAGCGATTGATAGCGCTGCTCCGGCGATTTAGCCAATAGTTGTTGCACCATGTTGGCAATAATGGGCGGTGTTTGTGGTGCCACATCTAGAAGATATGGCGCTGGCATCGCCACCTGGGCATGAATAAGGCTCAGCGCATCATTCGCGCTAAAGGGCGGATGACCAGCAAATAAGGTATAAAACAATAGCCCCAAGCAATACAAGTCGGTGCGTTGGTCTAGCGGTGTATGAATACGGCCTGACGCTTCGGGTGCCATAAACTGCAGACTTTGTAAATCGGTATTGATGGCTTGGCCAACCATATTCACGTGATGCAACTGGCTATAGTGACCACGTTCAAAAAAATACAAATGCTGTGCTTTGGCATCACCAAAAATAGCCAAGGCAGGCATGCAGCCAAAGATCAATTGTTGCTGTTGCGCCCGTTCCAGTAAACGACATAACGCGAGCATCAATGCCAGTTTTTGTTGCAGCTGTGCATTTGCAGCACAAAGACCATAAAAATCGAGCAGCAGCGGTTGATCGGCATATTGATGATAACTCTGAAGGCTGTCGCTCCATTGGGATAACAGCGGCGGGTGCAGTACACGGCTGCGCTGCTCGGTTTCGCTATTGTTATCAATGTTATCAAGTCGACGGATCAGCACGGGAGCGCTTTGGCGAGTTTCCGCCCGAAACATGCTGACATGGCTGCTCCACCGTGCCAACTGGGTTACTTTTTCAAGGGCATGCTCTTGGGGGGCGGAGAAGTGGGCTGCAGTGGTCAAACCGAACATCCTTTTAGCGCATGGGGTTACGTATATTCCAGACCGCATGGATGAATGAGTTTATCCATCCACGGCGGGCCATCAAGATCAACCTTTGGTTTTCGGCGGTTGCATGCCCTTTACTCATCAATGAACCGATGTTGTCATGGACGATGTCTCACCATATGCTTGCCACGTTGGCATGGTCACATCGCGGTTTGACATGGTATTTCTTTAAAATATCAAATGTTTAGCAAAGATGCTCGCGTTGTGTGGCATTATGTTTTAAGCGCAAGTTTGCTACGCGCCACCTTATGAATGTGAAGCGTAAACGTGTTTTGCGACTAACCATAAATTAACTCAGCATAACCAAGCCTACGCCAAGCTGCGAGCCGAAAAAAGCCGAGCTTGGAAAAAATTGTATTTTTTTAGGAACTTTTTTGCATCTGCAGTGCATGTTGAATCCTTGCGTTCATAAAAAACAGCTATTCTGTGGTGTACATTGATAAGGTTGTTGTAAAAATAATTTTAAAGCTCCATGGAACGGAGTGTGCGTATGACATTCGCCTCGTTAACCAAGAGAGTTTCCATGAACACTGCACATGCGCCACAGCCGTTGTCGGCTGTTTATCTTGCCGTAGGTTTTGCACTGTTAGGTTGTGGGGGGGCTGCGTCGGCATCCACGCAGACCAGTGCTCCCCTGCAATCTGCGACCTTGTTGTCCTCTATCGCCACTACCGCTGAGTCTAGTGCCGCCTCAGACGAAGCCATGAGCCCTTTAGATGCATCACCAAGCGGCGCAGCCAAGACCAACATGTTAAAAAAATCGCCGCCGCATTCGGCAGTTGCCCAGGATAATGCCAGCGAGCAGGATATTGAAGTGATTCAGGTCTACGCACAAAAACGGCAACAGGCGCGGTTGGATGTGACCAGTGCCGTGTCGGTGCTTTCGGGTCATGCTTTAGAAGAGCGGGTGTTAAAGGATACAGTGTCACTGAGCGGTTTGGCGCCGAATTTAAAAGCCTCGACGGTGTCAGGCGAGGGCACGACGCCTTCATTTAATATTCGCGGTATTGGTATGTTTGATTACAATACCTCGACCGTGTCACCGGTGGCTATTTACACCGATGATGTGGTGGGCGGCGGTGCTAACTTTTTAGCAACGCCGTTATTTGATTTGGCCCAAGTGGAAATCTTGCGCGGGCCACAAGGGACCTTATTTGGCCGCAATAGTACGGCGGGTGCAATTTTATTACGCACCCAACAACCGGAGTTTGATACCTCAGGCTCATTGACGCTCGGTACTGCGCAGCATCATCATCAACATGGGGTAGCGGTATTTAATACGCCGCTCAGTGACGATACCGCTATTCGGGTGGCGCTGCAGCACCAACGCTACCAATACAGTGTGCATAATATTTTTCCGCTTGGGCAAGATGGTGGGCTGCGCCAGCAACATGGCCGCGTAAGTCTGTTAAGTCGATTTGATGATTGGTCACTGCGGTTGATGTGGCAACAAGAATACAGTCGCGGCGCGCCCAAACCCATCGTCAGTGCTGGTATTTGGCAAGATCTCGCCAACGGCGTGCGCTGTGCACCTGAAAGGGTCGGGACACGGGCCTGTACTGACAATTTTGGGATGCGCGTCGTCAGTGATGATTATTGGAAAACCAGTGCTGATACCTTTGATAAACGCCATCAAACGCGTTCGCGCAGTTTGAGTATGGTATGGCAAGGGCCACTTGCGGCTGATATTGAGTTTAAATCGGTCACGGCACATAAAACCTTAACGCGATTCCATTCCTGGGATTCTGATGGCCCTGCCAACTACATTGAAGGGTCCTTGGGATCAGACAATCGGTTTGTCAGTCAAGAATTTAGTGTTCAAGTCGCGCGGCAGCATGGGTTTTGGACCAGCGGTGTGTTCTATCTGGATGAGCAGTTGCAGCAAGATAACAGCATCGATTTATTCCGAGATTTTCGACAAGTACCGGCGGTGGCTGCCGTTGCGGCACAGTTTTTTTATGATAATCAGCTCGATAACCGCAGTGCGGCCATTTATTCACAGTGGGAACAAAAGCTCAACGATCGCTGGTCGTACACCGCCGGCATTCGCTACACCGATGAGCGCAATGATTATAAGGCGATGGCTGATTTAGATACCGTGGCTGGCCGTATCGCCGGGCTTTGGCGGTTGCAGGGTAAGGTGGCTGATGATGATATTTCGGGGAAATTGGCGCTACTGCAGCAAGTGAATCCAAATTTAAGTTGGTATTACAGCCTGACACAAGGTTATAAAAGCGGCGGCTATAATGCCGGTTATGCCACCAGTCCTGCCCAAGCGGCGGATTCAACCTATGGTGCGGAACGTGTAACCTCGTTTGAAGTTGGGGGGCATTATGTGGCGCCGCAGATCGCGCTGGATTGGGCACTGTTTCAATACCAATATGATGATCAGCAAGTCTTCGTCAATTTGGGGCAGGGCCCAGCCCCTTATCATGTCCTAAAAAATGCAGGAGATAGTGATTGGTTTGGTGCGGAAGTCGATCTGCGCTGGCGCTTTGCCCGTGCCTGGCGACTGGATCTGGGGTTAGGCTGGTTACCGGATGCGCGCTTAGGACCGTATCAAAATAATACGCTGTTGCTACCCAATAAACGTATTCCCTTTAGTTCTAAATGGAATACTCATGCGCAGGTGCAATGGGACGGCGCCTTAGCATCGTGGGCGGAGCTGCGCTGGCAACTGGGCGTGCAGTATCAGTCCGATTTTTACTTTGATCAGTACGAAAACCCTTATACGCGGCAGGATGGTTATGCGCTATGGCATAGCCGTCTCGCGCTGCGACCACTTTCATGGTCGTCCCTGGAAGTGGCGCTCTATGTCAAAAATCTAACCAATACCGAGTACGCCGATCTGCGGTTTGATTCGATGGCGGCTTTAGGCGCAGTGACTGAGCTGCGCGGTGAGGCTCGCCAGTTTGGTGTTGATGTTCGCTGGGAGTTTTAATCGAAACGGCGGCCTCGGTCGCCGTGAGGTATGCGCATATCCATCGGAGTTGTTTGTTTCAGCCATCGCCAAACGCGGTGATTGCGGCGGATGTTTAACCATGGCAGCATAGCGTATCGTATTGAACTTAAAGGATTCGTTATGGAAGACTCGCAAAACACGTCGCAGAAAGTTTCGGCATGGCGTTTAATTTGGCCGGTACTTTGTACCTTTATCATTCCGTTGTTGGTCGCTTATGTGGTCTACCCTTCGCATTTACCGCCGGGGTTTGGTGTTTTCCCGCCCCAATTTGTCGCCGAAGCCCCTGGATTTAGCTGGTTGGCATTTGGCCTTGTGTCGATAGGTGTCATTTGGATCAGCACCATGTTGTTATTCCCCCGCTGGTATGGCTTCAAAGGTGCAACACCGGCAGCTGCGCCAGCCAAAGCTGCACTGCCATGGTGGTTTTATGCCGGATTGGTCGGCACCATTGCGTTTTGGGCGTTGATGTGGAGTCACAGTACCCTGTTTGGTGAACTGGTGTATTGGAGTTTTACCCCGCTGTGGTGGAGTTTTATTTTTGTGTTGGATGGGGTGGTGTATCACCGCAATGCCGGTCGATCGCTGGCCAGCACACGGCCTTGGGTATTGCTGGTGATGGGGCTGGTCTCGGTGTTGGGCTGGGCCTATTTTGAGTTTTTTGATTATTTTGTGCTTGGCAATTGGTATTACCCCTATGCGGATAAAGCGCCATGGGATGCCACAGTGCGCACCTTTGAATTTTTATTAACCTACAGTACCGTGACCCCAGTGATTATTCAGTGGTACAACCTTTTGACAACCTACCCACGCTTGGTGGCACGTTACAAAAATGGTCCTGCGTGGAATGTGTCTGGTAACGTCCTGATGTGGATTGGTTTTATCTTGATTGGTTTGATGGTGATTTGGCCTTATCCGTTATTTTGGGTGGTTTGGATTGGACCTTTTGCGGTGATGACCGGTATTTTATTGCGGCTCAATATTTGGGACCCGTTCACCGATATCGCCAAGGGCGATTGGAGTGCAGGTTTGTTGATAGGTTTGGCGTCGCTATTGAATGGTTTGTTCTGGGAATTCTGGAACCACGGTAGCATGGTGTTCGTGACCGATACCTACACCAATCCGAATTACTGGGTTTATGACATTCCCTATGTTGATGTGATCCATCTGTTCTCAGAAATGCCGCTGCTCGGCTACTTTGGTTATATCCCCTTTGGCGTGTTGGTATGGCAGGTGTATTTGTGGGCTGCCGCGTTGTTTAATTTCAACCCGTCTATTATGCCGCTTGGCTCTCCCCAAGTGTCCGCGCCTCAGTTGGCGTCCCCTCACATTGCCGATGCTAGCGGTGTTGACGATGTGAATGGTGTTCATAGTGCGAATCACGTCGACAGATAGGCAGTTACGGCAGGATAGGAGCTTGCGTAGGCACATGATGTTTATCACGCAGGCTCTGCGGCCATCGCACGCCAGCCTGCGTTGATTTTTGATCACCACCAACCTATGCCTGCTGTAGGTTGGTATTGATTCCCGATGGCTATGTACCTTTGCCTGAGCGCACCTCTGCCTGAGCGCTCCTCTGCCTGAGCGCTCTTTGCATCGCGCTTGCCATGCAAAATGAGTGTGAACGCGAGGTGATCTGATCAAGCAGATGTTCGCCGCTGAACGCGTCTTTTAGTCAGCGGCGTTGTCGTTATCACCGAGCTGCCATTTCAGCTGTTCACATTGCTGCTTAAGTGGCACTAAGTGGGCGAGATCCAGCCCCAATTGCTGCAAGAGTTGCTGTGGAATCGCCGCCGCCTGCAGCTGCATCGCTTTGCCGCGTGGGGTGAGATAGAGCGCCCGTGCTCGTTCATCATCGGCACTGTGCCGGCGGTCGACCAAATCCTTTTGCGCTAACCGTTTTAATAACGGGGTCAATGTGCCAGAGTCCAACCCCAGCTGGGCACCAAGCTGTTTCACACTGAGCCCTTCTTCTTGCCAGAGCACCAACATCACCAAGTATTGCGGATATGTTAAATCCAATGGCGCCAGTAAAGGGCGATAAGCCTTTTGGATGCTATTGCTAAGACTGTACACCGCAAAACAAAGCTGATGCTCAAGTCGCAGCTGGGCAACGCCAAGGCTTTCGGCGTCCCCGTTGGTCACAGTAATGTCGGTGTTGTTGACTGTCGGTGTGGATCTTTGTGTTGTCATAGGTTTCGGCATGGTGATCTCAGGCTGTCGTGATTCGCACTGCGGTATTATCGTTTTTTTTGATAGTGTTAAGCAATTAAATTGTGTGCAATCTAGTTGATCATTCGGTTGGCTTCGAATAACATGCGCTGAAATTAAATTGCGTGCAATTTAATTTTGTAATCTAGTTGGTGTATCTGGTTAGTGTGTTTGGTGAGCGTCACAGTGCGCTTTCGCCAAATGCAGTGGCAAGCACCGCAAACACCATATGAAAGCAGTCAATATTCGGAGTCATTATGTCTACATCAAATGCGTTATATCAAACTCGAGCCACCGCACAGGCAGGGCGTCAAGGCCATGTGGCTACGGACGATGGGTTATTGGCACTCGACTTAGCCTACCCCAAAGCACTCGGCGGGCAGGGTAATGCCACTAATCCCGAGCAGCTGTTTGCCGCCGGCTACGCAGCTTGTTTTTCCAATGCCATCTTACATGTGGCACGAGCGCAAAAAATCAGCCTAAGCAGTGCGCCTGTGACGGCGGAGGTCGGCTTGGTGGCGCGAGCTGATGGTGGTTTTGCACTCGAAATCAAGCTGGCGGTGATGCTGGATATCGACAACGCGCAGGCGCTAGTCATGGCGGCTGATGCGGTGTGTCCATATTCTCATGCTATTCGTGGCAATGTGTCAGTGCAACTGAGTGTCAATGGTGCGGTGATCGCAGCGTAAATCATCGACAACCTTCAATGTGGACACCTAAGGGAGGTGCTTAAGCGTGATCTGTGGCAAAGGTGTGTCACCGCAGGGCTTAAGCACCGTCATCATCACCAAGAGCGGTACGGTCACCATTATCAATGCATGCCATGAGGCGCCATGGCGTTTGATGGTGGCAACTGAAATGCTAAACCCAAGTAAGCCATAAAATAATTGAGTTGGTAAGCTTGGCTAACTTTGTTAACTGAGCATACATAATTTGAAACAATTACACCGTTTATTTTGTGGCTGAAGCTGTTAGTCTAGCTATCAGACGGCGATGTTACGGCATAAAATCACCGCTAAGCCCTGCACACATTGCGGATGGCTTTTGATGATGATGGTGCCGCACGTTGCCGGTATCCCCTTTTATGGTGCGTTTACAACGGAGTGTTTGCTATGTTCGGTAAGTTTGCCTCAGAAGCGTTAGGTATCAGTGATATCGGTCGTATTATCGAGCCGAAAGACTTCAACAAAGTCGATTGTGATGATTACATCATGCACGAGAAAGGCGAGAAAATTTACTTTTTGATCAAAAGTAAAACCGATGAATACTGTTTTACCAACCTCGCATTTTTGCATTTGGATGGTGAAAGTGCGTTAAGCAAAAAACGCTTATTAAAGCGTTATGATTATTGTAAGCACGATATTAGCCATGTGTTGTTAGAAACCGCCGGTACTATCGATTTGGATGTTGAACTGAAATTTCGTTTAAGCGGTTTAGAGTTCTCGATTGATGTCCACAAAGAGCATTTAGAGCATTTAAAAGATATCTACAAGGCCTTGATCGAAATGAGCCATTTGATGGAAACCGAGCGTCGTGAATTGGGGATTGTTGAGCAAAGCCTGCAGATGGTGGTCAATTCTTTGGCGCGTCAGCAGGGGCAAAACCAAGCCATTGCCAGCCAAGCTAGCGAGTTATACCATTTCTATCAGTCGACGTTGGCGCAGGCATCCAACGAAGCCAATCGCAAAGACTACAGCCAAGTATTTGAGTTGTTTATCCGCAATTAACAGGGCGTCACACGCGAATAAGGCACGCAGGCCTTAAACATGATTCGTGTTGCCCATAAAAAAGCCAATCAGCGTTGACTGACTGGCTTTTTTTATTGGCGCGACGTACCGCCTTGCAGCTATGTGTTGCAGCTATGTGTTGCAGCTATGTGTTGTAACTATGTGTCGTAGCATGTGTTGTAGCTATGAACCAGCTCATAAACGCCGCTTCAATCCGTTATTTCATATTTTTACTTCATAGTCTTACTTCATAGTGTTACTTCGTAAGATGACGTGGCACCCTACGAAGCTCCACACTCAAGTAAAGCCTGGGGCTTAGGATTTTTTTGCGCGTTCCGCAAAGAGTTCGTTAAGATAATCCGCAATTCGTACGCCGCCTTGTTTTAACCGCAGTTTCACCACCGGATACTGACTGTAGTTGTGATCGTAACTCAGATCAGGTACCGCAACCGCAATGTCGCGCTGTGGTTGCGCATTGTTCGCTGCATCATTGGCGGCCGCTTTGGCCGTTAACGATTTGGCGCCCGCTTGTTTGGCCGCAGCGTAAGCGTGTAAACGTAGCTCGGAACTTTCTTGGATCCACACTTTGGGATTGGTTTGCTGCCATTGTTGCCGCTCTTGTGGGCTAATTTCCGCCAGCAACCACTGGGTCATTTCTGAATAAGATAGCTGCTGACTGTCGATCATCTCGCTATCCCACACTTTGTGAAGGTTTGACATAGCGCGAAAGTAGGTCACGCTAAACTTATTGCCGCCCAAATCGGCCAAGGCTGCATCGGAAACATGCAGTGGCTGATGTAAATCACCAATGATATGCACGATAAAGCGCAGCGCCAGCTGCTGCTGTGTTTTGCTGCTGCTTGGATTTAACAAAATACCACGAAAATGCGCCAGTGCCGTCACGCTATCGCCTTCTGCGGGGGCGTCGTGGTCATGGTAGTGTGGTGGCTGTTTGAGCGTGACATAATGATAAGGGCTGGCGGTTTTACGCCAAAATGGATCGGGTGATGAGCGCATTTCATCGGGATAGGTCGATGCTTGCGCCAAACTTTCGTGGCCAAGAATGTCACGGATGGCTTGTTTGCTGTCGGCCGTGAGGTATTCGCTGGCAATAGCACCGGTGACGCGATGGCCGGTTTGCCCCCAGGCCAAACTAGGGGCGCTGTAGCCAAGCGTGATGCTGCAGCAAAGCGCGGTGACGATGCGAAGAACAGTCCGCGGTGGGCGCTGCTGTTCCAAGGTGCGATGCTCAGGGGCGTGCGTGTTTTTAAGTTGCGGCTGAAGTTGCGGCTGATTGATGCTCATGCTGTGTGGTTCCTGTGTGTATGATGCCCGTTTCGACAATATGCTGAAGGTCATTTGCAGTGCTGGACCGCAGCGTATTGTGCGCAGGCTTATTCGTCTGTCGGTGATGTTGTGTGGTTGTTGCTTGTTAAATCTTACCCAGTTCATGTTACCGATTGAACATGGTGTTTCGTCGAAATAATCGCTGTGGCAAGCCTAGCATAGTGCATTAGCAACGGGTGAAACTTGCGATTAATTGTTTGATCATCTTCAGTTTTTTGTTGGAAATTTCTGCATTTTTCTGTTTAACGATAAACAGCTAATCATCGCGGACCATAAAACTGCGGATGATGTGTGACGCTTCCGCGTCTTGTGCTGTTGCGTGCCCTGCTTTTTCTGCCACATGCCTTGGCTGTGCACTAATAAGCAACGTGTGTCGCCCCGGCATCGGACTGAGTGCAACTTGGTGCGGGGCTTGGGTGCTGGCAAGCCACTGGCCGTTTAGGTACCAATCCAGTGTAACACTGGCATCCTGATGCAGCGCCGTGGCCACCATAGCGCCACGTTCACCTGTCGAGGTCAGCGGCAGGCGAATGCTGGCACCCTCGCTTGGGTAGAGGAGGCTGAGCATTTCATGTTGAGGCGCCATCGATTGACATGCCGGATGGAGCGGGAGCGGCGGCCCTAGTGTAATGCCGCTGTCGGCGCGTTCGGCATACCAACGCATGGCCAGCGGTAATTGTAGCTGCGCGCTATGCTGCCGCGCATGCCCAGGCAGACAGCCCGGCGGCAGCTGGTAACGACCATCGAGCGTCACATAGAGTGGTGTTTGATAGCTCATGGCGACAGGCACTTGGCTATCGTGTGGTAACCATGTTTGCGCTGTGGGGCACTGGTGGCGCTGCGGCCAACCATCGGTTTGACATACATTCACCGCTTTTAACGCCGACCATGGTGTGGCCGGCCATGCTAAGGCGGGTAATAATGCAAAGGCATCAAACAGTAACGGGCCTGCTGTACCCGCACCAGTCAGTACCGCCGCTGGACGACCGTTGGCGTTCCCCGTCCAAACGCCAACGGTAAAACGGGCATTACTACCAATCGCCCAGCCATCACGTAAGCCAAAGCTGGTACCGGTTTTCCAAGCAATAGGCTGTTGTGCAACAAATTCTCGCCAAAAGCCTTCTTGCTCGGGGCGCTCCACATCTTGCAGCGCTTGCAAAGTTAACCAGCTGGCACCTTGACTGAGTGGGAATGCGCTGCGAAGGGCCTGATACGGGGGGGAAAGGCTCGGGACTGTTGCAGCGCTTTGCGGTTGCTTCGTGTTCGTAGCGGTTGGCGCAGCAAACGCATGGTTGGTCAGCATGGCATAAGCGCGGGTGAGTTCAAATAAGCTGGCTTCGGCACCGCCTAAGATCAGCGATAAGCCATAATGTTCGGCATGGCGCTGGATCTGTGATAATCCCAGTTGCTGCAATTGCAGCTGAAATCGAGCCACGCCATAACGCTGCAATTGCCGAACTGCCGGAATGTTGAGCGACAGCGCCAAGGCGCGATCGGCACGCACAGCGCCGCGGTATTGATGATCGGCATTTTGCGGTTGGTAACCGTCAAATTGACTGGGGATATCCGGCACCAGCGCTGATGGCAACAATAGGCCCGCATCCAACATGCTGGCATATAAAAACGGTTTTAAAATACTACCAGTTGAACGTGGACGCTGTGCAATATCCACCGCATGTTGCTGGCCGCTATGACTCTGATTGCCGATATAGGCTACGAGCTGCATGTACTGGTGATCAAATACCATCAGCGCACTGTGATCCACACCATAGCGAGCTAGCGAGGATGCATGTTTTGCCAGCATCAGTTGCAGCTGCTGCTGTAAATCGGCGTCAATATCGGTATAAAACGCGGCGCTATCAGGCTGTTGTTGACGAAGCGTTTGTAACAAATGTGGGGTTTGCGCTGGCCAACCTTGGGGTTTGCTGGGGAGCGGTTCCAGCAAAGCTAAGGCCAGGTCTTGGTCATTAAGATGGCCACGTTCGGCGAGTTTATGTAACAGTCGATCGCGTTTTTGCTGCAATTGTGCGCTTTTACGCCCTGGCCGAAGTAGACCTGGGCTGTTGGGTAATACGGCCAGTAGTGCCGCTTCTGCCCAACTTAACTCGGCCGGAGGGCGCTGAAAATACCACCAGCTGGCACTGCTGAGGCCGACGATATTGCCACCAAAGGGCGCGTGCTGGCTGTATAACTGCAAAATTTGTGTTTTATCAAAATGCCATTCCAGCTGTAGTGTCAGCAGGCTTTCTTGCCATTTTTCACGCCAACCGCGTCGCTGAGTCGTCTGCTGCTCTGTTTTCCGCACTGTGGTTTGCAGCTCTGTTTGCGGATTTTTGTGCCGCTCTGTGCTGTGCGGTGTCTTGGCTAAGGATGTTGATGGTGTGGTTTCAGCCTGCGATTGAGGATCCGTCGATGATGGCTCAGCTATCGCAAGCTTGTTATTTATATGGGATTGCTGGCGCAGTAAACGCGCAACTTGCATGGTTAAGGTGGACGCGCCAGAGCGAATTTCCCCATGCCTGAGGTTTTGCCCGATGGCGCGTAGCAGCGCCAAAGGATCAATACCTGGGTGAGCGAAAAACCGCTGATCTTCAAACGCCAACAGTGCCAATTGATAGCGTGTGGGGAGTTCGTTGTCGGTGCTTGGCAGTCGCCACTGCTCGTCACTGGCTATATGCACGTCCAGTAAGCGTCCATCCTTGGCAAACAGCGCGCTGGCCAATGGCGTATGATAAAGCGCATCTGGCCATTGTGGCCGCTGCAGTACATAGCCAAGCATCAGCACGCCGGTAACCACGCTGGTACTGAGTCCTAGTCGCCACATCGACCTTAACTTACGCAATGCGAAAGCCCACGGGAATGTCAGCCAATTGTGCTATCCGTCATGACGCGCCCCGTGGTGACCTGCTCAGTGGTGATGTGCTCAGTGGTGACGTGCTCAGTGATGACGGCGGTCGCGATAGCAGGCGCCGCAAGCTGCGGCGCTTTAGGTATAGCAGCTGGCACCGCATGCTGCGGTGCTGGCGCGATGATGCTTGGCGCGCGTGTTAGTGGCGCTGGGGTGGCGGTCGATTTTTTTTCAATGTTCGCGGCCTCAGGGGGGGTAGGCTTTGCATCTGGCACAGCCTTGGGTAAAAACGCCGGCGCTATGCCCACCCACTGCCCCGCAAGCTGCGCACGAATGTTGGGGCGAGTCTCAACAATCGCTTGCCACGCCGGCAGATAATACCGGCCGGCGTAGGTGGTGGTGACCTGCAAGCGCAGTTGGGTACGCAGTTGATGCGCCGGCAAGGTGAGTTCGGCACTCACGCCACGATCATCGCTTTGTTGCCAACGGATCTGCAGCCCTTGCGATGACGGTTGCGATAGCTGTGTAGCTTCGATGGATTCTGCGGCCGCCCCGCTGAGCGCATCAGGCTGCTGTGTGGTGGCGGTGTGATGGGAAGCACTGATGATCGACAGTGGCGCGCGCACCTGCCAACCGGCGGGCAGGGGGAGCGATAAGCGCACATCCTCAAGGGCATCACCGGTGAGGTTTTGCAGTGAAATATCAATCGTCAGATCAACCCCTTGCGGTAATGCTTGCAGATCCAGCGCTTGTGCTGTGGTAGTACTACTTTGTTGGGTGACATGCATCGCCAGCACTAAGCCCTGCTGCTGCGAGACATCCTCGCCCAACGCCGGTGTGGCGTGCAAATCTAGTGTGGCATAGACCGGAACCTTACTTTGATTTTGCAGCCTGAGCGCCTCGGCACTGTACTGCGGCAGGCGGAATTGCTGCTGCGCCTGCTGCAACTGCACGGACGTCATGGCCGATGAGGTCTCGGCCGATGGGGTCGCGTCAGATGATGGCGTTGATGATGCCGCAGTACTGAGAGCGTCATCCGCGCCATTGATATGCTGCGTCGCTGCGCCTGTGGCTGCACCGGCAGAGCTTGCAATGGCCGGGCTCGACAGCTGCACTGTGATGGCCTGCTCGGGTAACTGTTGCATGCCAAATTGTTGCAGCAATACCGCCAACGCCAGGCCGCGTTCGACAGGGCTGAGCCACTGTGCTTGCCGCAGTTGCTTGGCTAGCGCTTCGGCTTGCTGCCATGCCGCAAGCTCTGAAGCTGCCGAGCCTGTGCTTTGCTGCAGATACCACAGCTGCAGACTTGGCAGCATCAAGGGGCTTTGCCATATGCCGTCATAACCCTTTGTCGTGCTAGGTGCTGCAGATCTGGATTGCAGCGCTTGCGGTGTCACGTCTTGCGTTGACGGTGCGTGCGCGAGGCTGCGTCTGGCGTTTTGAAATAGCGCCTGCGCTGTATCGGGTTGCGCCATGGCCTGATAGGCCAAGGCTAATAATGTGGAGGCGAGGGGATCATCGAGTTTATCCAACTGCAGTTTTAAGCGGTTCATGGCGCCCACGTCGCTCTGATCCGCCATCGCCAGTAACCAGAGTAAACTGGCTTGACGTGCCATATTGGTATCGCGCGCAGCGCGCTGCGACGGCGCTGACCAGCCTGACGTTTGACCGCCACCGGCCTGAAAATCGTTGACGGTTTTCTTCAGCGCCGCCATAAAACTACTTAGGATGCTTGGCGGTATTTCATAACCCAATCGCTGGGCTTGTTGCAGCACCAAGCCCACCAACCATTGCTGATCCAGATGAGACCCCGTTACGGGGCTGGCTTGATGTCCCATCCAACGGGCAAACCAACCATCACTGGTTTGATACAGCGGTAACTGCTGGATAAAACGCTGCATCAATTGTTGTTGTCGCTGCAACTGCGTTGGATCGGCGCTGGTCGTTTGGCTATAGCTGCGCAGCAACTCGGGTAATAACGCCATGCTGCGCATGCCAATATGCTCGGCCTGATGGTTCACGGCGGCCATGTGACGCGCGAAGGCAAAATCGGGGCTTGTACTTAACTGCAAATACGCGTGGCGAGTGTTTTCTATGCCAAACCATGGTAGCGCCAAGCTGGCGCTGCCATCGGCGGGTAGCAAGGTACTGACACTGCGCACCTGCGTCGGCTGCTGTTCATGCAGCGGTAACCAAAGCTGTTCCGTTGCTGGGCGAAGCCCTGAGCTTTCGGCGATCACGCTGATCTTGGCTTGATCGGCACCACGATTTGCGTGCACTTTGAAATAAGCGATTTGCTCGCCCGGCGCAGTGAACCGTAGACGCTGTGTCACACTGTTGTCGGTCCGAGCTGTCGTTGGTGGTGATTGATCTGCCGCAGAAACTTGTGGCACTCCCTCTGCCAAGGTAACGCCCGCCGATGTGGTCATACGCACCGTCACGTCCCGTGGGAAGCTTAACGCCGCGGGCTTGCCGTCCGCACTTAGTTCAGGTTGTAAAAACACCGTCACTGGCAACCAACTGTGTTCTTCATAACCCAGTTGGCGAGGGGCAGAGGTATGCAGTGTCAGCGGCTGGCTGATCCGTACTGTGGTTTGGGTGCTGCCATAGGCGCGGCCATCACCAGCCACCAACATGACTCTGGCACTGCCCATAAAGGGCGGCAATTTGATAGAGTGGGTTTGGCGCTCACCGGCCGCCAAATACCATGGGCCATAAAACTGTACCAAGGGTTTAAAGCGGCGCTCACGTTGGCTTTGTCGCTTCGGCAGCAACTCGGCGCCCCCCACTGTCAGTCGTTGGCTCAAATCGCTACTGTAAGCGCCGACCACATGATCAAACAGATCCCAGCTGCGAACCCCGAGCGCTAAACGTTGGTACAAACCTTGATGCGGATCAGCCACGTTATAACCGGTAATGCCCAGCAGGCCTTCATCGACGATCGCTACGGTGTAGGACATAGCTCGGCCTTGTTGCTCGGCGATCTCGATGCGTAGTTCGCTCTCCGGCGCGACCTGTGGCGGTAGGCTAAGCTCGGGTGTTAACTTTGTGCTTGGATCGGCGACCGATAAATTCAAAATGCCATAACTGCGCAAGGGGTGATCATTTTGTCGTTGTTGGTGCGGTTGTATTTGGCTTAGGTGAACATATACATTGGGCACCATGGCCGCAGTCAGCGGCACTTGGATCTGCTGATCATTTTCTTTTAGGTGTTGCCAGCGCTGACTCAACACACCATTGCCATGTTCGATACTGACCAACACCTGCCGCGCCGGGCCTTTGGGTAAATAGATAGTCGCGGTATCACCGACCTGATACTGCGCTTTATCGCTAGATAAGCGTAAACGCGTGGCGCTATCGGTGCCTTTTTGTTCACCAAAACCATCGTCGACATAAAACACCTGACTACTGCAATGAGTATGTTGATCTGGTGCCATGCGATCTGACTGGGCACAGCTGCGCAGCAGATAGCGGCCGGCGGCCAAGGTGCTGGCATCCAGTTGCCAACGTGCTTCGCCATTCTGATCGGTGGTGAGCAGTTCACTGCGGACCATATTTTGCAGCTGATCACTCAAGTACTGGTTTTCAGCCTGACTGTCTTGTTCCCACCACCAGCGCCAACTTAATTGATAAATACTCAGGTGCAGACCCTGCTGGGGTTGCGGTTTGCCTTGGCTATCGAGCCGAACCAACGCAATGCTGGCTTGCTCTTTGGTGGTGATGGATTGCTTTTGCAGCTGCTCTGGTAGCTGTATGCCACTCCAGGCCGCGTAGGGCAGCAGCGGGATGGATTGATATTGACTGCTAAAGTCGCCGCTGCTTTCAAACACGCGCAGCTGAATCAGCGCACGCAACATGCCCGGACTTGCGACCTCTAGCGTTGGTTGATAGCTAAATTCGGCATGACCTTGCGTATCCAACTGCATATCAAATTTGGTCGCGGCTGGGTTTTCAAAGCGTCGGCTCGCATCGTCAAAATTGAACTGGCTATAGCCCTTAAAACGCGTGGGTATTGGCGAGAGTTTAACCTCGGCATCGGCTTTTAAGCCATTGGCGGGGCCACCGCTGAGCCAGTGGGATTGCAACGTCATGCGCTGACTGTGTTGATCCAGCTGGGAGGGCGCGGTCAATTGGATCGCCAAGCGATTGGGCTGAATATGTTCAAGCTTTAACCGCGTATCAAAATAGCGGCCATGCACCCGCGCCACCGCGTGCCAGCTGCCGGTCGGTGCTTTGGCGTCGGTCGGGATATCAAAGCGATATAAACCGTGTTGCTGTGTTTTCGCCTCTTGCGGGTTGGCCGAGGTGGCGGCGCCGTCAAATGGACGTTGTACCAACGTCATCATTTTTTGATGACGGCTATCAAACACATCCAAGCTCACCGTTGGTAATACCGGATGATCGCGCTGTGACGACGCGCTATCGTGGTGCAGCATCAACATCAAATGAATGGTATCGCCTGGTCGCCACATATCGCGGTCGGCATAAAAAAAGCCGCGCACGCCATCGCTGGTATCCACGCCCGCCACATCAAATTGATTAGTCGGCAGGCTCGCATGTTCCGCGACCACCAAGTAGCCACTATCGTCGCCATGGCGGGCTTTGATATAAAACGGTACGCCGGCGGGGGTGAGGGTCGCCATGCCTTTAGTATCCGTACTGCCTTGTGCGATGATCTGTTGCTGGTAGTTATAGACATCCAGTTGCACCTTCCCCAGCGGCTGGCCCAGCTGCAAATCGGTGGTCGCAATGTGCAATGAATTGGCGCCTTGCGGATCCGCGCTGCCCATGCGGGCGATCATGCCAATATTGGATGCAATGTAGAGGCGAGATTGTGCGACATTGTCGTTGTAACTGTGGAAATAACTTTGATGACACGGGTTTTCCCGCTCACTCCATTCAAAATAACCGCCACTGTAATAATGTTGGCCAAGATACCACGGCAGGCGCTGCCAGCCGCTGCCAGCGGTGGTGTCACTATAAAGCTGATCATTGGCAACATAATTTCGCTGCGCCAATGCCGAGCTGGATGGCAAAGACGCCGTGCGATCTGTGGCTGAGGCCTGCTGCGGCGCTGCACAGTCAAATAAGCTATCTTCGGCATCAAGGCTGACATCAAGCCGCAGTAAACTGCCGCGATATTTGGCCAACAGCGACGTAATATCGAGTTGATATTGCTTGGTGCTGTTTAAGGCGGCGGTGGGCAGGGTGAGACGCTGCTCATCCAAATAACGCCCCAGCGCCCCTTGACCGTAGGATTGTTGCCAGTGTTGGCCTTGCTGCTGAATATATTGGCCAATATTGTGTGGGTAAATTTCAAAGATCCGAAGCCGTACCGCGCGCGCATTGGTGACCTCAAGCGGTAAGACAATCTGCTCGGCGGCCGGTAAAATATAGCCTTGCTCAGTAATGCTGACTTTGGGTAACAACGTACTGGCGTGCAAGTTATATAACATGCCTTGGGTTAACGACGTGCCATCTTCTGCCAGCAGTCCTTGTGCAATATCGACTTCAATATCACCCCGCAGTGGGTCTGCGGCAAAGGCCAGTAATCGGTTTTGCTGTACTTTCACATTGACATCGACTCCGTTGATACGGACGATGCCATCAAGCGCTTGTTGCCGCTGCAGCGGTTTCGAAAAGCGAATATCCACCTGATGCTGCGAGGTTTGGCTGAGCTGGACTGAGAGGATTTCAAAGCTGTGCCGCGCCGGAATTTTCACCCGATGCTGAGGGCTGGCTGAGGATGAGCCATTGGGGGCAGCGTTGGCGCTACTTTGGCTGTGCCATTGCAGTGTTAACCACTGCGGCGAATCTTGTTGTTTTAGTTGTGAAATACTGCCGCGCCAGCGCCGAGGCTGCAGTTGTTGCCACTGAATGCTGACCGCTTGAGCGGCGGTGGATTGCGGTGCATCACTGCTGAGGCTGGCGGTTATTAACGGTTGTAATTGCTCGAGCGTCATTTGATCAAGACTGTGCAGGTCAAATTGATAACTCAACACCAGCTCGCTGGTGTGGTTGGTCTGTACTTGAAATTGGGCCTGCACTTGGTTCTGTTCTGGGCGTTGGACATCGGCGGCGGCCGCTGGGGTGCCATGCTCGGCACGCGGGGCGGCTTCGATCTGAAATCCAAGCTCTCGCAAACTAAATTGCTGCGGCAATACCCGAAATTGCAGCTGCAGGGGGGACAGTGTCAGCGGTGTTGCGCTGTGTTGATCATGCTTTTGCGCAGCTGAAGCGACCTTATCGACGGTGCCGCTGCTGGTCTTCTCCTCTAGGCTGGGCTTCGCGTCTGAGCTTGGCTTCGCTTCTGCGCTGGTCTTTTCTTCTAAGCTGGGCTCCGCCGCTAGGCTGTTGGCGATGGGCTGGATCTGACTGGTCAGCTGTAGCCCTTGGCTGTCCAAACTGATCTGCACCGTCGTATTGGCAAGCAGCGGCTGTTTAGGTGTGAGCTGAATGGTTTGCGCGTCAAGCCAGCGGGCGTGAAAGATATCAGCCGGTACCGAACGAATGGCTGGCGGCTGGCGCTGCAGTGTTGGTGTTGCCACTTGGCGATTAAATCTAAGGTGCAGTTGCTGCTGACTGCCTAGCCACAGGTTGGGTAACTCGCTCAAATAGGGCAGCCATTCTGGCGTAAGTACCACGTTGCTGCTGTCGAGCGAGGCTGCCTGAGCCGCGGTGGTCGCGTCTTTGTTATGCGGTGTTGCAGTCACGGATGTCTCGGCATGGCTGAGATCTGTGCTGCGCTGTTGCCCAAGCCAGATCCCGAGGAAACCACTCACCAACGCCACCATAACGATAAGCAGAACCATCCATAGGGCTGGTGTTTTGATAAATCCGCCCATCGCGGCACGAGATTGCCTATGATGTTGTGCCGCAGGTCCCGTCAGATCCTGACGTGGCGGTGTGGCATGAACTTTCGTTGTGTTCGCCGCTTTTAAGGCAGAAAAGGGCCGAGGAAGATTTTCTGGTGTGTTTGGGGGCATTGCCATCACGCGTCCTTGCATCTTATTGCGCTGATTACGCATCAAATTACCGAACACATGATAGCAATATTGCCATCAACTAAGATAGCCACTGATGTGGTTGTGTGGCTATATGCGGCGCCGCAATGTCCTGAATGACACACCTTGCATGGCCTACCCCACCCAAGTTCCAACACGCTTACGGCAAATCGAACCAAAGCGCTTGAATGTCCTCCGAGGGCGTCATATTCGCGCTTTGTGCCGCAGCGGTGGCCACCCGTTCGTCATGGTTGTGGGTATGGCTGTTAGCATTAAGGTGCACTTGCCACTGCAATAACTGTGCGCCACTGATTTTTAAACCATCGCCCGGGTATAAAATCCCTTTGGGCGTGCTAGCTTCGGCCTGCGCCTGATCTGCTTGCGAATCGTCGGATCCCGAATTGTCAGGTGTTACCAGCTGCGCTTGCACTGCCAACTGACCGCGGATCAGATGCAAATAATAATGACGCTGCGGGTTGAGTTGCAGTTTCCCAGCACGTTGTGTTGCACTGCTTTGCAGCTGATACAGCCGCATATCCTGCAAAATAGTCATGCTTTGTAACGCCCCATCAGGGCTTGCGATCAGGGTTAGGCCATCGATGTTGCGCGCCTGATGGTCAAAGGCCTGTTGTTGATAGCTCGGCGCGGTTCCAAACACCTTGGGCTGGATCCAAATTTGTAAAAACCGCAGCGGTGCCGTTGGACTGACATTAAATTCACTGTGGGCAATACCACGTCCGGCGCTCATCAGTTGATATTCACCAGCAGGTAATCGCTGTACATGACCGGCTGAGTCGCGATGCGCCATTTCGCCTTGCGTAACTAAGCTGATGATTTCCATATGTTGATGGCTATGGGTATCAAAACCGCCACCCCCAGCTACTATATCGTCGTTAATCACCCGTAAGGCCGAAAATCCCATATGATTGGCATCGTAATAGCGGCCAAATGAAAAGCTATGGCGGCTTTGTAACCAACCGAAGTTGGCCTGTCCCCGCACTTCACTGCGACGAAACTCAAACATCATCATCTCCTGTTCGCTGTTGCTAGAGCGTACTATAGATTCAAATTAATGAGATGAAAAACGCAAAAATACGCTATTTACATTCGATAAAACCGATTTTTATGGTGCTGTTCGTTTGAGGCTATTGCGCTTTATTTCGATAACTGCCCAGCCAGGTGCGCCCATGCGGCTTGTCAAATTGCCTGGTATCACCTAATCTGCGTGCAGTTTTTGCCGTGACGGCGGCATGGTATGTCATTTCAAGTCACTGCAAGTTGTTTCGAGCATATTGTTCGAGCATGTGATGTCTGAACCGGTTGCATCAGGACCCGCGCTTTTAGAGCGGGCGTAGGAATTCTGTCGTAATGTCAAATGTTGTGCTGCGCTGGATATGGTTTTTGTTGCTCAGTGTGCTGCTGTGTACCCGCAGCACGCTGGTCATGGCCATGCAATTTGGCGGCGCCTATC
>JACCDR010389958.1_pt1 | contig 37282 bp, 33 predicted proteins | sample 7446431 | NCBI WGS metagenome assembly JACCDR01 (sample SAMN15323443, study PRJNA562643) | freshwater metagenome | isolation source: river surface water | place: USA:Blue River Watershed | collected 2017-08-17 | reverse complement strand
TACTAGAGCAGGGTGTGACTTTGTGCTGACTTCACGACATGATCAGACTAATTATATACAAGAGACGAGGGTTTGTTTATTGTGTTATCTCAACATTTTAGTTATTGACAGGGGTTCTATAGACGAACACGCTGTGGTGTGCACGGAGGAAGGTCAAGCGATCTTCGACCGGGCGATTCTGCATGAAGGGCCACACGTCGTGACAGTGACCTGGGGTCAAGGAGAAGACGGTCAGCCACGGCTATGCCTGGTGAAGGAAGGGCGTGACACGGCAGCACCTCCCGATGGCGTCACGTCGCTCACTTTCTGGGGTCCTCCGCGCGGATTCAGGAAGGAAGGCGAGACGCCTGTTCAGGCTGCTTGCCGGGAGGTCGGAGAGGAGACCGGAGCGAGGGTGGTTCTCACCTCACACGAGGCTGCCACCCTCATCGTCAATGAGACGTGTGTGGGCTCCTGGTCGCCGTGGGTGATTCTGCAGGTCGATCTGGATCGCTTGAAAGCGATCGCGCCTGATCGTGACGAGAAGATCTACAAAGCAGCGTTCTTTACCCAACAAGAGGTGAATGACATGCTGACCCAAGGCGAACATGACGGAGCCTTAACAACCAGCATGTTTCTGTATACCACGCTGATGTTGTGGAATCTCCATGTCCTGAAGGTTTGATACCAACTTTTGGGCTCGACAACCTCGTTCGCGAGGTTGTTTTCTTTTCTCGACCAGGGTATGTTATGTCAAGATAGGTTTTTAAAAGGAAACTCCCATGCACCTCTTTCTTGATGTTGGAAATGTTCTGGCGACATTTGATCATCGTAAGGCATGTCGTCGGCTCGCGCAGGTTGCGAAGGTTGACGACGCTCGACTTTATACTGATTTATATCTCAACTCCCGTCTACTGACTGACCGGCAGACAGGGAAGCTTTCTGGGCGAGGGCTCTATGAGTTCGTCTCGAATACGTATGGGGTGACTATCTCATATGAAGACTTCTCAGTGCTGTGGGGTGATATCTTCAGTCCTGGACCATCACAGATCGTTGATCTGCTGTGCGAGCTACCGAGGCGGTCTTTCATCGTGGTTGTGTCGAATACTGAAGAGCTTCATTGGCAGTATATTCTGAAGCTTCCTACCGTGGAGCCGCTTCTTACAAGGAGAGGAACAGTTCTCTGTCCATCTCATCTCATGTCGTCAGAGAAACCGTCAGCTCGGTATTACCAGCGGGTCTCGGCAGAGGCACGTATTCAGCTGGAAAATGCTGTTTTGATTGATGATAGGGAAGAGAATCTCGCTGGGTTTGCTGCACTCGGTGGACAGACTGCTTGGTTTGATCTTCGAGTGCATACGCCTGAAGATCTAGAGCAAATCCTTTGTCGCCTGAAGTAGGACACGACGTGTAACAATGTATAGGACCCTTCGGGGTCCTATTTGCTTGTCAGGAGATTTTTTCCCTTAAGAAAGAGAAGGTAGAGGCGGTATTTGGTAAGAGCAAGAAGGGCACCGGGATAGCGGGTACGGTGTTGCTTGATAACCTCGAGAATGTTTTGAATATGTTTGACACGTTTTGCTGTTTGACCACCGGGGTGGACACGGTAGGCAAGGGTACGAATCGGAAGATTGGCAAATAGCCCAATTTGTCCAAGCTGGAGGAAGAGTTCCAAGTCTTCGGCTGGCGCATAGGGTTGATAGCCATTGGTATGATGAAGAGCTTTGACGCGCATGAGGACACTTGAATTTGCGAACTGATTGCGGCGAAGGATCGAGCGACGGATCGTTGCGTCAGTTGTTTCGTACTCTCCCTGACCGATAGTGTTTCCTTGTTGGTCGATAATGGTAATCCAGGTGCCGACGACGGCGCACCCGGGATAAGTTTCAAGGTAGGATACTTGCTGCGCGAGTTTTGTTGGGTCAATCCAAAGATCGTCGCTATCGAGAATGGCCATGTAGGTGCCAGTGACGTGCGAAAGGCTTTCGCGACGTCGCTCATAGAGACCTTTGTTGACGGTATCTTTTTTGTATCGAATTCTTGGATCAGTGAAGCGACGAACAACCTCTTCGGTATTGTCAGTTGATCCATCGTCAAGGATAATGAGCTCAAAGTTGGTGTATGTTTGATCGAGCGCGCTTTGAATCGCCTTTTCAATGTATGAGGCACGATTGTAGGTGAGCATGATAATGCTCACTAAAGGTGTGGAGGTTACTTGGGAAGTTGTATCCATGTTGCAGGAATGAGGGCGTCGTCATAGGTCTGATCATCAAACCACGGTGTCGGCGCTACCACTAGTTTAGCAGAGTTTTGGTTGAGCCACGCAGCCCACCAGCTAAAACTACTGTTGGCAATAATGTGATGTTGACAGAGGCTCATGAGCGATAGTTCTTCAAAATCAGCGAGTATTCCATCACTCACAATGATCCGTTCATGGGCTTCAAGGGGAAGATGTTCGACAACCCAGGTCGGATCATCAGAAAAGAGGTAAAAGGTTGGAGTAGTAATATGGTTTCGTAGATGTGTCAGCGCACGCTTGTAGTAGTCGAGAGAACAAGGTCCAAATCGCTTGGTAACGACGGGGTTGTGGATATAGTCACCACGCCGAACATGAATGGCAACTGAGGCACTTGAAGCGCGAATACGATCTTGCCAGTCCAGCACTACTTTGCTTGGATCTCTAAGGACAAGTTCTTTAAGGAGGATGGTGCGGATAGGTTCAAAATATCGAGGGGATTGCCAAAAACCATCGAGGTAGAGCGGTGCTTGTTGTGTGAGTACATTGGGGCGAAAGCGTGTATTTTTATCTCGAGAGAGTTTGAATGATAAAAATCGCCACGCTTTTGAGAGTACACCGTAGGGATATTTATATCGCTGTACCTCCGCTTCTGTTGCAGTACGAGCCTCAATAGCGAACTGTTGGAGCGAAAAAGGTCGATAGATGTCACCGGTATGGTTGGCACGTTCTAGTCCCGAGGCATCAAGCACGAGAGGGACGTTATGACGAAGGGACAAATGTCGCCCAAGCGCGTATTGAAACAGTTGGTTACCCAACCCGCCCTTCATATTCACGATAATCATAGAGAGAGAAGCGATCGAATTTTTCGTTGCAGCGACCATAAGCGTCCATACCAGGTGACTACCATAGTACCATCTGCTCCATAGATACCATCAACCGCGATAGGATTATTTTTTAAGGAATAGTACCAGGAGGAATCTTGCTCAATACGCTGCCAATCGTTAGTGGTAAAATGTTCCTTGTAGGGAGAGAGCATTTGTAAGAGGAGTCGATGCTCTTCTTGTTTTCGCTTGGATTCAGTTACAAAAAGAGAGTCGTGACCATGTCGATGAAGGTAGGCGGTATTGGAGGCAACATACATCCTGTTACCTGCCATGAGTTGTTTTAGACTAAAGCCCCAAGCCTCGTGAAGGCCCTTACCATATTCCCAGTAGCCACCTATTCTTTCCCAGCTGGCTTTCGTATAGAGGAAGTTACCTCCTGGTGCAGGGTTTATATGTCCTGCGAAGAGGTTTTCAATGCGACAGATACCTGATTGTAGGTACCAGTAGTGTGTGATCATTGCTGGGGAATTTATGAAGTAGTTATACTGAGAGAAAGTCACCACATCGCTCTTTGTGTCTCGCAACGTTTGCTCAAGTTTTTGGATTGAATCTGGAAGAAGAATGTTATCTGCATCAAGATTAAAGATGAGAGGAGTCGATGCTTCTGTGATACCTCGGTTTCGTGAAGCTGGGCAGCCTTTATTTATGCCGTTTTTGATATAGGTGATATGAGGCGTGTACTTCGCTGACAGTTTCTTTATTGCTAACTCGGTAGTGTCTGTAGAGGCATCGTTCACGATAATAACTCGGTCACCGGTAGAAAAATTGTTATCGAAAATTGAGTCTACCGATTCTTCGATAGTTGTCGCTGCATTAAATGCTGGCATGACATAGGTAATTGGTAGTCGACTCATACTTTTGTAAACCAGAAGCACCCACAGCCATACTTTTGATGGGCAATAAGCGAGGGATCTGCGGGAGACAGAAAGCCAAGCTCTTTGTAATTATCGGGAACAAGAGAAAATTCCTTAACCTGAAGGTCGGGAAACAGAGACAGGACTTGCTCATATGAGTATATGCGGTGTGCGTTGTAAGCAATCCTTGCTCGACCAACAGGAGTCACAAAGAGAAGATTCCCGCCGGGTTTAAGTGTTCGTGAAAGTTCACGACAAGCCTTAATGTCACCATCGTAGTCGATCGGTTCACCATATCTACCCATTCCTACATGTTCGATAGTATGCATACACGATAGCGATTCTTGGCTGTTGTCAGCAAACGGCAGTCGATAGAGATCGCCTGGGAGACTTTGTAAGTTTCTTAGCGTGAGTGGTGCTGGTCGATAATCATAATAGGTTACTGGAATAAAAGCAGACACGATCGTAGGGAAGGTAAGTATAGAAGCTATGTCCACATGGTGAGATGGTCGTGTCTCTGCCAGAATTCGGGCAGCCCAGGCTGGATGGTAAATATAATGTGGATCGAACGGGGTCCTTTTCGTCGCATCGAGAAGGGTAAGGTGAGTGTCAGACCAACGCAGCGGAAAACGTTCTTTTCCGGAACCTGAAGTAATAAATTGAGCACGTTCTTTCAGAAAGCGAGGTAATGAATAGATGCTGAATATGAATTCATAAATGCCTCGAATACCAGGGATTACTTTTGAGAGATACGATTTCATGCAGTTTGTTTTTGGTAGACAACGAGTATTGTATGCCCGGTGATTGTTTTTGCACGTAAGGCAATATATGGCCAACAGAGAGTATAGATAATCTTATTGCAGATTTTTCCGAGGACACCAAATGGTCGTAGAAGATCACCAAATCGGACTTGGTAATAGTATCGATAGTGGTGGGATTGGAGGTGTTCGGTACGAATTTCTTTGACGTTGAGGTTAAAGAAACGCGCTGCCTTTTCGAGGGACGCAGCTCGCCAGCGTCCCATGTGATGTGGCGGCATATTGAGGAAACATGTTGGATCGTTCTTTATAAAGGAGTCGTTGTTAGGGATAGCAAATATGATGTATCCTCCCGGTTTTGTTGCTTGTACGGCATGGTTGATGAAGTTACTTACGTCAGCGATGTGCTCAAGCACTTGAAAGGCGCAGGTGACATCCGCGTTTTCTACTTGCTTAAATTGAATCCCGCGTGACATTGCGGTTTGCTTTGCTTCAGTATTGATCTCGGTACCAATTGCTTGGATATGCTTATCATTCATAAGCTTTACGAGGAAGTCACCGGTAGCACAACCAAGTTCGTAGACAGTATCTCCTTTGAGGACATATTCATTCGTTACTTCATGTTCCCATTTCCATGGAAGGTAATAAAGTTGCTCTTTAGAAAGAGCTTCATAAAATTTACCATCTCCAGCAAGAGTGGCAGGATGATACCACTGATATCCGGTATCAAGGCATTCATACACAATGACCTCGGGAATATTTTTAAAATATGATGATACGTCAACGTATGGGGCGTAGAGTTTGATGATAAAATCACTCGAGATACGCATCACTTCTTTGGATGCGCCTCCAGTTAGCGGACTTTTTTCCATAGTTTGATGAGTATACCACGAAGTCGATAATTCACTTTTGACGAGAATGACTTATAGAAATGAGTACGAAATGTGTATTCGTCGGCATCTGTATCAATTAAATTATCGGTAGGATGAATAATGTTTGTGAGGTTAGTCGTTGGTATATTTGCTTGCTTACTTTTTTCATAGGTATGCGTGGATTCATGATCAAAGCCTATATTAGTCACAAGGTTGACGTTGGGAAGGATAGACATTCCCTTGGCTGCCCAGACAGTATACAGCCACAAGCTATCCCAACTGTCGGCACGATTAATGGTGTAGTCGATGTTATTCGTCCAGAACTTTTTCGCTTTTTTTGATAGGCTTGTCGTATCAATAACGCTTTCAATGGACATTCGATTAGTTTTTTTGATCGTTTCGTTATATTTTGCCCAAGCTCTTTTCCACGTAGCCCAACCCCAGCTGTGAGTATAGTGTGAAAAATAGTAGCTTCCAGAGCCCCGGATAATGCCATTTTGAAAATTGTTGCCACTAATGTGCATGATACGATTATCGTCTTTGTACCGTTCAAGTAACTGAGTACAGAACGAAAAGAAAGAGAAATGGGGTATACAATCATCTTCGAGAATAATACCGTGCTCTTCATGTGTGAAAAACCAGTCAAGCGCATGAGTTATGCCATATCGACATCCTGCATTCGTTTCACTGTATCTTTTTTGGATGTGACATGGCCAGTCTATTGTTTCTATGACTCGTCGAGCCGCTTCACATTGTGTGGCGTCCTTAGTATTACCTGGCCTTGGTCCATCAGCTGCAACGTAGATCTGAGTCGGTTTGAGTGGACGTAGGGAACTAATGAGTTGAGCTACTTTTTCTGGCCTATTAAAAATAAGCAGGAGAATTGGAGGAGTATTATGAAGAGAGTTTTCCATGGTTATGGTATGAATTTTGGCGCTACGGCTACCCAGTTTTGGTACATGAAATTTTCGAGCTCGGGGGTGTATTGACGTAATTCAATGTGGTGTCGCATCATTTTAGTCATGACGAAGCCGGCCTCAGTGAGAACGGAGAAAAGTTCAAGGAGACTCGATTTTGAATCAAGGTTCGCGCCTCCGTACTCAAACTGGATAAAATCGATATAGTCAGGATGGAGATATTTTCCGAATCCCTTGAGTACAGACAATTCGTGACCCTCAACGTCAATTTTTAGTAAATTGATATGTTTAATCGCTTTTGAAGTTATGTATTCATCTGCTGGCTTCATTATGACCGTTTCATGATCGGAAAAATCGATGTTGTAGTGTTTGAGGTTCTGTTTGTAGATTGAGGCAAACCCTGATCCATCTTTATCTTTGTATAGATTTATTGTTTTTGATTGATCAGATAGACCAAAATTATTAATAACGACATTTGGGTTATCTTCGAACTTCTCACGGAGGGAGGTGTGGCACGATTTTTGAGGCTCAAAAAGATGGTAGCTGGCGTCATGTGACTGGGGTAACTCATGTTGGAGCATTTCTGTGTACTCGCCCATATTGGCGCCAACATCAAATACTGTGATTATTTTGTTACGATAGTTAGACGCAATGTTCTTCAAAAACGCTCGTTCACCACTTCTGGTGTAGTCACTGTCTCCAGTGTTATCGATTTTCCAAATAAGCCCGTACAGTTTTCTTTGAATAAGTCGCTTAAAATTATTTTGTTTTTGTATATTCATGCGAGAGCAAAATTAGGCTTTGGTAAAGACGAAACAACCGCAAGCCCACCATTGTGAAGCGACAAGAGATGGGTCGGCATTGTAGAGCATCCCAGTTTCTTTGTAGGCGTCGGGAACCATCGAAAATTCTTGTAGTGTCAGTGTGGGAAATAGAGAAAGGACTTGCTCATAGCTGTAAATACGATGAGCGTTAAATTCAATACGGGGTTTACCAACAGGTGTCACAAATATGAAAGTGCCGCCAGGGGCGAGCACACGGGCTAGTTCGCGTGCTGCAATAATGTCTCCTTGCGGATCAATGGGATCCCCGTAGCGTCCCAGACCAACATGTTCGATGGTATGGAGACAGGAGAGGGACTCGATACTATTAGAAGCGAAATGGAGTTTCGTAAGATCGGCATGGTCTGACGACAAATTAGAGAGGTTGAGTCGTGCCGGTCGATAATCGTAAAATTCTACAGGTAAGAATGCTGACACGACGGTACTAAAATGTAATGTCGAGGCAATATCGACATGTTTTTTTGGTTTTTGATTAGCAATGACCCGTGCGGCCCAAGCAGGATGAAAAATGTAGTGAGGTTCAAAATTTGTGAGTGGTGTGCGGTCAAGAAGACAAGGAAACAATGATCGGAATGAAGCCTTAAAACGACCATCGTTTTTACGAAGAAATTGAATGTAATCTTTGATAAACCAAGGAAGGGCTAAGATTTTTTTTAGGAAAACGTATACCGTCATAAAGAACGGGAGAGAAATGAGAAATTGACGAAGGTGATTATTCATATGAGGTACTAGTGGGGCTGGTAGGGTTCGTGTGAAAGTAAGGTGGGGTCTGGTAAGGGTATATTCCCTTTGGATGAATATAACACGACCCAGTCACTAAATGTTACAGGTGTTGTATTACAGACGCGATCATAGAATCGAAGGCGATGTTCTTTGTAAAAATCATATTTGTACCACACGAGATCGATGCTTGACTGATCGACAATAATAAAGTGCTTGGCGAGAGCGTGCCACCACGAATCGACGGTAGGTTCGATTGATTCACCTCTGGCGCGGAGAAATGTCGTACAAAGGCGGGCTTCACAGATGTTTGCCTTTATGAGGTCGTGTGTGGTTCGAATTGGGTGTGGCAGCGTGGATCGTTCATCGTATGGGCATGACCAGAGTAAAAGGAGATCATCAATGTGCCCATACTGCCACATGTCAGTCAGTAGAAAAGGGGTGTATTTAAGAGTTGCCAGACTACTTGCGATAATTCTTCCATTACCAGTATTCATCGGGATGAGTGTCAGAAGCCCATAGAGATATGTATTAAGGTTGGGTGCATACATTCGTTGGTCAGAGCGAGTTTTATATACATATTGCGCACCCAGTTCTTTTGCTTTTGTAAGCCCAGCAAAGGTACAAGCAATCTGGAGATTAATATTGCCGATACCAGGAAGTTTTGGCTTTTGAGAAGTAACAATATAAGCCCCTATTTTTTCTAGAGAATGAAGGTTTTCTTTGTCTTCTGTATCCCAGACAGAAACAATAATTGGTGTTTCTGGAAAATGTTTTTTGTAGAGTAAGACTGTTTCGAAGGTAAAGTTATGCTCGATTAGCAAGGGTCCTTGAATCACAATTGCCGTACGGGGGATTCCCTCGATGTCATGCGAAGTCGTCTTAACTCCCCTTGTGCTAAGTGGATGTGTATGGATAGTGACGAGAGTACCGGTGCGAGTTACTGTTTTAAAAAAGAAACGAGCAGCATTGATTTTGTAGCGATTTACCACCATCCACAATCGATACCAAAATTGTTTTTTGTCACGCTGGTAGAGGGTAATGTATTCCTTTAGTCTAGAAATGTAGTGCATGTCGAATTTTATACAGTATTCCGATAAGACCAGATCGCGTAATTGGGGTTTGTTTTTGAGATTGAAGCATGTGCAGAACCCGCAATGTCTCGCTATCACTTATGCGTTGTGATGCTCCGCTCTCAGTGAGGGTAAGGCGAATAGCGTGATACCAAAGAGGGACTGATCCTTCAAGAAAATTTAGTTGATTAAGAAATTTTCTTGATAATTGGAGGTTTCCAAGGTGGTAGGCGAGTATTGAGCAAGTAAAGAGAGTCGTCTTGTCAGTTGCCGTTTCATTTTGATTTAAAAACATCTCTTTTCCTAAAGAGCCTTGATACTTTTGATGGTCAGCTACGAGAAAGCTTCCGGGGTGTTGGCGAGTATATTGGTCAAGTACGGCTTTCAGGTTGTTGGTGTCTAGTTTGGCTTCAGCAAAAAAGTTAAAATTAAGGATCAAAGACCGTACCGAAGGAGAGAGAAGATGAAGAATGTCTTCACAAATAAGGTAGAAATTTCTTGAAAAGTTTCCGGCTATATATTCTCGGTCAAAGTAGGAAGTCCCGTCCTTACTTTGGCGATGGTAAAAAGAAACTCCAGGTGCGACATAAACGGTGAGTCCAGCGGCTAGAAAGCGGAGCTCAAAACACTGGGTGTCAAATCCGTGATGTTCAGGATACCCGCCGGCTTTTTCAAAGGCTGTTCGTTTGAAGAGAAAATTATCGAGGAGGGTACCCTGGCCAGCGGCGTTAAAAATGTCGTGTATTGTGATTGAGCGATCAAAGATGGTGTTGCGGTGCGTGCGATAGACGTTGGCGTCCGTACCGACAAAGAAACGCCGCTCCCACACGGCCACACCATCACAATTTTTTTCTTTCTGAGTCGCAAGTAGTTTGGATAATGTCTGTGGTGCAAAAAAATTGTCACTATCAAGACAGAAAATAAATTCTCCGCGAGCTGCTCGTATGCCAGTGTTACGGGCTGCACCACCACCTTTGTTGTGCTCATGGTGCAAGAGAGCGATGTTTGAGTACTTCTTCGCAAGCTCAGACATGACATTTTTTGTTTTGTCGGTTGACCCGTCATCAACCATGATGATTTCAAAGTCGTCTGCATGGAGCTCTTGCGAAAAGCAAGAATCAACTGCTTCTTCAAGAGTGGAAGCGCAGTTGTAACAGGGGATGATAATTGATAATTTAGGTACCATTGATTTTCTTAAACACCAAATCCTGCGTCATGGTGACATAGGGGTTGTGACGATGGGCTTGTTCTGATCGATAGGTAAGGTAATCAAGGATGCCATTTACCAAGAGTGCTAGGGACAAGAAAATTGGGCGTGCGAAGATGTACCACCAATGCTTTTGCCACGATTTATCCCGTCGCGAAAGTGCGAAGACCACCCGTTTTGCCTTTTGTCGGAAAGGAGCCTCTTCAAATATCGAAAGTACGAGTGTATAACCAGCTTCCTTCATTAGAAGAACGATCTCTTCTTCCGCGTACTGTTTTATGTGGCCGTCTTTTTTCCGAGTGTGATAGAGACCTGATTCTGGAGCTGGTCCACAGTAGACAGGATTAGGAGTCATGATATAGACGACGCCCCCAATAGTTTGCATGTTTGATAATTGGGTGACAAATGCTTTGATGTCAGGAATATGTTCATAGACATCAGCGAGGAGAATAAAATCTATTTTTTCCGGGGAAGAGTATTTTTCGATATATGAGCGTATCACAGAGAAATTCTTATAACGCTCGGCATACTGAGTTTGTTCAGATAGTGGCTCTGCTTCGACGAGGATTGCTCGCTTAAATTTTGCCGCTAGTGGTGCGAGATAATGACCTGTGTAGCCACCGATGTCCATACACACATCCCATTTGTCGGCGAGATTAATAGCGTAGTTCATGTGTTCAAGAGTGATACGCTTTGTCACATCAGGGAGCGAGTTTGAAAAACAGGTAGTAATAAAACGCTCTTTGTAGAGTTTAAAGAGATCGTGTTCAGGATACATGCGCATAGATTATTTTGTTATTCGGCAATAATCATCACTCGTCCATCGGACTCAGTCTTCAAGGTTTTGTACGTGTAGTGACATTCATGAAGTACAGTGAGACATTCAAGGCAAGAGGTAATGGAATGAAACTCAACAATGATTCGTGGATGGTATTGCTTAAGGGTCTCAATAGCTCCTCTCAGTACATACTGCTCTGCTCCTTCAACATCGATCTTAAGTACATAGGGTACTGGGATCTCCTTTTTCTTGATTAGATTATCTATGGTGTCGAGAGTGACTTGATGTTCCTTAAAAGCTATTTGTTCAGTGTAGACTGATCGTTCCCACAGAGTGGTAGCTTCGACAATGAAGCCACCTGTGCTTGGACCTCCTTCGAGATCAGGTGAACAAAGAAACGTATCGGTACCAGTTCGGTCACCCAGAGCTTCTTCGCGAAGCATGATTGTTTTGTTGAGTTCAGGGTTTAACGCTAAGATCTTATGAAAACGCTCAGTATTAACAATGTTTGGTTCAAAGGCAACGACATGGCCGTGGGGCCCAACAAGTTTTGCGAAGGCCAGTGAGTGAAAACCAATATGTGCTCCGATATCGTAGATTACTTTTCCGGATAGGTCGATGCTGCCAAGATACTCAAATAGTTCTTTATCATAATCACCCTGGAGCATGAGTTTTTGCCAGACACCGTGTGGGTAAAAATGAAGTCTCGCACCTTCAAGAATACCGTCAGGAATCGTCACTGTTTCAGCTTTCGGTTCACTGGTAAATTTAGAAGCATTCTTGGTAATCAGATGATAGAGAGACGTCCCTTTAATAAAACGTAAAAAAGCCGGTGGAGTGAAGTCAACAACTTTTCGATAGAGCTCTCCTTTCTCAATCATGAAATCTTAGATTAAAATAGTGAGTTTAGCATACTCTATTTGTTGTGTTGTGCCAAATTTATGGTCAGAAATAAAAATAGGTGCGTTACTGCAGTATATAGAGGTAGTCAGCTGTATCGATTTTTTCTTTCAACTTATAGCGTCCTGCAAAGATTTTTTCAACGGTTTTTTGGAGTTCAGGTGTGTGAAGTTCAATCAGGATTTGTTTAGGTATAAACTTTTCTAAATCGAGACCACGAAGTACCTCGGCTTCTGATCCTTCGACATCGATTACGAGCAGATCAAAGTTCGGTTGTATCTGTTCTTCGGAAAGGCAGGCATCCAGAGTTTTTGCTGACACTAGGATTTCAGTCGCTTTTATACTTTGAGTTCTTTCTCCGGCTGCTACCCATGTGCTAGTTTGATATGTGGTAGTCGTCGTGATCGACATAAAATTACAATCTGTTAAGAGGATAGTGTCCTTTTTGTAGTCATGGGACACAAGGGCGACTTGTTTAATGATCGACGCAGGACGATTTTTCTTACAAAGTGCAGCCGCCTTTGGAAGAGGTTCAATGATTAATCCTTTCCATCCTCTGAATCGCTCTAGATAGTATGTGGGATCATAGCTATAACCGTCATTGCCACCACACACCACAAAGATACCGTTGGTAGTGGTTATGTGACGTAATAGACTTTTATGTGCGGGGTATGGTTTTGAATAGTGTTCAATACCAAACACTTCAACGACTGGTCTGATAATAAATGAAAAATGGGCACGGAGATAGGGAAAGATTTTCTTATAGTTTTCACGAGGATTACGTAGTAATCGTGTTAGTGCTGTATACAAAGGAGTCATTGTTGGTATCTTATGATATCATATCTGCAAAATTTGTGACTCAAATACTTATAGATTATGCAAGTATTTAATAAAAGGAAAATCAGTATATTTTTTCGCCATCCACTTGTTGGTGTTAAGAAAGTGTTCGGATATTATGTCTTACAATTGCTACCGTTTCTTTTGCTTATAAAGCATTTTGAGGCACACACAGTACTCAGAAAGTTTGGCTACTACCGTTCACTTGTGGCCAAGCTCCCAGTTGGGGCAGACGGTGGACCCATACCATGGTTCACGTATCCAGCTATTGAATATCTTAAACAACTCGACCTTAGCCAAAAATCTGTCTTTGAGTTCGGTTCAGGAAATTCATCCCGTTTTTTTTCAACCACTGCGCTTGCTGTGTATAGTATTGAAGATGACAGAGAGTGGTTTATTCGAATGTCTCAGGAGAAAAGTTCAAACCAAACACTTATTTTTGCAGAGACCGGAAATGATTATATCAATGCAATCCAATCACTTGGTAAAAAATTTGATGTCATTCTTGTCGACGGAAGTAATCGTTTTGAATGTATCAAGCAGAGTGTCTCGTATCTTAATCCGGGAGGAATGATTATTCTTGATAATAGTGACTGGTTTCCTAAAAGTACAAAATTTTTACGTGATCAAGGATTCATCCAGGTAGATTTTATAGGAATGGGACCATTGAATGGCTTTACCTGGTCGACTTCTGTGTTTTTGCATCGAGATTTTAATTTTGTACCGAGGCATGATGCTCAGCCAAAGCACCTCACCGCCGGTGTGACCTCAACTGTCGTCGAAGGTTCGTCGTTATGAACGTAACGAGTCTATTTTTTCTTGCCAGTAGGGAAGCCAGAGGGCAGGATGATCAAACTTGGCTGACATCTCAGTGTACATGCGTATAAGGTCTTTCTTTGTCAGATTTTTTAATTCATCCCAGGACTCAATGACCCAGACTGGAAGACCGATTGCTTGGTAATAATTCGCCATCGTCGATCTTTTTATGATCGGAATAGTGCGAAGGTACATTGCTTCCCAAGTACGAATACAATCCTCACCATTGCCAGGCGGAGAGGCTACAAATTTATACTGGTTGAGCACCGAAAGGTAGTCCATGGATTCTCTCCATTCAGGGTATGTGGTCGTGAGCGGGTGTTGGTCCAGAATATTTTTTGCCACCCCTCGTTCTTTTGGATTGGTAGCGACATTAAATTTGTAGAGAATGAAATCCTTCTTTTCTGTTTGGGTGGTTGTCTGCCGGAGTTGGTTAAAGTAGGTAGTTTTCCCATGCAAGTGCAACCATTCATTTTCGAGGCCGATAGGGAGTGGGGTAACTTTCTTGTGACTGATCTGACAATTTTGAGCGAACCAATGAATGAGGGTCGGACTGTCAATAAATGCTTGATACGTTGTATCGATATTCTCGTCACCGTTTTGAGTCAGCAGAATGTAAGGGTGCGTCACGAGCGGGTGTGTGTCTTGTATAAACGTCTTTAAATGTGACGACTCAACAAAGACAACCTGTTGCTGCTTGATTGATGTCGGTGCACATGTCGAGCGTCTGTCGATGATGTGATCCGCGAGCGATCGAAATGTATCGCCACTCAGATAGGGAGTACTTGTGGGGTGGAGCCGAAGGAGCGTATAGGCTTTACGGAGAAGGGAATCTTTTTTTCGTCGACCTTCGAAGGCAACTTTCTTTGGTAGGCGAAGTCTTGTAGCGAGAAATAGTGCGTCAATGGTCTGATTGAGCGTTTGTTTATTCTTAAGGTAATATGGATGACGAATAATGTCTTGGTTTCTTTGGTACGCTGCGGTAAGTGTTGTTTCAGAAATTTTCGGATTGATGGCCGTCTCGCTCGTTCGCTTTTTCCAAAATAGGGGTAGATGATCAAGAGTGGTTTTTAGGTCAGTTCCATGGCGCGCGTCAGCAAAGGCGTATGCTGCCGCAGCTGGGTTTACGTTGGTATACTGAGGATCATAGGTTGGAAAACCGTATTTGATTCGAATGGTGTTTGTAAAAAAGCCAGATGGAATAAAGAGAGGTGGTACTTGATGGGGATTTATTTCGGCGAGTCCGCGCATGGTGTGAGCGTAGCCATCAAAATGTGCCGCGATTTCTTGTTTGGGAAGGACTTGAAGTTGATTTTTGACGAAGAAATGCCGTCGGACGTCTTCTGAGCGAATGATGCGATCGTCACCCATGTCTATCGAATCAAACCACGTACGAAAGAGATTTTTGTTGACGATTTGAATCGCTGTGTTGTCTCCCTCAGCAATAGTGTAGCAGAGGGTATCCTCGTCTTCTTCAATGATGGACGTTCCTTGTCCGAAGAGTTCCCAAAAAGGACTCCCTTTACGAGTGAGATTTTGGTATTCACTAAAGTGAGAGTAGGGGATAGAAATGTGAGGATATTCTGTCGTGAATGTTTCAGCCTTGGCGAGGACGCGATCGATGATTGAGAGATCGTGTGTCATGATGGGATGGTCATTGTTGGGGGCATACCAGATCCAATCGTCGTCCCATGCGTCGAGGATAGCGAGTGATTTACGATACTCAGCCTGGGTCATGCTGCTACCTTCTATAAGAACCGCTTTCGGAAAAAGACTTTTGACGTATGAAACAAATTCTTCTTTTCTTGTTTCGTCAACGACGACGTATCTAACGAGAACGTGAGACCACGGGTATTCGGCATAGCTCGCGAGAGTGTACTTCGCGATGTCGACTTTACTCGGCATGGCGTAATTAGGACACGACTGACGAATCCACTTGATGGGGTCAACGAAGTTTTTATTGAGCGGGATGTCGGTGATGTAACTGTCAAAGTAGAGGATCATGACACCTTGAAATTAGCATTGAAGTAGTCGAGCTCTTCTGGGGTGCCGAGCACCCAATTCTCTTTGACGTTGTAGATTTTTATCTTTTTTCCAGCTCGGATGAGTTCGTTGTAGCACGGGGCAACATAGTACTCACCCTTGGCGGTTTCTCCGCGGTCTACTATTGATTCAGCTGCTTGCACAAAATCGCGACCACGTCTGAAGTAATAGAGGCCGGTACTGGCGTGGTTGGAGATCGCTTCTTTTTCTTTGGTGAGGTCAACGTGCCCTGTCTCATCGAGTCGGGCATAGCTGTAGCGTGGGTCAGTCGCGTTAAAACAGGCGAGAGCCCCATCGGGGCGCTCAGCTTCGATGAGTGAGAGTAGCGCTTCGTTGCCGGTCGTGTAGGTATCGCAGTTATAGATAATGAGTTGCTGGAAGTTATTAATGTAGTCTTTTGCTTTTAAACAACCAACAGCCTGGCCTAACACATGTGGTTCTTGAATAACAATTTTTATTTTTTCCCCAAAAAAATCTATTAATTTTTCTGATAGGCGGAATTCTTGCTCTTGAGGCTGAGAAATAACAAAAATAAGTCGAGTATGATTTTTTTCGAGAAATGGATCGAAGGATGCAACTGACCATTCGACGAGAGTCTTGCCGTGGGCTTCAATGAGAGGTTTGGGGGTCGTGTAACCAGCTTTGGTGAAGCGGGAACCGAGGCCGCCCATGGGGATGAGAATATTGATGATTGATTCATCAAAGTATTCAGGAGTAACGGTGTCCCAGGAAGTGAAAGTCTCTCCTAAGTCATCGAGGTACACATCACCGTAGGGTTTGCCGAAGTAGATTTCATCATAGGGGATGTTTTCTTTTGCTAGCCAGTCGAGGGTGATTTTTCCTACTTTCGCCACTACCAGTCCCTCGTTACCACTACACGTTTTCATGTGGCGGGCGGTCTGGAGAATGATCGTATGACCAGCGGCCTTGAGTGCGCGGATTCTTTCCGCTGCTCCCTGGTTCATTCGTATATCGGCATACGTTTGACCTGGCCGCTTTAGTTCGGTGATCGTACCATCGAGGTCAATGACGATTCTCATAGCGGGAGTGTATTGAAGAGCCGAATGCTGGTAAGAAACATTGCTTTTTGTCGGTTGGGGGCGTCAGCGTGGAGTGAAATCATAGACATGAAGAGAAGTGCTTCAATAAGTTGGATGACTCGAAGATTATAGCCTGCCACCTGAAGTCTGTCATCAAAAAATCGCGCAATCCGCTCATGAGATTCGTCGTGGTAGGTAGTGAAGGTAAAGCTAGCGAATCGTTCACGCGTGAGTTCAAAGAGGTCGCCAACAATAAAATCATATCGACTATGAATACTGTGGCGGATCTTTGCGATGTCGTAGTGGTGATCGCCGTAGACTGAGGTCTCGCCAAATGAGCCTCGCGGATCAATCAGCTTCATGATGCTGCTTTCAGGATCAAATAGAATGTTACTAAAGCAAGGATCGCCATGGATGCATGACGCGCGAGCGTGGCTCGTGATGAACGTGACGAGATGGGGGAGTGTTTCTTTGATGATCGGCCAACCGTCATAGCGGGTTTCATTGATAGTCACGTAGGTGGTGTTGAGGAGATCGCGCCAGTCAGCATCACGCGAAAGTTCAGCGACTCGTTCTAGTGTTTTTGCTAGATACATGTCGGTATAGTATGACTGAGGGAGTTCAGTTGAATGACCCGCAAAGAGACGCATGATCTCAAGAAGTCGCTTTATGATGATTTCCCAGATACGTGCGTCAAAGTGGTTGAACGTAAAGTAGTCAGCGAGTGATTGGTAGCCGTAGTACTCAAGTGAGTATGATGCTTGTTCTTTGGTTATTTCAAAATCTAAGAGGCGAGGACTAAATATTTTGAGGTTCGGCGGCACATTTTTATACCAGTTTATTTCGTCAGCAATTTTATCAACCTTCTGGCTTGTTTTTGTGATTGATCCATAGAGGTCGTTATAGGTGATTGTGTTGAAACTGCGAATTTTTAAGAAATCAACTTTTGCGCGGTAGTAATTTTCGATGTTACCGCAGTCGTACCACCCTTCGGCGTTAATGAGCGCGAAGCGTTTCGGGTAGGCATCAAGCGTATGGAAGAGTTCGTGGTGGTCGTGAGTTGTATCTATTTTTAGGGCTGTTGCTTTGAGAGCGGGGGTATCAGTAAAGAAGTACAGACCAGTGAGCGCGTGTCCATTCCCCGCATAAGTAGTTGGTTTATTGATGTAGCACTGTGTTGTCCCATCATCTTCGATGATGCACCACTGCGAAGGGTGATCAAACTCTTTACTCGTGACAACGAAGTCTTCGTGGAAAGAAAGTGGCCCACGATATACTGTGTCACCTAAATAAATGAGCACCTGGTGGTTGTCGGGGACGTGGGTGAGTGATTCGCTGATAACGTGTCCAAGACCTCGTGAGGGATTGTTGCCTCGAATAACGGTAAGAGTTATTTTTGTACCAAACTTCTTGGTAATGTATGTTTCGGTATGCGTATCTTCTTCGTGGAGCGCAACAACTGCGTGTTTGATGTTTCTGTCGAGCAAGTCTTCGAGGATATACCCAATCACTGGTTTGCCATTAATTGGGAGCATGGCGTCAGGCAGTGTCGTATGGCGAAGGATGGTATTGGTCGGTTTTCCTCCGGCGGGAATGATGGCAGTGATAGGTGTCATGGCAGGGGTGAGATGTGACGCTTTTGTATGATAATGAATATTACGCCAATCGCAACATAGGTGGCGATGGTGGCTATGGCTGCTCCTTGCGCGCCGAAAAGAGGAATAAAACACCAGTTCAAAACGACATTGATCAACGCTCCTCCAACTGTGAGTGTGAGAATGAGGACGCTTTTTCGTTCAGTGACAAGGTAACTTTGCATGAGTGAGACCGAAATCGCACCGACGAGTGACCAAATATAGATTCGTAGAATTGATGCAGAGGTACTAAATTCACTGCCATACAGCAGAGCGATAAAGAGTGGTGCCATGAGGCAAACCAAAGCTGCGATCATTGCAGCAAGGCTGAGGGTGAGTATGCTTAGTGAGCGTAGGCGTTTATGGTATTCATGAGTATTAGTTGCTTTTGCGTTGACGATGGCCGGAAAGAGCGAAGTGATAAGCACTCCGGGAAAGAACCCCCAAATTTCACTGAGTCGCACTGCAGCATCGTATAAGCCGACCGCGGTCGCATCGAGGAAATGGAGGAGCATGACCTGGTCAATGCGACCATAGATATACCCGGACATTCCAGCGAGAAAGAGAGGCCAGGAGTCAAGGAAGAGTGAGGTAGCGTAGGTGCGTGAAATCGTCCAATGGTGGAGGTTCTTCTTGAACGTATGAATGTAGTAAAAGAGATGTGCGATGGCGTTGAAGAACGCTTCAAAGGCGATGATGGCGGCGAAATAGATGATGCCTTGTCCTAGAAATATGACGATTAGTTTAAGTGCGGGAATGAGGAATGAAATAGCGAGGGTGATGTAGGCGGGGTACTTGGATGCAACGTTCGCGCTAAAGAAATGTGAGATCACTCCGAATGGTTGAAAGATAAACGTGAGTGAAATGAGTCCAATAAGCCAAATGAAAATAGTATCGTCGCTTGTGAGGAGGGCTGTGCTTAGGGTGGCAATAAGAGCGATGATACCGCAGACTAATTTAAGGAGGGTAGCAGTCCCAAGGATTTCCCCTTCGCGTTCCTTATGTGCGACGAGATCACGGTAGAGGATTGTGTCGATACCGAGACTCGCGATCATTGAGAAGAGAGCTACAAAACTCTGCGCGTAGCTGATCTTTCCGTACAATTCTGGACCAAGGTAACGAGCAACAATCGCGAGAGTGAGGAAGGAGACAATGAAGGAAGTAACCTTAGCAACAAAGATCCAGCCAGTATTGACTGTATATTTTTTTAACCCTTCACGGCTCCAGGTGCCGATGAGACGATCATAGATAAAAGGCGGTAAGAAGCGAGTGGCGAGACGGTTGAGTCGCGTATACATGTACCCTGCATACTACACGAAGTTAACGGAGATGGTTACAAAGGCACACCTTGCTTTTTTTTGTAGGTATGACATAGTGCGCGCAGAAGAATACAACAATAGTTCCACCAACAACCGCAAAGCCAGTGCTTTGCTCAACCAAGGAGTCCAATTATGGACAAGAGAACTCTGCTCGCGCAGATGATCCACGACTTCTTCTCAGATCAGTATGTCGAGATGGATAATCTGCAACCTGCTGATGTCACCATTGTCTTTGGCAGGGCAGACCCGACCTACGTGCCGACGCTCGTTGAACTCTACCAGCGTGGCCTGTCCGGGCTTCTCGTGATCTCTGGCGGCATTGGCAAGGACTCGGGCCCTCTGCCGCAGTGGAGTCTCACGGAGGCTGGCTTTCTTGTTGCAAATCTCTTTGCCAATGGTGTGTCGCCCGAGGCGCTACTCCTTGACACCAAGGCGACGAACGGAGCAGAGAACTCCCGAAACTCACTCCAGATCCTCGTGGATCACGGTCTGTCCCCAAAGCGTATCACGCTTTTCGGTCACCCGACGAGTCTCGTTCGACTCGCTGCAGTTCATCGCAAGATCGCTCATGTTGAGTTTCCGCAGTTTGATGACGTGGAGTACCAGCTCAACGCATGTCCGTGGTCGAGTCAGATCAATCCCGATCTTCTCATTGAGGAGTGCAAGCGACTCCGCGATTACCCGGCGAAGGGGTGGTCGGTGCCGGTTGCAATCCCCGATGAAATATTGGTACTCATGAACGAGCTCGGTATCTGATCCTGGCTGGGTCCTTTATGGGAAAAACCCCGACGCGCATGCGCGTTGGGGTTTTTGATGAAGGGTAGTGGTTTAGTTGACAAATTTCTGGAGCGACGTATTGTTTGAGCGGGATTTTGTTTGTACATTTCATGGGAAAGCTAATGCAGCTTTCCCATTCACATCAATCAATGTTGCACTCTGCAACACGAGGAGAAGGCATGAACGAGCAGTTTGATCTTAGTAGCGGGCCGAAGGGTCTCATGACCATGATTCGGGCGGTGTTTGCTGGGATGCAGGTGGTCCAGTCCGCTCAGCGTTCACCCCAGAGACAGTTCGTGGTTACACAAAAGCATGATGGGACTTCAGTCACGTCAGTAGATATGGCCAGTCAGACAGCTGTGCTGCGGGTTCTCGAGGGACTGGACATCCTGGTGTGGGCGGAAGAAGCGCCGCCGATGTCGGTTAGCGGTCTCTCGGAGGTGCTCATTCTTGACCCGCTTGATGGAACGAGTGCCTTTGGGTCAGGTCTTTCGACCTCGACTGTCGCGCTCGCGCTTTTCCACCCGCGGCGGAGTGAGGTGTCGGTGTCGCTCGTTGGTGTGCCGACGAGCGGAGAGCTGATCATGGCGGTGAAGGGGAAAGGCGCCTGGCGCACTTACCTACGTCCGATCGACACAAACTTCGGCCTGACCTTTGACCCGCTTCGGCGGATACGGGTGTCAGAGACCCCGCTCGCGAAGGGGCGAGTGTTCTACGACTTCTTGAATCAGAGCTTCAAGAAGACTGGTTACCCGTCGTTTCCAAATGGTTTTGACCTGAAGCTTCAGACGAGTCTAGGAAGGTTGTCTGCAGGTCTCTTCAATACCGGGAGTAATTGTCTCCACCACTCGCTCGTTGCGAAGGGGTGGGGAGCCAGTGCTGCAGCGGTGACGAGCCAGGTTGGCGGTCCATGGGACATCGCCGGAGGACTCATTGTCGAAGAGGCCGGAGGTGCGGTGCGGGCATTCTCGACGAAGACAGGCTTGTTTGTTGAGGTTCCATCTGAAGCGATCGACGAAGCCAACTTCTACGTCTCCGGGAACAGTCTGGCGACGGTTGATGTGATCTGCAACTTCGTCGGTTTTTCCTGACAGTGCGCCCCGCGCGCAGAAGCACCGTGCCCTTGCTATGGGGTACGGTGCTTTCTTATAGTATCTCTTGTCGGTGTGCTTGATACCACGAGTAGGTTGTTTCTATACCTTCGCTGAGCGAGATGTGTGGCGTGAAGCCAAGCGACTTCAGTTTTGAGACATCAAGAAGTTTGCGTGGGGTGCCATCGGGTTTCGTTGTATCCCAGTCGATGGTTCCTTGGTATCCCACTATAGTGGCGATGGTTTCGGCTAATTCTTTAATTGTAACATCATCACCGGTACCGATATTGACGATCTCGGGTTCATTATACGCACGCATGAGGTGGAGGCAGGCGGCAGCTAGATCATCGACATGAAGGAACTCTCGTCGTGGAGTGCCTGATCCCCAGAGGGTAATGGACTCACTTCCTTGCTTTTTTGCTTCATGGAAGCGGCGAATGAGAGCCGGAAGCACATGCGAGGTGGCGAGGTCGAAGTTATCGTAGGGACCGTAGAGATTAGTTGGCATGACGCTTATGAAGTTACTACCGTGTTGTCGATGGTAGCTTTGGCACATGATAATGCCAGCGATTTTGGCAATCGCGTAGGCGTCGTTGGTCGGTTCGAGGGGTCCAGTTAGCAGGTACTCTTCTTTGATGGGTTGTGGAGCGTGTTTGGGGTAGATACAGGAACTACCAAGAAAGAGGAGTTTTGTGACACTGTGGCGGAAGGCAGCATCAATGACATTCGTCTCGATGAGGAGGTTTTCACGGATGAAATCTGCAGGTGCGGTCTTGTTGGCCATGATGCCACCAACTTTCGCAGCGGCAAGGAAAACATACTCTGGTTTTTCTGTTTCGAAGAACGTAGCTACCGCATCACGATCAAGTAGGTCTAGTTCTTGCCTCGTTTTGGTGATGATGGTGGTGTACCCATCATGCACAAGTGCGCGGACGAGCGCTGAACCAACTAGTCCTTTGTGCCCCGCGATATAGATGCGCGCTGTTTTCTCCATAGCTAAAAACTAAAGTGACCGCCAGTTTTTTTCATGAGCTCATAATCAGCTCGTGTCATGAGCTGGGCTAGTTCTGTGAACGTCGTTGAAGCTTTCCAGCCAAGTTTTTCGTTCGCCTTTGTAGGATTGCCGAGCAGTAAGTCGACTTCTGTTGGTCTGAAGTAGTGAGGATCAATGGTAATGATCGGTAGACCGGTTTTTGTATTAATACCAACCTCTGACACCCCTTCGCCGTGCCAGCTAAGAGGAATAGAAAGTTCAGTGCACACGACCTCAATAAATTCTCGGACAGTGTGCATCTCTCCGGTTGCAATAACAAAATCATCAGCTTCATCCTGTTGGAGCATGAGCCACATCGCTTCGACGTATTCTTTGGCATACCCCCAGTCACGTTTGGAATCCAGGTTACCAAGCGTCAATGTGTCGGCGAGACCGAGTGCAATTTTTGATAGTCCAATGGTAATCTTGCGAGTGACAAAGTTGTAGCCACGACGTTCGCTTTCGTGATTAAACAAAATACCGTTACACGCAAACATGCCATATGCCTCGCGATAATTCTTGGTAATCCAGTAGCTGTATAACTTTGCGACTGCGTATGGACTCCTTGGGTAAAAAGGTGTTGTTTCACTTTGGGGTGTCTCTTGTACGAGACCATAGAGTTCTGATGTTGAGGCTTGGTAAAAACGAGTTGTCTCTTTTCGACCATATTTTCGTATCGCTTCGAGAATAGTGAGTGTACCAAAAGCGTCAGTTTCAGCGGTGAGTTCGGGTAGATCAAATGAGACACGTACGTGGCTTTGGGCTGCGAGATTATAGATCTCGTCTGGCTGTATGTCAGTAATGAGTGACGCGATGTTGGTGGTATCAGTGATATCGCCGTGGTGGAGAAAGAGTGTTGTATTGTAGATATCGGGATTGTGAAAAAGATGATCGATACGGGCTGTTCGGATTGAACTAGAGGGTCGTATAATACCGTGTACCTCGTATCCTTTTTCAAGAAGTAACTCTGCTAAGTACGATCCGTCTTGTCCAGTGATGCCAGTAATGAGTGCTTTTTTCATGTGAGGCGATTGTAGCATATTTGGTATTCTTGTTTCCGTATCTGTAACCTACGGTACGCATCATTCGTTACATATACCGCATGTATTTCTTGTCTCTCTCAAGAAGGCAGGATACTATGCAAGCGATTACGTATGAATAAAGAACACATCACAGTTGGTTGTATCGGACAAGGATTTATCGGAAAGAATCTTGCCGATGTACTTGAATCGAAAGGTTTGGATGTCATACGGTACGCGCTCGAGGAGCCGTATTGTCAAAATAAGGAGCACATTGCCACCTGTCAGGTGGTGTTTATTGCGGTACCAACACCAACAACGTCACAGGGGTTTGATGCGACAATTCTGGAACGTGTACTTCCGCTTGTCGGGACAGGGAATATTGCAGTGATCAAGTCGACTATTCTTCCAGGGACGACACGACGACTTCAGGCTATGTTCCCGGCGATTACGATTCTCCATGCTCCTGAATTTCTGCGTGAGAAGTTTGCTGCCGAAGATACCGCTCATCCATCACGGAATATTATTGGTATTGTAGATGAGAAAGCTCGACCGGCAGCAGAGTTGGTTCTTCGTATTATCCCACCATCGGCAACGACAGTCGTTTGTCAGGCAGAAGAAGCAGAACTGATTAAGTATGGGAGCAACTGCTTTCTTGCGATGAAGGTCGTGTATATGAATCTCTTGTATGATGCCGTGCAAACGATGGGAGGGAATTACGAAGTTGTTTCGGCCGCTATAGGTGCTGACCCCCGGATTGGGACCAGCCATATGAAGGTGGTGGACACGAGTGGTCACCGTGGAGCCTTGCCCGGAAGAGGAGCTGGCGGTCACTGTTTCCCGAAAGACCTCGCGGCGTTTCGGATGTTCTATGAGACGGAGCTGTCCCATGATAACAAAGGGATTCAACTGCTTCATGCGATTGAGGCTAAAAATATTTCACTTCTCAGAGATACCAATAAAGATATTAGTTTACTCCGTGAGATTTACGCTGAGTAATCCGTGATGGTATTGGCGACACGGCAAAAGGGAGCAGCGTTGCTGCTCCCTTCACAAAGAAAGACTATCCTCAGAGCTCAGGGGGGAGGCGGAGACCGAAGTACCACCACCACCAAATCCACCACGCAATGGTGAGGTCACGACTTTCCTTCGGAGGACTCTCGTCACACTCTTGCGTTAAAGCATAGGAAAGTCCGGGTATGGCCTTCTTCACCTCTTCTCGCCCCTCACGTCTCCCCCAGAAGTCGCGGCAGGGCTTTCGGACCTCGAAGGTCGGAAAGCCAACTGAGTGTACTTCCAGGTGATGGTATTCGCCGGAAAAATGTCGGACATCGGGTTTCGTCCATACTTCGCGGTTTGCGCTAGGTCGCCACTCTGGACGTAGGTGGTTCGTAAGTGGCGATAACCACAGACCGATTAACAGTGTGGTAATAATCAGAATGGTTTTCAAAAGCACCTCCCAGTGCGAGTTACAATCTTGAATTATTATACTACTTTTTCTATAGAAATCCACTGTATCGACAACAGTTTTTTGTATGTCCTAGTGATGAGTGCCGCACTACCACAATGACAGCCTATGCTATAGTTTTCGGCATATGAACGATTTTTTGAAGATAGTTGTGTACGGTGGATTATTTGCGATCCCTTTTTTAACATTATTTGTTGTTGATAGTTATTTCTTTCCGTTTATTACAGGAAAGAATTTTGGTTTTCGGATTTTGGTTGAGGTTGTGCTCGTCGCGTGGGTAGTCCTTGCCCTCTTGGACGCTAAGTATCGGCCAAAATTTTCGTACATTCTCTCGAGTGTTGCTGGTTTGTTGGTTGTAATGTTCGCTGCAAATCTCTTTGGAGCTGATCCGCAAACGAGTTTTTGGAGTAATTTTGAACGAATGGATGGGTACATTACACTCGTGCACGTGTTTCTCTATCTGTTTGTCCTTGGCACAATGATGTCTTCGACGCGTCTTTGGAACTTTTATCTTCATACCACACTCGGCGTTGCTGTGCTCACAGCGCTCTATGGTCTTGCTCAGTATTCAGGAAGCATCGAAGGGTATCAGTATCCAGGACGAATTGAGAGTTATCTCGGTAACGCGGCATACATGGCGATCTACATGTTCTTCCACATTTTCATTACATTTTGGTTGTTTGTGCAACATCGCTCTGTTCCACTTCGACTTTTATACGTGGCGCTCATCGTACTGTTTTCGTTTGTGCTGCTCCAGACGGGAACACGTGGTACTGCTATCGGTCTTGTAGCAGGAGCTGGGGTTATGGTGACCTACGTTGCAGTGTTCGGCGCGAAGTTTCCGGAATTTCGTCGCTACGCAGTTGGTCTTCTTGGTGTCATGCTTGTCTGTGGTATTGGCTTTTACGCTGCACGGGACACGGCTTTTGTGCAGGAGAGTCCCAGTTTGTCACGTATCGCAAACATTGATCTTGCCGCTGACTTGGTGGTGCGAGGTACTATCTGGCGTATGGCGCTTCAGGGTGTTGCTGAACGTCCTCTCTTGGGGTGGGGTCAGGGTAATTTTAATTATGTTTTCAATGAACAGTATGACCCATTCATTGCAACGCAGGAACAGTGGTTTGATCGGGTGCATAATATCTTTCTCGATTGGCTAATAGCTGGAGGTGTCCTTGGTCTTTTGGCATACCTCGCAATATTTATTGCGGCACTGTACTACTTGCTTTGGCGTCCATTCCGAACGAATGATCAATCATTTACTGTGCTTGAACGTGCCGTCCTCCTTGGCGTGTTGGCTGGCTATCTCACCCATAACCTAGTTGTGTTCGACAATATTGTCAGTTACATATTCTTTGCGGTTATACTCGCTCTTGTGCATAGTCGTGTTGGCAGCGAGATGCCACAAGTAAAGAACGTCGCTATTGATCGATCGCTCGTACAACAGTTTGTTACACCAGTAGCGGTAGTAGTGCTTGTTGCTTTGATCTACACGATGCATGTACCAGGTATGTCTGCCGCGAGTAGTATCATCGATGCGTATCGAGAACCCGTCCCAGAGGGACGCTTGGCAGCCTTTGAACGAGCCCTTGCGGCAGATTCTTTTGCTCATCAGGAGATCACTGAACAATTGTCGCAGCAGACAATGAGTATGATGCGTGATCCAGCGGCTAGTGATGAGCTGAAGCAGCGATATCTGATGAGGGCCGAAGAAGAATTGAATCGACTCGTTGCCGAAAAGCCTGGCGATGCGCGAGTGCATGTTTTCTTCAGTACATTTTATCGGTCAGTGGGCAATTATGAAAAGGCCTGGGAACAAATTGGGATTGCGCGAGACCTTTCGCCACGAAAACCATCAATCGTTATGCAGCAGGCAATCGTTAAGTATGCACAAAATGACATGATTGCTGCGCGGGATCTTTTTGCTGAGGCATTTCGATTAAATGAAGCAAATCTTGAAGCTCGCGAGTACTATGCAGGAATACTCTTTTCGCTTGGTGAAGGTGAAGCGGGGAAAGCTCTTATTGTTGATGACATTGTTAAGAAGCGCTTCGCGATGAGTGACTTTGTGGTTCAAGCAATCAATCAAATCGGTACCGAGAAAGAACTTTTGAGGGAGCTCTATGCGATTCGTGTGAAGGAGGCACCAACAAACCCTCAGAACTGGGCATCACTCTCTTTCTTGTATTACGAAGCCGGAGAACGTGATGAATCGATTGCTGTATTACGTGAAGGTGCAGAAAACATTCCCACATTCCGTCAATCAGCTCTTTGCTTCATCGCAAATATCGAAGCTGGAAAAGAGCCTGGTGAAGGATGTTCAGGTGGCCAGCAGTAGTATGAAATTAAGGGAGAGTGTTCCACTTGCGACGTATACCACTCTAAAGGTTGGTGGAGCGGCTCGTTGGTTTACGACGGTGACGTCAGTCGATGAACTACGAGAAGCATCATCGTATGCCAGAATGCATAATCTCCCAGTCTTACTTCTTGGTGGTGGTTCAAATTTACTTGTTGATGATGAGGGATGGCCAGGGTTGGTTATTTTGATTGCTTTGCGTGGTCGTGAGTACACGGATCTTGGTACTGTTGTGGATCTCAAGGTGGGTGCTGGTGAGACATTTGATGATATTGTTGCTGAAACAACTGAACGAGGATTGTGGGGGCTCGAGAATCTCTCTGCTATTCCAGGATCAGTAGGGGCAACACCGGTACAAAACGTTGGCGCGTATGGAGTTGAAGTGAAAGATCGAATTGTTACTCTCGAGGTATTCAACATGCTTGATGGAACAATGCAACGACTCGAACCCTCCGAGTGTCGTTTTGGTTATCGCGAGTCACTTTTTAAAGAGAGCGAGTATCGGCATCTCGTGATTTGTTCAGTCTCATTTCGACTCTCGCGCGTACTACAAGCGGTATTGTCGTATGTTGATCTAGAAAAATGGCAAATAGCACACGGAAAGCTCACGACACCTCAAGCAGTGAGAGAGGCGGTGTGTGCTATTCGAGGAGATAAATTTCCTGATTGGCATGTAGTTGGTACTGCTGGATCATTTTTTAAAAATCCAATTGTTTCTTCTGCGGAAGCTGTAGCACTCCATGAACGATTTCCTGAGCTACCGCTACATCCAGTTGGAGATGAGTATGTCAAAGTTTCACTTGGGTATGTACTCGACAAAATATGCGGACTGCGAGGGTATCAAGAAGGTGCCGTACGACTCTACGAGAAGCAAGCTCTCGTTCTTGTTCAAGAAGGAGCGATAACAGCACGTGAAGTTTGTGACTTTGCAGAAAAAATTTCTACGCTTGTACAGGCAAAGACAGGAATTAAAATTTCTCCAGAAGTAAATCTGACGAAAAATTTTTTATTATCATAAAATTCTTATCCACAAATTTTTTTTCAAAAAGTGATTGTGTATTCTTTGCGTGCACGTGATAATACTAGGAAGCAATCATCTTCTCTCACCACGATTGTTCTTTCATACTGAGAAGAGCTTGCGGTCGAATTTATCCACCCAATACTCTCACACAACATGCCAGTAGCAAAAAAGAAGGCAGTCAAGAAAGTAGCGAAAAAGACCGCAAAGAAGGCAGTCAAGAAAGTCGCTAAGAAGGTTGCCAAGAAGGCCGTGAAGAAGTCAAAAAAGTAGTGACCACAGCAGGTGTTCGACACCTGACTGTCAAACTTATAGCATAATCGCCCTCCATGGCGATTTTGCTTTTTTATTTATGGAAACTCAGCTATACTAGGCCAACCATGTCATTTTTAGATAGATTTTTCGGTCCTTCTTATGAGAAAGAGCTGCGTACAATCCGGCCGATTGTTGATACCGTAGAGCAACACGAAGCAGCTGTTGTCGCTCTTACTGATGATCAAATTAAAGAACGTGTCATCGTATTGAGACAACTCGTTACCTCGTCAGAGAAGACGCTCGATGATGTGCTTCCAGAGATGTTTGCACTCACTCGTGAAGTTGCGAAACGTACCATGCAATTACGTCACTATGATGTACAAATAATCGGTGGTATTCTTCTGCATCGAGGAAAAATTACTGAGATGCGCACAGGAGAAGGGAAGACACTCGTCGGTACATTACCAGCTGCGTTGAATGCCCTTTCAGGAAAAGGTGTTCATGTAGTGACTGTGAATGATTACCTCGCGCGACGTGATGCCGTGTGGATGGGACAAATTTATCATGGGCTCGGTCTTTCTCTTGGTGTTATTAATCATGACGCATCATATCTCTATGATCCAACGCATGTTGAATATGACGAACTTCGTGATGAGGTTGGTGACTACAAAGTTGTCTATGAATTTCTGAAGCCATGCACAAGAAAAGAAGCGTATGAAGCAGATATTACCTATGGGACGAACAGTGAGTTTGGCTTTGATTACTTGCGCGACAATATTGAGTACGAAGCAGCAAATCTCCGACAGCGTGAGCACGTGTATGCGATCGTGGATGAGATTGATTCAATACTGATCGATGAGGCAAGAACCCCGCTCATTATTTCTGCCCCTTCTCGAGAGGGAGCTGGACTCTATACGCAATTTGCGCCGATCGCCCGGTCGCTTAAGGCTGGTGTTGACTATACCGTCGATGAGAAATTAAAGAGTATCGCTCTGACGAATGCAGGTATTGAGTCTGTCGAACGGACGCTTGGTATAGATAATATTTATACCAGTAAAGGTATTGCGTATGTTCATCATCTTGAGACAGCAGTACGGGCTGAGGCGCTCTATCATCGTGATAAGGAGTATGTGGTTCGTGATGGAGAGGTTGTTATAGTGGATGAATTCACTGGGCGCTTACAACCGGGGCGTCGTTGGTCAGATGGTTTGCATCAGGCTGTCGAAGCAAAGGAAGGAGTTGCCGTACAGCAAGAATCAAAAACATTTGCGTCAATTACCTATCAAAATTATTTCCGACAGTACGAAAAGCTGGCTGGAATGACAGGGACCGCGCTCACAAGTCAGGAAGAATTTTTCACTGTCTACAACTTAGAGGTAATTCCTGTCCCGACACATCGTCCTATTGCTCGTCTCGATCACACTGATCTTATCTTTCAGAATGAACGAGGCAAATTTGCCGCTCTGATTGAGAAGGTAAAGACAATTCATGCGACAGGGCAGCCGATATTGATCGGTACTGCGTCAATTGAAACCAACGAACGCTTGAGTGCAGCGCTTCAGGCTGCGGGACTACCACATCAAATGCTCAATGCAAAGAATCATGAACGTGAAGGCGAAATAATCGCCGCTGCCGGTATCATTGGTGCGATTACACTCGCGACAAATATGGCAGGGCGTGGAGTTGATATTAAGCTCGGTGGGCCAGACGCAACGAAAGAAGAGGCAGAAGCAGTGCGGGCGCTCGGGGGGCTATTTGTTCTTGGTACTGAGCGACATGAAGCACGTCGCATCGATAATCAGCTTCGGGGTCGTTCTGGACGCCAAGGAGATCCTGGGGCCACGCAATTCTTTGTTTCCATGGAGGATTCTCTCATGCGGGTATTTGGCGGAGATCGAGTCAAGAGTTTGATGGGTAGTTTTGGTATTCCAGAACATGAGCCCATTCAAATGAAAATGCTTTCAAATTCGCTTGAATCGGCTCAGACACGAATTGAAGGCTTCCACTTCGATGCGCGTAAGCAGATCTTGGCGTACGATGATGTTTTAAATTTGCAGCGAGGTATCATCTATAGCAGACGTAGAAAACTCCTCATGGCAGATGTTGATGAGGTACAAGCTATTCTTACTGAAGTGAGCTTGTATCCTGAAGTTGCCGTAAGTATCGAAGCAAAGAAAGCAGAGTTCGGTGAAGATGCTTTTATGAACCTGTTTCGTCGTTTAACACTTCAAATGATGGACGGCTTGTGGGTAGAACATCTAGAAGTGATGAGTTATACGCGAAACAGTGTGAATCTTCGTGCCTATGGTCAACGTGACCCACTCATTGAGTATCGTAAGGAGGGTACGAGGCTCTTTAAAGAGATGCAGCAGGCGCTTATCATTCGACTCGGCGAGACTATTCCGCGGTTACAACCCATTGTTGTTGAACGTGAGGAAGCTGCAATGAAGAAAGATGCCGAACGAGCCCAGCAAGTACCTGTTCGAGACGAACGTGGTACCCAGACATCTACGAAGACGACTCAGACACCCTCGTATGGAAGAAACGACCTTGTCACCATCACGGACGGTACAACACGTGAGACAATGAAATTTAAGCGAGCTCAGCCATTACTTTCTGCGGGGACGCATCGCTTGGTTGAAGAGAAGTAATGAAGAGCGGTATACTATCGTTATGAACTTTATCGCACGGCTTTTATTGGTGACGTTGACTATTCTCGTTGTTGCAACGTATGTGCCGGGTATCCACGTGGAGGGATTTTACGCAGCGCTTTTGGCAGCAGTTGTGTTAGGACTACTGAATGTACTTGTGAAGCCTATTCTAACTATCCTAACTTTTCCCATTACGGTCATTACGCTTGGTTTATTTTCGTTTGTTATCAATGCAGTTATTTTTTGGTGGGTAGGGTCAATCCTCGATGGTTTTGTCGTTGATGGTTTTGTCGCGGCTTTTATTGGTTCTCTTATTGTAAGTGCAGTGAGTGTGGTTGGGAACAAAATCTTCTCGTAATGATGAGAGTTAGGCATTTTACTGCGTAATTACATTTTGATAGTGCCTGGAAGGAGACGTTTATCCTGTTGCGAGGCATTTTTTACGACTCGACGCTCGAGCGCCCATCAGGAGTGATTTAATTACTATGAAGGCTTAGATAAGTCGTACATCGGATTTGGTGTTCGTGATAGGTTCGACAAATATGAATCTACATGGTATGAATGGCGGATGTTTGTCGATCAAATAACTCTCACAGCAAAAGCCGGTAATGGTGGCGACGGTGTCGTTCGTTGGCGTCATGAGAAATTTCGACCAATGGCCGGTCCTTCGGGCGGTAATGGTGGTCGGGGTGGAGATGTATTTATGCGAGCTGTTCGCGATGTCAACCAACTTGCAAAGTATACTGGCGAGAAGAAATTTGCCGCAGAATCTGGCATGCCCGGAAGCGGTGGAAGTAAGTTTGGTAAGAACGGTGATGACCTCGTTATCGATATTCCAGTAGGGTCAATCGTTATCGATACAGAACGAGAGCGTCGTTTTGAGCTCCTCACAGAGGGAGAAGTTGTTCGCGTGCTCAAGGGTGGGAGTGGTGGTATAGGAAATGAACAGTTTAAGTCAGCTACGAATCGTTCGCCAGAAGAATCAACAAAGGGACGAGAAGGCGAGGAAGGGACGTTTTTGGTCGAGGTGTCGCTCGTTGTTGATGTTGGACTCGTGGGTCTCCCAAACGCAGGTAAATCAACGCTCTTAAATACTCTCACTAACGCAAAGTCACGTGTTGCTGACTATCCTTTCACCACCCTCGAGCCACATCTGGGTGATTTCTACGGATATATCATCGCTGATATCCCGGGTCTGATCGCGGGAGCTGCCGATGGGAAGGGGCTAGGGCACCGATTTTTGCGTCATGTTTCTCGTACTAAAATGATGCTCCATCTTGTTTCTCTGGAGGACGAAGCACCTCTGGTTTCATATCAGACCATACGACAAGAGCTTTCTGCCTATAAAAATAATCTTTCTGATAAAGAAGAGTGGATTATTTTTACAAAAATTGACCTTGCAGATAAACAGTATATTGAAAATGTAAAAAAACAATTTGACAAAATTGGAAATCATGTGTTTTTTATCTCTGCACAGAGTGGAGAGGGAATACCTGAATTGAAGGCAGCATTGAGTGAACGTTTGCGTTTACGGTAGTCGTCGTTTGGTGACTGTGTCCTCTACACGGAACCTGAGAGGAGTGTTACACTGTTTTTGCTGATTACTTGTAAGAAGGATGTAGCATATTTTATACCTGATGGATATGAGCAGTTCACCTACCTATAAAGTTACTGTCGGTCTTGAAGTTCATGCGGAACTTTCAACAGTAAGTAAGATGTTTTGTGGCTGTAAGAATAGTCCACATGATGCAGTCCCGAATACATTTATTTGTCCTGTATGTGTAGCGCATCCTGGAACATTGCCGACTCCCAATGAGTCGGCGATTCAGAAGGTTCTTCTCTTTGGAAGCGCTGTTGGCGCAACCGTTGCAAGTTACTCAGAGTTTGATCGGAAAAACTATTTTTATCCTGATATCCCAAAAGCGTACCAGATCAGTCAGTACGCGTATCCGTTTCTTACGGGTGGTTCAATTGCAGGAGTAACACTTACTCGTGTTCACCTCGAAGAAGATACTGCGCGCTCGCAACATGACACTGGGGAGGGGAGTCTCATAGACTTCAATCGAGCAGGTGTACCGCTCATGGAATTAGTCACAGAACCAGTGATCCATGACGCCGAAATGGCAGGAAATTTTGCAAAAGAGTTGCAGATAATATTACGAACTCTTGAGATATCTGAGGCACATATGGAGCGAGGTCAAATGCGTGTTGAGGCTAATATTTCAGTAAGTGCCACGGATGTCTTGGGTACAAAAGTAGAGGTTAAAAATCTCAACTCATTCAAATCAGTTATGTCTGCAATTGATTACGAAACTGAACGTCAGATTGCAGTGCTCAACAGAGGAGAGAGTGTCGCTCAGGAGACTCGTGGTTGGGATGAAATAAAAGGGAAGACGTTCACGCAGCGCACCAAAGAGACAGCGAAGGACTACAGGTACTTCCCAGACCCAGATCTACCGAAGATGAACATACTACTAGTTTCTCGATTAAACGAGAAAAATGTAAAAATGCCTAATGAAATAAGGCTAGAATATACAAATCTCGGCTTGACGAGTAATCAAATTGAAATATTCTTGGCAAGCGCAATGTATAGAAAGTTCTTTGATGAGGTCTATTCAGATATAGAGTCGTCAGACCGTATTCGTATTGCCCAGTTGAGTGCTAATTACATCACATCCGATCTCATGTCGCTGCTCGCACCTGAAGCTCCATTGCATATACAAAGCAACTACTTTCTAGAACTCATACAGATGCTTCTTAACGGAGAAATTAACTCCCGTATAGCGAAGGATTTACTTGGCCTCATGGTGTCAGATCCTACAATAGCTCCACGTGAGTACGCCACAGATCATGATCTGCTCCAGATTCAGGACGATGCAGCACTCGATGTCCTAGTTGCTACCGTCATTGAAAAACATAGCCAGGTCGCCGATGAGTACCGAGCAGGTAAAGAATCAGTATTACAATTTCTCGTTGGACAGGGTATGAAAGAAAGTAGGGGTAAAGCAGACCCAGAAGCGTTAGCCATAAAGCTTAAGGAGATGCTTGCTAGGACCTAGTAGGTAGCATACTGTTCATAACTTACATTCTAGTCTGGACGAGACGCTGCTATACTCCAAGTACCATGGAGGTGCTTACGATTGACGGATTAGAGTACGTTAAGGCTGCACATGCTGCCCGTGCCTTTTCATACACAACAGATTATGTTGGTCAGCTTTGTCGAACAAAGAAGGTGACAGCTAAGCTCGTTGGTAGGACGTGGTATGTCAACCTTGACTCACTAACAAGTCATAAGCAACAGCGAGTAGAAGCCCGATCAAACGAGAAGTCTATTAAAAGCTATCAAAATACAACTGTTTCTCGTGTAGCCGTGAATGCCCAACCACGTAGCTCAACGCATAAATCGATTGCGTATGCAACACAAAAGCAGTCTAGGTATCTCTCTCGCATCAATTGGAAAGCAGCCAATTATGAGACTGATGCAGAGGATCTTATTCCGTCATTAACAAAAGATGCTGTCGAAGCGAGTAAGCCACTTAAGGTCTCCCTTGCTGGTGCAGAGGCCGTTCCCATTACAAGAATGACTAAGCCGACTGCTCTTGAACCTGATGGTTTACCTGAGATTTCCCTACAAGGAAAGCTACGAGTTATCTCTGCTGAACTCGATTATGGTGATCAATATGAGGCTAATAGTAAAGATATATCTGATGTTCAGATTGATGTCGATCAAGAAGCTGAACCAGTACAGTCTCGCGTAATGGCCTCAGGGTTGACTAAAGCAGTGACAACTCGAACGTTACCTATGGGTCAGGTTGCGCCAACGATGCAGCAAGAAATCTCACTCAAGCACTCACTCACCTTTGCTCCTCGAGCTGTTGTCGAGCAACAGCGTGTACATGCTGTTGCTGCCCAAGGTACGCGTCGGTCACTTCTTTGGTACCTGATCCTGTGTCTTTGTCTGGTACTCCTCTGTTACACCCTAGCTCTGTTTCTCTTTCAGTGTTCAGTAGCGATTATCCCCGGTGATACAATTCACCAGTCTTGCTCTGTGGACCCTCTGTTTCCAGGGCTACTCCCATGAGAGAAATTGGCGATACTTATTAACACTGCACGAGGGTAATCTATCCGATTTACTTTTATAATTAAAGGTAAATCGGTATGAAAGAGTCTCTTGAAATCAATGGTACTAAACTTGTCTCCATCAAACAGGCAGCAACGTTAGTACACTACTCGCGCGACTATGTGGCTCGATTGGCGCGTGAGGAAAAAATTGTCGCATCACAAGTTGGTCGTCAGTGGTATGTTGACGTAGATTCATTGCGAGCATTTGCAGCACACTCATCATTGTATGACGAGGTTCGTAAACGTGAGCTTAGTGCGACGCGTAAACGAGAGCTCACTGCAGTAGAACAACTGCACTCACTTCGGGTGGCGACGAGTACACAAGTCCAAGCTATCAATACTCACGCTCTTGGTGTTGCAACGGGAACGCTCATACTTGGACTGTTTGTTGGTGTCTGGACGTACACGTTTGCTTTTCCGATGATGTCGACAACAAAGCAGATGCCACAAATTGCTGATGTGTCACGATTGACGTTGGAACAGGATCTCGAGCAATCATTTGCGTTTCTCGACGAGCCTGAGGTATTCCCTCAAGTAAACGACGAACGTGCTTCTCTCCTTTTTACAACCGTGCTTGAGCAACCTGTTTTTGTTCCAGAGTCGACGGTTACTAAATTGTCAGCAGAGGCGGTAGGTATTCTTGTGTTTCCGTCGCGTGAGGGTAATGAACCTGCAACAGTTCAGACAATTGCCGGTGGTTTTTCTGATCCAGTAGAGGTCACATTTGCAGATGATGGAAGAACAGGATCGATCGTCGTAGAGGGAGATCTCGAAGGAGAGGTGTATCCATTTGTGGTAATGCCAATAGGATCTGAATAAGTGATATGCATCGAGCACGACACATCGCGGCATGTATCCTTCTCCTCATTGTTGGGGATCTTTTTGGTACTGCGAGTGTGGCCGAAGCAGCGTTTTCAGAACTCATCAATTACCAAGGTAAATTGACAACACCGCTTGGTGTAGCAGTACCAGATGGTCAGTACAATATGCGATTTTGGTTACTTACAACGCCAGGTATCGCTACAACAAGTGCTCTTTGGTCGGAAACATTAACGGGAAGTAATCGAGTGAGTGTCGAGAATGGTCTCTTCTCCGTTATGCTCGGTTCGACCACACCATTCACGGGTGTTGATTTCAACCAAACGCTCTACCTTGGAGTCGAGATCGGAGGAGCGACAACAACACCTTCCTGGGATGGAGAAATGAGCCCACGTAAGATTTTGGGAGCGGTACCCGCCGCTTTTGTGGCAAATTTTGCCATTACCGCGAGTAGCGCGTCAGCCTTGGGTGGTGTCGCATCATCGTCGTTTTTGCGCTCTGATGAAGCAGATACAATGACAGCTACTTCAAGTGGTACGCTTGTTTCTTTCATTCAAAACGGGGCAGGGGCGATTGCTCGATTTTTTAGTGGCGTGACAGAAGTGTTCACAATACTTGGTAATGGTAATATCGGAGTAGGGACGAGCACGCCTACCGCCCGCCTCGCCGTCTCCGGCAACACACTCATCACCGGTACCACCACACTCGCCACCACGACCGCAACTGATCTCACGCTTGCAACGGCACTTCGAGCAACCTCAGGAGGTACCGGTCTTAGTACCATTACCCAGAATCAACTTCTCATCGGTGGAGCAGGCAATACGTGGACACAAGTCGCCACCTCCTCCCTTGGCCTCGGCAACGGTACCTTCCTTGGTCTCTCTGATACACCTTCAGCATATACCGCCAACCGTCTCTTCTTCACAAATAGTGGGGGAACAGCAGTCACTGACTCTGCTGACCT
>JACCDR012554041.1_pt1 | contig 37325 bp, 36 predicted proteins | sample 7446431 | NCBI WGS metagenome assembly JACCDR01 (sample SAMN15323443, study PRJNA562643) | freshwater metagenome | isolation source: river surface water | place: USA:Blue River Watershed | collected 2017-08-17 | reverse complement strand
CGGAAAGTTGTTGATGAGGTGGCGAACTTTCGACCGCGTCTGTTTACAGTTTTCAGCACGGCGGTGTCATGCATTCATCCATCACGTCCAAAAGTGGTTCCATTTTCCACTTCCATCAACTGTAGCAAGAACACATGGCCGAAATCATCGTCGACGAGGGTCGTATGGTGACCTTGGAGTTCCCGGACAGCGAGGCGCGCGCGACCGTGCCATGGGACCTGATGGTCACCCTGTTCAGCCTAGCGTCGCGGATCAACGATGGCCAAGCTGTCGACCCCTTTGTGGTGGACGTTCGAACTGCCGCTATCACGCAAGATGTGGTGGACGGATTCTTGGAGATGTGCCAGCTGATGTATGATGGCAAGGATGTGTGCAAGCACGTTTCTGAGCACCGCACGATGCTCACCCAATACGTGGCGCTGATTGACTTCTTGATCCTCAAGCCTGCGTTCATCAAGGCAAAGGATATCATCATGCAGCGCATGTTGGCGAGCACCGACGTCTTCATGATCATAGATACGGTCGGGAACGAGGTTATGGACGTCACAACCAATAACAAAATGATTTCGATCAAGCGTTCGTCGCTTGTGCAGTCGTCTGTCGGGTTTAACGAAACGTCAACGGGTGATGATGCTAGCGGCGACGCGCATGTGACCCCGAAGAAGCGATCGCTTCCGTCGTCCCCAGCCCTGGATGCAGCTCGCGCAGCTCGCGCTGCTGCGGAGGGCCGTTCATTCGTTACGGTGCGTATCCGCAACAAGGGTGATAAGCCCGCGTACATGACGTACAGGTTTAGCAAGGCCGACTATGCGCGATTCGTGTCAGAGCTTCGTACGCGCGTTGTGGAAGTGTTTCAGCAGCTGTTGGACGTGCGCGACCCCAAGAACACATCACTCGATGAGGTCATGATGTTCATCGCGCGCCACCGGACGCTGCTCTTTACGACGGTTGCAGACGCGTCATCCGTACTGCGCGCGCTGCCCGACGTATCTGGAAACGCACGCAAGTTGATGGAGACGTTGTTGATCACGTCTAGCGACGCGGGTCAGTGCAAGCCCGTTTTGTCGAGCGTCACGCCCTCGGATGCCCCGAGCGGTTCGGTGTACGCTCCCACGCCGGCGACGCCTGACGCCATTCAGTCGGTGGAGCTCGATGTTGTGGACGGTGCCGAGTGCGTCCGCGTGCTTATTCGTCGCGCTCCTGTGAACCGTGGCTAAGGGGAAAGGAGGCAAACATACGCTTGAAAAAAAGTCATGACGTTGAATTTGTTTTTTTTCCACGTACATGTCAGTCAATGTAGACCCTATCGAGAAAAAAATTGATACTACACAGTCTAAAACCACCATACTCCACCATACTCCACCATACTCCACCATACAATATCCTTGAATCAACCATCCCTTGAAGATGCCCTTCTTATCCAGCGAGCTGATGCGCATGGCGAAGGCGCAAGAGATGGACAGCTTGAGGTTGCGGTTTGCCTCTGCGGCGGGCCAGGACAGCTTGGATGAAATGCACAAGCTGTGGCAGAGAGGTGTCAAGATGTGTGGTACGCCATCGACGACTTCCTGGGGTGCGTTGGCGCTTCATCGCGCGGCGTACTATGGCGCACAGGGTGCTGCGGAGAAGCTGCTCACAGAGTATGGCGTATACGTCGACAGCCGCCACTATGTTGACCGCGTGACCCCGTACATCGTGGCGTCGCGCAACGGCAAGGCCGGCATGGCGAGACTTCTGCTTAAGCATGGAGCCGACCCAAAGTTGGTCGATGTGAACGGCTTGAGCGCGAACTGCCTGCCGCGTGCATGATGGAATGTTCGAGACTTGTTCGGTAGCGACAATTTACATCTCTTCGCAGGACGTCTTATTATTTTTGTTGCGTTTTTAAACAGACACTCTTCTCATCTCACAGCATCTGATCAACAACGTCTGCGAATGCACTTCTTGACACAGTGTAAAAAAAACGAGGTTATGCTAAAAATCAAAATATTAAGTATTGTGCCGCACTTGATCACCGTCATCCTCGCTCATAGAGTAGAGGGGAAGCTTGGGTAGCTCTGCACAAGTTCTGATGTTTGTACGACGTATGTACAATGTGCTCACGCGCAGTTCGGCATGTTATTCCGACTTCACAGTAAAGTGTTAGCAGTTGGGCATGTTGTTCGCGAGCCAGATTCCAGCGTTCAGGGAATTGGCCGTGGAAATGTCGGCCAAGGTCTTGATGCAAGCGTTCACGTTACCCGCGAGACACATTCCCGAGTTCACCGCGAACTTGGCAATGTCAACACCCGCATTCAAGGCGTCGCGGGTGACTTCTGCGCACGTGCCAGACACCACGCAGAAGGGACCGCATTTTTCGGGGTTGGTAGCCGGGCAATTGTTCGCCCAGCACACTGGACCGACACCATTATAGCCGGCGACGCAGCGAGGGTAGCACAGGGCACCATTTTGATCGCTGCCGGCGCCACAGATCATGGGCACGCCAGCCCCGCGGCCGTATGAGTTTTTGCGGCACGAGACGCCAATGTCCGGCATATCCGCTGGGCAGTTGGGCGAGCAGATGTTGCAGCCGGCGGGGTGAAAGCCTGGCGCGCACTTGGGGTATATCATCGCGAGACACCACTCGCAGCCACGCTCCGGGTTGTCCTGCATGCAGCTACCCCAACCCCACGCAGGGTAGCCCCATCCCCGGCCGTATTCTGCAGGCTTGCGGCAAAAGGCGCCGTCGTCGTGGAATCCCGCCGGGCAGTCCGGCCAGCACACAGGCCCAACGCCGCGGAAGCCGCTTGCGCACGCGGGGTAGCACAGCGCGCCATCGCGCACGTGTCCAGCGGGGCAACTGTCGGGGACGACTCCAGCGCCGCGGCCGTACGACCTCAATGTGCACCCCATGGAACGCGCGATGCAGTCGCAGTTCGAGTCGCATATGCAGCCGCCCGCGAAGCCGGGGCGATTGCACCTGGAGCACTTGTCGCCGACCTGTGTAGTGGTTGTCGGTGTAGTGGTTGTGGGTGTAGTGGTTGTTGGTGTAGTCGTGACCGTGTCACAGCTGCAACCGTTGCTGCAGGTGCAACCGCCCATTCTGAATGATAGGATGCACCGCCTATCGCAAGGAATGCCAATAGGCACATTGGTCATTGTAGTCGTCGGTGTAGTCGTCGTTGTAGTCGTCGTTGTAGTCGTCGTGATACAGTCGCAATTGGTGTTGCACTTGCAGCCGCCGTTCGCGACTGGAATGTTGCACTTGGCACACTTGTTGGTTGGCGTAGTGGTCGGCGTCGTAGTCGTGGTGATGCAGTCGCAGTTGGAGTTGCACTTGCAGCCACCGCTCGCGACCGGAATGTTGCACTTGTCGCACTTGTTGGCGACGGGGACGGGAGTCGTGGTGGTGATGCAGTCGCAATTGGTGTTGCATTTGCAGCCACCGCTCGCGACCGGAATGTTGCACTTGTCGCACTTGTTCGCCTGTCCGGCGACCAACGTCGGAGTAGACATCATGGCCACAAGGGCCAAGACGACGAGCGTCATTGAGCGGGAGCTCATGATTGCTGGTGCAAGAACACGCACTGGTCCCAATGGGAATTATGCTTTGGTAAGGAGGGAGGGGGGGCATTATATACTTTCAATTTTTTTGGATGGTGTACGGTATATGCCGTACATTGGTTATATAAGTCAGACTGGTAAAAACATCCGTCAGACTGGTAAAAACATCCGTCAGACTGGCAAAAACATCCGTCAGACTGGCACAGTTTCGACCTTCAACGTCATGCATGTTTACCATCCCCCCTATCCAGCGAGAATGCTTATTATAAACTTCCATCAACTGTAGTTTGCGATAATTGTATGGACGATTTCTAAAAAAGTATTGAAAATTGGTAGGACATATCTCAATAAATCAATATAATCAATACCACTCGTCAAAATTCAATTATGGCAAAGAATAGCTCTGTGATCGTGATCATTGGCGATATCGACGCGGAATGGCTGCGAAAGACATACGATGCAAAGAAAGAAGATGGCAGCATTGATGACGTATCGCTCGTTGTAAGTTCAACTTCCTCAACTTCCTCATCATCTTCTTCAACTTTGAGCGCGACCTTCCCCGAGGCCACATCAACAGACAACGTTGGCGCATTGATCCAGAGAGTGGTCGCAGCAGACGATAATATCATGATCATCATCGAGGATGCAACTTCATATGTAGAGAAACACGAAATGCAGATCCACGCCCTTGTGCGTCAGTGTGCACGTGCAGCCTCTAGCAATACTCCAGGATCCAAGAATTCGACACCGTTGTTGTTTGGCACGGCGGCCACATCCAAGGCGGCAGCAGCATCCAAAACAAAAGAGGTGGACGTCAATAACTTGGTGAACGCAAAACCCTCTCCATGCCTCGTCTTGTTGTTCCCGCTCCGCAAGCTGCAGAGCTTTCATCTCCCAGGGAGCGTGGCACAACACGTGGACGAATACATTATTCGTCCCTCCGCCCTTGCATCTGCATCATCTCGCGATGTGCGACATCTATATCATACGGTGTTTGCCCGCACGCGTGTAGCGCCTTCGGCATCCGAGTTCGTAACCAAGGTGTTAGATTCTCAAGACTCTCAACATTCCCAAGATGCTTTGTCGTGTGGCATCGTCGTGACCCCGCACCAGTGGCCGCCATACATGAAGAAACTATGATGCAGTCATTCGAAACGATCCATGTTCGATGAGGGCATCGATAACGGTTTTTGCAATATTTTTTATGTTTATTCTCTGACCAAGCTGACGCCGTACTTGTTGTAGTACACTGTCGTACACTGCAGTACACACACGGTGCAATATTACAGGTTGGTAGGAGCTTACCACAATACAATACAATACAAATGGCGTTCTTGACCCTTCGACTCGCGTCGTCTCAAAACAATGACAATGGCAACGATGTTATTGTGAGCACGCGTAAAATGCTCGACATGTTTGAGCTTGTGGAAGAGCAAGTGTTCGAAGACCGCATCAACTTGTCCGCGGTGGAAGATACAATCGTCATCAACATTGACCTCGCGCCGGTGACGCATACGGGCATGCATGCCTTTGTGGCACTGTGTAAGTTGATGCACGCCGTCGACATGTACAACAACGATTCCTTTGTTGCCGTCCGGAGGTTCGCGGAGGCCCACCGCGCGCTCGGCGTACAAATCGCGGGACTCATCGATTTTTTCCGCCCAAAGCGTTTCTTGCAACGGCGCTTGCCCTTCTTCGACGAGTGCGGACTGCCGCTCTTTGTCTTTGGGAGGTGTTTCTGGACGCCGCCGTCTGAAAAACACGGGACTTGTGATGAGCCCCAGTACGCGTCGGAAATCGACCACTTTGACGTCGAGTACAATGCCTACATGTACATTGAGATTGCCGATGTGATGAAGGGTGGAAAAGTCGTGGACACAGTGTGTGTAAGGCCGATGACAGTAGTTGACATCAAGGAGGTCGTGGGAGGGTGGATTGTTATTTTTGATGATGATACGTACATAGAATTCGCCAGTGTGTTTAAGGCCGATGACCACCGCAATCTCGCGGCTTGGGCCGATGACCACCGCAATCTCGCGGCCGAGATCCGCGCATGTGCTATGAAGGTGATTCAAACGGCAGTCGAAGCCAACAACCCTGGCATGAAGATCTTCGACGCCATGATGGCTCATGTTTGCAACAACAGCAATTTTTTTTTTGCATGCGACATGTCGGTCAACAGTGGAGGGCTCAATACGACGGCGGTCGAGACCCTCATAGAGCAGCTGCCCGGCGTCAACCCTTACGTCCGCACGTTTGTCAACGCGGCCATACGCTCCAGATGCAAGGCGATCATGGGCGTGTTCAACCGCAAACGAACACGCTGTGATTGGCGGCCGGATAGTTGTTGGGTGGTCAAGAACATGTCGTTGATCCACAACATTTGCGAAGATGGCATTTACACGATCCGGTTGGAATGCGCGCTTGATGATGGCAATGCGGGCGACATGGCCGATGCTTTTTGACGCCATTCTTTTGCGTTTTGAGATCAAGGGGTTTATTGGCCCGAGTGTAGAATAATTGAAGATGGCTCGTGGTTGACGAGTGCGGCAAAATGTTTGTGATCTCATTGTATAGAACAGACGGCGATGCGATCATCATCAAGATCAATAACAAGAACATCTGAACGGGTGACCCCGACGCAGAGCGGAACGAAACCGACATCAACCTTCCTAAAAAATGACACTTGCGAATTCGACGACGTGCATCAGCAACAGCAGCAGACAGACTCGAATGTCAACTTGCGCTCATCGCGCGTGACAATCCTGCTTGTGTTATTCACGACTCTCAACACGAAACAACACGGCTTTCAAAAGTACATGGACGGCCTTCGACGCTGGCTTGTACGTGCTCATGAGCTAGGGGCAGGCACTTCGATACAGTTGTTCACCGATTCAGCGTCATCAGAAGCTGCAGCGGCGCTCATCGCTAGCACGCAGCCGAGCGTGCCTCTCCGGCACCACCGGTTCAGCTGCCCGCCGTTTTTGATGACGTCGGGGAACAACGACCAGCAAAAGCGGATGCATCGTTCCCTGTTCGCTACCCTGGTTCGCTTCTTCCCGCTGTTCGATTACCCAGGAAGCACCGAGCGCCTCGGGCATCGCACGATGTTGATGGATGTAGAGCCCACTGAGAAGACATGGCAAAAGCTCCAGATGGTGATCCGCATCGGGGATGTCTATGAACATCGGTATGCCGAACATCCATTGAACATCATGTACAACGGCTCATTGCGCTTTGACTTCATGCCGGAGCTAGGGTACGAGCGCCTTCGGCGTCAGCACAAGTTACCTTACTCCATCGCACAGACATTTTGCGTGTACGACCGCCTTCCACGCGCCATCCTAGACGATTTTCTCGTATCCATCATGTCGGGGGGCAACAAGCAGACGTGCCCTCCCGGTCGGTGGGTGTACGGACCGATGACGGACTGTTTGGACAGAGGCGTGGACGAGGTGTTTTTGAATCAATACGTGTTAGCGGAGGCGGTCAAGCGGGGACTGCGTGTTGGGTACATGGACTATTTCACCATCGCCGACCCATTCTATTACTACGCGAAACGAGTGCTTGGTCATTCCGACAGTCCGCGGCACCTAGCGTACATTTTGCGCGGAGGCAAAGCGGATGACGGTACGACGACGGTCAAGCAAATGCTCGCGGAGGTAGACCGTCGTTTCTACACGGATGATTACACAAGTGTCAAACCTGAAATTTCAAGTGACAACGTCGCAGTGACCCGTCGCTTTTGGGAGGTCATGCGCCGCGCACCCGACTGGTTGCCACCAAAGTACGTGCGATGGGCGCTTGAGAGATATGACGGCAAGACACGTGGAGCCGCGTTGGTGGTCATGAAAGGCGGGGAGCTGGAACGCATTATGTATGTATGACAAACGGGTACTGCAAGAGAGAGATGGAGAGAGAGAGTATAAATTTGCCGCAGTTTTCAATCGAGAGTTACTATTTCATCGTATTTCCGTATTTTTTCTGAATATTTTCCAGGAACTCCGAACATCATCAACACATCATCTATAGATATACACATACATCATCAGCCAAAAAACATGCCCACATTATTTCCGCCTTTGTTGGGCCCCAACATCCGCGCGCGTCGTTTTGAGATCCAATCCGGCGAGTCCACATTGAAAATCGAGCGCGGCGCCAACGGCAACATCGATTTCAAGCATGTCAAGCGTGACCCCGAAAGCGGCCAGATCGTGCAAGTGACGACACCAATGTCTATCAACGGTGTTACCGGCATGATGCAAGGTTCGTCCGTGGACCCTTTGGTGCTCACAGACGACAAGGTAAGCGCTGATGCGGACCTCACAATCGGTGCCGATGAGCACAAGACCGCGCCTTATGCCACGCAACGGCTATGGAATGTGGGTACTAATCCTGGAACAATCACGGAGGATAATGTTGAACAAGGGCTAATCGTGTGGCACCGTACACACACGCAGCTGCGTCGCCTGTCTCCGACGTTGTTTGCCGCCAACCAAACGGTGCCCAACGACGCTGCGGCCTTTGCCGCTGCCTTGGTTCCGTTGGAGCCGGAGCTGACGATCGAAAAGGCGGATGTGTGGCCATTCTTTGAGGTGGATAACATTAGCGAATGGCGCGGCGTCTCGTTCATCATGGCCGAGGCGTTCGTGGAGCTGCCTTCTGCCGGTACGTACACGTTTGCGATGGAAATCAATGGTGACAACGCCGAGGTCGCTGCGCAAGTGCATGTGAGCGGTACGCGCGTATTGCATCTGAACAGCACCATTCAATATGGCGACGTAGACACCAATGTAATCTCGACGACGCCATTGAACCTAACGTCAGGAGGTAACCATACCGTGGAGATTCGGATGTTTTTCAAGGGGCGTGTGTATAACACCAACCTCGTATACTGGCTGAATGACGAGGAGTCGACGACGACTATTACCGACTACAAGATCCCACCGCTCACATCTACCTACGATAGGAACACGGACACGACGTTGCAGCAGACGCGCACGAGCGCAGTACAGAAGCCGTCGCTATCCGGTATCCACCGCATCGCACAATGGCCGTTGTCGATGGTACGCCGCGAAGACTTTCCATCGGCTTTGCGCTTGGGCGCCGTGGCACACGACGCGGCAGGTAACATGACGATCGTTTTGAGCGAGGATAATGATGACCTCGAGGAGACGCCAATGATCGTACAGACACGACCTGAGGAGGTCAAGGCCATCAAGTGCGTAATGCACGCCATCATGCGCTACGATGCTGTGGGGAACTTGAAATGGATCATCAAGAACCCGCTCGGCAATGTTGACGACAACGAAGACAAGGACCTGTTTTTGACGGGCGTGGAGGCAACGCGCGACGGTGGAGTCTTGGCACAGATAAGCGGTCGCATGTATGTATATAGTAATAACGGTTTCAGCGTTGTGCACCTAGGTGATGCGACGGGAACATCCGCAGTGACGTTGAACATCCCGGGTGCGGACAATACTAATGTCAACGTATCTATACTAGTCAAGTACACGGCGATTGGAGGCATAGAGTGGGCCGTCTATGCCGCAGGCACAAGCGATGATGATGTGGGTGGCGTGTTGATCGATGCGTGTGAGATTCCAGAAACTGGTGAGATCGTTGCAGCGTTCACAACCAGTCCATTGAGCGGCGGTGGCAATGGATTCGTATCATCAAAGACGCTGATCGTGGACGGCATCGGGCAAAGGATGTTTTTTCCCGCTTTGGACAGCGAGGAGGGCTCACCATTTCCCATGATTCCTGCAGGGTCTTCAGCAATGATTGGTTACGTATTGCTGAGCGCAGAACAGGGTGCGGTGAAGAACGCGAGCTTTACTACCATGACATCGGCTCCTGACTCGTTAATGAGGGTTTTCAACAACTCCAACACCGCGCGCAGCGGCTTGACGGCATGTCCAAGCGGCGGTTTTATCAGTCACTTTATGAGTTATTGCGAGTCAGATCAGTATGGCATTATGACAGTGAGTGCAATGACCGGCCCCGGACCTTTCATGAACAGCGGTCTGGACGAAGGCGCTCGTTCGTTGGCGTTTCAAGTCGTGTGCCGCCACGACGCCAACATGGACGCCGTGTGGTGTGCGCAGATTTTTGGCCGGACGGACAAGAGCGAAGATGAGACATACTATTTAAACGACACGCGTTCCGAGTGCTTTGTGGATTCAACGACCGGAGACGTGACTGTATTGTTCCATTCAATCAACGGCAATCCCGTAACTATCATCGATGGTCAAGGGTCACAATCAACCGTGACGGTGCCATCGGAGATTTTATCAATGTCAAGTTACCTCGACGAAGAAGATGACGTTTCGTACGCGGGCGTCGCCAAGTTTACGTCAAATGGGTCGCTTGTATGGGCCAAGATCGTGGGCGTATCAGCGACCATCGGAACTAACGAGACGTTCTTTGGAGAGCGCTACCTGCACGGCTGCCCCGACGGCTCAGTGATGACCCTCATATGGGCGCCCGAGTTGGACATGCCCGAGTCTGAGGACGTCGAAGACGGGCGTGGCATGGAGCTTGTATGGCTCGATACCGTGTCTGGCGAAGCGCGTGGTTCACCATGGCCACTGACGGGCGTTCAACGCTATAACGACGACGCGTGGGATAGCCACGTGTCATTCTCACGCGGTCCGTCGCGATATGCCAACATCGTAGTGCGCAGCGACCGGCACACGGGCTACCTTGACGCACCTGATATCCTAGGAGATGGTCCAGAGAACGTCATAGACATCCCGTACGGGCTCTCAATCGTCGGCCTCGATTTCACGCCTGTCAAGAAGCGCGTGGTGATAGATGGTGACCTTGTGGTGCTTGGAACCACCATCTCACACAACCCGGCATCGACGTCGATGTATACCTTTGAGACTACTGCCGCGCGTCGTGCGCGCATTGCGTATTCGGTTACGGAGGCGTATGGAGCGTGCGGCGTAGACACAGAAGCCACATGTGCCCAGGATGCCGTGATTCCATGGGTCCTATCGACATCGCCATTGGAGCGCAAGGGCACGTTGTTGGCGTTGAACGGTTCGTCGGGCATTTTGTTGGACTCTAGTACCCACGTCTTTACAGTCAAGACGCCCGGCATCTACTCGATATGTGTGCATGCACTAGGTACATCGCGTGCTGCCATAGACGCCGAGTTTGCGTGGGCATTGAGGTGTACGACGTCGGGCGAGAGCACACCCAAGACCGTCTCTCTTGCAACCGGTGCGAGCGGCGTGCAGGTTTCGTTGGACGCGAATGACACATTTGTCCTAGTCTCCAAGACCAATGCTAGCGTCACTTTCATGGAATACACAGAGTTGCGCGTGCAGATGATCAGCGCGCTCGTTAACCCGGTGCTTTTGCCTACTATACTGGGATGATCAACGAATGTGTAGAGCATGCCATGAATTTTTAATTATATTGACGCTCCAAGCGGATCACGTCAAGTCATTGGACGCCAATCCAGCTGCGCCCAACGTCGCAATGACCAACATGGCGACGCCGCCCGCGACTTGAGGAGCTTCATATTGCCGTGCAAAAGCAACCAACATGACAGTAAACAAGATCGCAGTCGTATAGAGCAGCAGGGTGTGCTTGAGAATAGTTATTTTGTCAACCTCTTTATCGTGTAGCTTGTAGATGCGCTCGATGGGTGCGCACAATATGTAAACTATAAATACCATAGGCGGCACGAGAGCAGCGAGCGCGCCAACATGTATGGCCCATGGCAAGCACAATAGGAACGGTAGTACGTGTGCGAAAAAGTCGGTGCCGGTGTACAAGAATTTTTGCGGGTGGATTTGATGCGGGTCGATGGGCGCAAATCTGTGTATGACCTTGGTCAGAATTCCGGGATAGAGTTGGAGTAAGACGCGCGTGGTCACCATGACGAGCAGCGAGTTTGCAAAGAGAATACCGAGCAAGAAAGATCCTGTTGATCCTGTTTTCATGGAGCGGTGAGCCACGAGCGCCACCGCCACCAACAAATAATTGATTGCGCAATATGTTTGCGCGAGCTGTGATGCGGACATTTGGAGAGCTTTGTTTGTTTTAAAGGTTATTTTTTACCATGATGCATCATTAATGACGTACAATGCATCTCGTGGTGGTTGCACGCGAACCTTCGGACTGTGCGCTGTTGGAGGCAATTTTTGCTGGTAGTTGTGGTGGTAGTTGTGGTGGTAGTTGTGGTGGTAGTTGTGGTGGTGCATGTGGTGTTGGTGTTGGTTCAAGTGGTGGTGTTGGTGCATGTGGTAGTGGGAAGAAAAAAATCAGCGTCTATTGCGGCAACATCGCACATACGCCGTATCAAGGCCCGGATGTTGCGATCGTGACGGCAGGAAATAGTTTTGGCGAGATGAATGGATTTGTCGATGGAATCATCAACACATTCTTGTCGTCCCCATACGAGCGCATGCACACCACGGTGAAGCGCGCCATCGCGACACGGTACTTGGGCGAGCAGCCGGTGGGCACGTGCCTGTTGGTGCCGTCCTTGAGGAGACAAGCCGCGGGCTGGCTGGCACACGCCGTCACGATGCGCGTGCCGCAAGATGTGAGCGACACGCTAAACTCCTACACGGCGCTCCGATCGGCGCTTGTGGAGGTCTTCCGGCACAACAACTCGGCATGTACAGACGAAGCAAAAACAAACAAAAACATCACGACTATCCTATGCCCATTGTTGTGCACCGGAGCAGGTGGGATGGACGTCGCCACCAGCGCACGGCAGATGCGGCGGGCGTGGGAATCCGTATACGGAGGAGATCATGTCCCGCTTTCAGATTGGCAGCAGATTTGGGCGTCGGAGCGCGCGCTGCGAAGCTGACGCAATTTTTTTTTTGTGTGGTCTTGAGAGAAAAGGCCAATAAGCAACAACACCCGTACACAGCATCAAAAGCAACAATGAAAGAACTTGTTGAACGCACTGTGTTGAACATGCCGATGGACAAGGCGTTCGACCTGGTGTTCGAAGACCCGCGGGTGTTGGACGCCCTGCATCAAAAAAACAAGTGCATGGTATCGCCGTGGCGGAACAACAAGCGCCAGATGACTTTTGAAATGCCGAGTGAAGGCATGCCGCGACCGGTGCTAACGTTCCTTGGCAGTGGCGCCGTGAAGATCGATACATGGCAATCGCGGCACTGGTCCGAAGACAAAAGCAGCGTGATTGTGACCAACAAGGTGCGTCCGAAAATCCTTGGTGCAGAATTGATCAAGATCAGGCCGACGCTCACTCTAACACGTCATCCGGAAGACGGCGCAAACAAGACCATGCTTACGATGAGCTGCAAGCTCAACGCAATAATGCCCCCGCCGCTCAATGGCATGTTGGAAAGCGTCATGTTGCACTCTTCGCAATTGCATTACGGTTGGTTCAAGGCTGCGCTAGAGCAGTTTGGTCAGAGTGATGGTCGTGTTGGAGACGGTTCGAAAACCGAATTGTCTGTCCCAATCAAATGAATTTGCGACGACGTTGAAGCGACCTGATGATGGCATATGCCCTGTCCATGACGCAGTGCACCATGTGCCCGATACATTGTTCCCATTGCCTTGAAACGTAGCGACGCCTGTAGACACGCCGCTTAGGACCCTATTGATGGATACACTGTGGTATTGGTTGAAGGACACGATTGATTGCTGATTGTTTTGGATGTACGTGCTTGCGGACAGACAATACACGCCAGCCGCGGGGACAGATATGTTGCTGCCTGTAAACATGGTGGTGCTGTACCCCGGGTTGTTCGCAAGCACGGTGGTCGTCAGGTTGGTGCTGAGAACAATTCCGTTGGTGTCTGAGAAACTGCCGTTTGTGCCCGTCCACAAGATTGAGAACGCGGGTCCCGTGAATACCGTTTGCACGATTAACGTCCCCGTGATTATCCCACCAGACCTAGGTAGGGCATCGTTGGCCAAATTCCATGCAGTTCTCACAGCCAATGGCGTCGCGGCCAAGTTCGAGTCAGTGGATGATGTCGAATTGCTCAGCCTCACGATGCCAGCACTATCGATGGACGCGGCTGGAAAAAGAGACGGCGGCAGCGTGCCCGTTGTGATGCGCGCGGCATCAATGTTTACGGTACTCGCCCCAGCTGGAACGGATACATTGGACAAAACTCCTGACGCGTCGATACGTACGGTACCCGCTGTCTGAATCGAGGTCGTTGCATTAAACGTGGGCCCTGTGAGCGCGCCTGTCATCGTTCCGCCTGCGCGCTGAATCGCTGTGGACAAGTTGGAAGACATTTATTTCTCTTTCTCTTTCTCTTTCTCTTTACACAGTAATTCTTTTTCTTTTTTGCAAGCCTCGTCGTTCGCCTAATTACGGATTCCACACGTCAGGAACATCGTAGCGCTCATGCAGGGGTCGATACATGACGATAGCCTCCTTCAAAGCGCGGTTCGGTGCTACACTTTCACGGGTCAATGGAGCGCGCGTGCATGGATCCGTTGGATTGACGGTCAGCCATCGTTACGAAGTCGATACGGCTCGCTGGCAAAAATAGCTTCACAGCCAGTGCACCTTACCCGGGGTGGCGCTCAGCACATCGGCCCAGCACATCATGGGTCCACGGAATCCAACGCAAGTGCTGCGTGGCAGCTCCGTCCAGTGTACTCGACGTCCTAACAAAGAGCTTTTGGTTTGTGGATCGCGTGCCGGCAGGTAGCCGTTATCATCCAACGGGTACCAAAAGCCGGGTTTGTACTCGACATGCAGATGCATGGGGTCCGGGTACTGGTCATTCGGTTTGAAGCTTGCACTCAGCGGCTGTCCGATAGTATGCGGCGTGGGTAATAACGTCATTTGCTCGCATGCCGTCCGGAAAAACTTGGACGCGGGGATGGCGCGTCCTCGAGGATTGACTTGCGACTCGCATTCCACGTCTCCAATGTTGCGGTGCAAAACGAGCACTCTAACACGTTTTTCGACGTGCCATTTTACCAAATCTCGTATGGTCACATATTTCTTGCGCATGGCGACGATCCAATCAGTCCAGGCCACGCTTCCGCGAGCTTTCAATTTGTCCAAGTCAACGGGCGGTTGACAGAATGTATCGATCAGCCACTCGCGATTGACCTTAACGCGACGGTACCCCACTGGTATGGGTGTCGATATGGAGTAATCTTCTTGCCACACTGATTTTTCATCATCCATCAGACGACCTTGTACTATGGACGTCTTATTCCCATGGCGTTTCTCATACCGAACAAACGTGCGGATACAATCTTCTTGCTGAGCCGATTTGGCCACAGGTGTCCACCAACAAACATCGGGCTCACCCGTTGCGGATACAGTCACTTGCCACATGCGGCCGTCCTTGCCGCGCCGGCGCGTGCCAGCCGGAAAGTCCGCGGCGGCAAAAGGTGGGAAGGGTTTGTTGAGAACACTCTTTCTTTTGCCAGAAGCATTGCGGCTTTGTTTTGGGAGCAGCAAGGCATTTGCCATTCTGTATATGCATATATTGAACTTGAATAACTTTTTTCGAATCGTTTTCTTTTTGCACATAAAAAATGCATGTTGTCGCTGTCAATCTGCATGGCGTCGCATCGGGGGGGCGGTCATGGGCCGTAAGGCTATAAACCCGAAAATTGTAACGTCCAAGCGTCCAAAAAAGATTAAAACTTGTACTACGGTCGTACTTGTACTTCAACCTCGCGCGAAAAGGGTGTAAAGCCTCCCCGAGGTCATTCCCTTGAGGTTTTGGTAACCATAATGTCCAAGGCGCTCAAGTGTTGTGGAGTCAAGCAAGGTCTGCGTAATGCAGAGGACGCCGGTGAGCCGTGCTCTAACACGTACCGCTCCAAGACGCTCACGGCAGGCTACTCATACTACTACGGCACGTGCGGTCAAAAGTGGTGCATCGCCAACACCTTGGAGCTGCATGGTGAGGAAAGATGCCTGTCCTTGGACCGCTTGGCCATGAAAGCCCGCGAGTGTGCATCGCCAAACGAGAAGGTGGGGGCAGTCAAGGTGTACAATGACGCGCGCAAGGCGGTGCAAGCGGCTTCCAAGACGCTCATGATTCGCATGGCGGCCATTGGCGCTGCGAAGAGCGTCGTGGGCGAGAAGCGTCACTTCGAGGACTTGTACACGCGTCACGCCGACGCCCTGGTGGAACCTCATCAACAACCTCATCAACAACAACCTCACTCAACTACTTCACCCTTCGCAGTTGAAATTGTTGATTTGAAGCGCGATAGCACGTCCACTGTTGAATGGCGGAACCGTCCCAGGTTGCAGCGTCAGTGACATCCATGCACTTGTAGGAGTTGGTGGGGCGCAATGTGAAGTGGTCGTTGCCAGTGGACTGAAGCAGAAACTGTTGATTCGTCTGATCGTGGCCGCACGCCCACATTTGCAGTTTTGCTCCATTCCAACCGGCCCACTTGGGCACATCGATGCAGCGACCTTTGTTATCAATGAGGCTGATCACGTGCCGTGAAGTGTCCTTGAAAATCGTCAGCATGCGGAAGCGCTGCGCGGCGCCACCGTTGCAGGTGATTTGTTGGATCTTGTCACCGTTGTTCCAGCCGCCGCCTACCGCAGTGACGCATTTGGTCAGGCCGGCAATGTGCGTGGGGCGTAGTTCGTACCAGTCACCGGTCGGTTGAACGGTCGGTTGAACGGTCGGTTGAACAGTGGGTTGAACGGTCGGTTGAACGGTTGGTCGAACAGTGGGTATAACGGTGGGGGGCGGCGTGGAGCCAGGCACGTAGTCTGTGCATATGTTGTTGGCGAGATTGGCGTTGGAAACGGGCGTGAAGCGCCAGTACCCGCTACGCGCCGCAGGTGAAGCAAGGTAGGCGATAAAGGCATCACGGATACCACGGTTGAGTGTGATGGTCCAGTCGACGGTGTTTCCCTCGACCTCAATCTTACGGACATCAAACCAATGAATGAGTTTGATGCGGGGGTAGCGCAGGCTGGTCTCGGCGCCAAACAGTTGTTGCCACCATGCCTGCTTGATCTGAAACTCGCTGGGCCAGCCGCTGTAGTCGATACATTGTTGAATTTTCGGGATGCGGTCACAGACGTTGTAGAGTGCGCTGGTCTCACCTATGTTCATGAGCTTGCGGGGGGGTGAGGAGGCATCAACCTTTAGCACATACGCAGGTGTGGCATCCATAGCACGGGGCGTGCCTGACGTGATCCAGGTGCTGTCAGAGCTGAAGAGGCGGTATAACGTGTGGAGGGGACTGCGACACTGCTGGGTGCCATCCGGGTTCAAGCCTGCGAATGTGCCGGCGGCTGGGATGGTGTTGCGCCCCCACGGGTATTTATCTCCCATATGATAGACGCTCACGCCGACCCAATCCACGTAACCGTTACCAGGGTAGTACGGTATGTACGCGTCTCCCTCATCCACCACGCCATCACCGTTGGCGTCACACTCGGACATGTCTCGATTGCCCCACGAGCAACGCGAGTAGGCTTGTCCGTTCTGGTAGGGATAGCCGCAACCATTGTTTGGCGACCACATCATGGTGGCGCGGCATGTGAACTGATGGATGATACGCGCGACCAAACGAAACTTTTCGCGGTAGAGCGCAGGTTGTTGGCTCCAAACGTACCAGCCGCCGTTCATCTCGTGTGCGAGGCGGAGGATGACCTTGGCCCCGGCGGCATGCTTCTCCCATTGCACGACCCTTGCAGCGAGGGCGCGCGCGGAAGCCTCAGTGATGCTATCGAGGCCATTGAACGGCTCAAGTGTGATGGTGCATATCATGCCCCTCTCGGCACATTCGCGCATGAAGGTGTCCATCCAACCCCAGTTCCAATCAGGGATCGGAAAGGCAGTGAACGTCATTATACTTCCGGGTACGCGGCCAAGACGTTGATTGATGTAGTCGGTGACGCCGATGCCCTCGAAGGCCATCGCCACGTAAGCACCTGTGTATGCAAGTGTTTGGATTCATGGTCTAGAGTCTAGAAGAAATGCATCGAGTACGAAGTATGAAGAGTGTTTAATTAAACATGATGGAGCCATTTTGGCTCACCGTCATCTGGCACGTATGAAGCTGCGCGCTGGGACACAGGGACGCCGCCCGGAAGGCCAAGTGTGTGTTTTTGCAGCAACAATAGGGTCCACATGCACAATGACGCCAACAGCCCGAGTTTGGATTGGCGGCCTTGGCGGACCATTGTCGCGCGAGTAGCCAAGCGTGTGAAGATCATCAAGTACAGCTGAGGCAAGCGCGCATTTGTCACAAAAGAGTAAAGCTGCAGGGCTTTATACGCTTATGCGCATTAAATTCTTTTTTGCAATGTACGACATGTTGTAATGCCAAGTACGACAGCATGCACAGACTATAAAAACACTGATAAATACACTATCTTTCCATTATCGTTCCACACCCGCAAAAACACCACCACGAGAAATGGCGCGGGGCAAGAAGAAGCATAGTCACCCACAAATTGGCAAGAAGACGTCGAACCGCAACGAGACCAACAATGATAATCAAGCGTCGACGGCCTTGGTACGAGCGTACACAAACATCGTGAGGATGGACCCCTATGTGCCGTCGATACGTGTCAAGAGACAATGTTTGCACGATTTGTTGGACGCCCTCATCCGACAACAAGGTGGAGAATCCCATGCGATTGGCAAGTCGCGCATCGAGATTGCAGCCGTCATGCCAACGTTGTTGCATCAGCTACACGTGCTCGGATGCGACGTGGACTTTGCGCCTATATCGGTCAACGCCGGTGACAAGTGCTTGGACGTGCGCACGTTGGCGCTGGAGTGTTTGGGAGAAATGTGCACAGTGTGTGATTGTTGCGAGGTCCACATTTACAACCACGCTGGGAGCGCCGCGTCCATCGTCCACGTGCTCATCAAAGAGACGTGTGACACTTTGGAGAGTGTGGCCAAGCTAAGCGACGACGCGCTCGTGTTCTACATCAACAAAGTGAACCTTTTGATCAAGCTTTCGTGGGGAATCTTGAACTACTGCGACGAATCGCCATATACGGACCTCAAGAAGACCGCCGCATGCGCAATCGATCTCTTTCGCCGCGGCGTGTTGCCGCTTTGGAGTTACTTGTCAACCCGGCTCCGTTTCGCGCGCCGGGAGTGGACGCACGAGTGTCAAGCGCTCGTGTTTTGGATGGCGCGGTTGTTCCATTTGCTCTTTAAAGAGTGTGCGCGTTTTTCTTTGGAGGGCATCGACAATGTCATCGATTTTGTCGAATATTCGGCCTTTATGACGTACGTGAACATGTGCGTGCCATCAGGCGTGCATCGCACCGCGTTATATTGTATGCATGCTTACATATTGGCCGTGTACATATTGTGCTATTCGGAGGAGGGCGCCACATGCCCACCGCACCAAGACATATATCAGAGACTGTCGCTCGCCGTAGACGACACACAATGGATGGGCGTTGCTTCGGCGGTTGCGCGCCTGTCTGACCTCCATAACATGGTGTTGGACGACATGAACGAAGATGATGTGCTCGCGGACGCCGAGATTGTGTTTACATTGGTACACCAGCCGCGTGTGCGGGAAGCTGCGTACTCACAGTTGCCCAACATCCTCGCATTGCTAGAGGGCATGGAGATGAGCGTGCACACAATTGAGATGATGGTCATCATGAACTATGGCATATCGTACGACACTGACTCTGACGAGCATCTCATGACTATGTTGTTACGCAATGGACTGACCAAGGTCGTTTGCACGTTGGTATACAAGGTCGTGTGCCAAGATGATCCCAATTTATTGCGTCGTTTTGTGCGATGCATTACTCTTATGTGGCACGCGAGTCCCGCTTTCCGATCGGCAGTGGAGGACGAGCACTTGGCCGACGTAGTGAAGACCCTGAAGACGCAAGGGAAAGTCACGGAGCTCACCACAATGACGCCCGGGGAGGTGAACATGGCGTTTGTTGTGGCCGCCGCCGCTCCGCCGCCGGTGGAGCTCGCCAAAGAAAAGTTGTCGCCGCCTCCAACCGTTTGCGATGGGCTTCGTCGATTGGGCGTCAAGGCGTTGATGCTCAAAGACCAGGATGCATTCCGCAAGATGGCGTCGATGCAAGTGGCGATCAACAACAAGATCATGGAGGAAGATCATTGCGGTGGCTCGCGCTTGCTCAGTGCGTTTGAGGTTGGCTTGAAGTCTACTACACCACCTACTGCACCACCTACTGCACCACCTACTGCACCAATTGAAAAAATGCAAAAAATTACAACTGACTCGGTACACGTGTAAAGCATGGCAAAAAAATTGAATGTCTACAACGTTACAATCGCTTTCACACCATTTTGTAATAAGCACATACCAACATACCAACTCATACACAGCCTGAACAACGCTATGTCCCAAGCCGGCCACGCACCCCACCCTGCATCGAGCGGTGACCATTTCGTGGAGTCCGACGTCATTCCAGTGGAGCTTGATGTCGCCCCAGAGGAGGAGGATGAGGTCATGATATTTCCAATTCCGATTCCAGTCTTGACCGCACCACACAAACAACCACTTTGGGATGTGCCGATAAGCCCGTTCCACCCGCTGGTGTCGAGCGTCCGCAACAGCCGCGGGGGATGATTGCTGCGCGATTTGTCATAGTTCTTTTAGGTCTGGGTCTTTCTTGTGGGCATAAAGACAATTCGAGATTGCACAAATTGAAACACGTGAGAGCTTTGACTCTTGGATCAGTGAACTCAGTGTTACAACAATGTCAAAAAAGACGGCTGTAAAGATTTTTGTCTCTTTGCTATGGCTCTTTCTCATGACCGGGGCGCCATCGATGACTCACGGGCAACAACGTCCGATCACGACGCCAGTGAATGTGTCAAGCACTGCCTTTGTGTTGAGCTACTGCGGCCTACCCAGCGCCATATCGGTCGGCACGTTTGCGTCGCGGTGGCACAACACTCTACGCAATACGTCAACCATTGAAAGAACCATGCAAAACTACTTTGCGAATTGCAGCTACAACACGATGCGATTCCTTCCACAGGACAACATCGTGGTGCCCCGTGTCATTGACGTGCCATGCAACGGTACGCGCATGTCTGGTCAAGTGTACGACCTGTCGAGTAAGTGTGGAACATCGGAGATCTACGCCATGCAAGAGTATGCCGAATACTATTCGCGCGAAGTCTTGAAGGTCAACATTTCGACGACAAACAAACGCCGCATCATGTTGCTACCGCGGAGTAACGTGTGCCCCTGGGCTGGCCTTGCGACCGTCGGATGCAATGGGCCACGATGCAACACATGGATCAATGGCTACGGTGCCGAGGACATGGCCCTCTATTTCCACGAGATGAACCATAACAACGGCGCCATGCACAGTCGCTCTCTTACGGGCGGCGAATACGGCGACACGACGTGTGCAATGGGATCGGGTCAATCGTGCTTGAACGCGCCTCAGAACTGGCGGTTGGGCTGGGCCACCAACCTACCAGGCGGCTTCATCAATCTGACCGCTCGTGCCGTGGGTCGATGGTCGTCCTACGATATTCCGGCTCAACATCTGTCCAATCGCAACATGCTCCGAATCCACCCCGACCTGTCACCCACCGCATCGCCCAACCCTGCCACCAACTTTTTCGTGTCGTACCGCATGCGTGCGTTGCCCTTTGAGCAGCTGCCGCAGAGGCCTCCCGATGTGGTCATCCATGCATACAACAACACCCGGAACGGCACCATCACTCGAGACCGTACCATGCAGCTTTCGTTGCTGCGCGTCAACGGAACCTTCCAGGGCTTCCTGTATGGAAAACGTCAGTTCGTGTTGCTTGTGCAAGCGACCAATGCTACTCATGCACGTGTCACGCTGTGTCGCCCCAATGCGGACATCGAGTCGCTCGCCCTGAGCAACTGCGCCGACGGACTTGACAACGACTGCAACCGCATCGCAGACGCGCGGGAGCCAAACTGCATGCCGTCACAACGTGGTACGACAACCGATCATGACTATGACTATGCAGATGACTATGCATATGACTCGATGTTTGCTGCGTACTCTACGTACTCAACATCATCATCATATGTGGAGTACCCTCCCCACATTGACACATACAATGACAATTATCACAGCGCTTATCGTTACAAGGACAATGACAATGACGACAACCCAAACATCGTGATCAGTACGGACAAGGATGCTAAAGCTGAACCCGGCCAGACAAGTGCTCGGCGTCTTCAGTAGAACATAAAAAAAATTGAAATTGGAAGAGCAATACATATATAAACATCAGAGAGTCTCTGGAGAAGCAGGAAGACACGAGATGGTGCGCAAGAAGTCGATCCCAAAGCGCCTCGCGCCGGGCGAGTTGCCGCGCGTCATGCAAATGCACCTCTATCGAACGAACAACAACAACAACAACAACAACAACAACAACAACAACAACAACAACAACAACAACAATGGAATTCCTAAGCGGGAGGGCGTGGATGATAACTTTTCCGAGGGCGTGGATGATGACTTTTCCGAAGCCATTACGCGTCGCCTCCAGTTGGCGGAGCAACGTTTTCGCGCGATGCTTGGCTCATGCCCCGATGCATCCACCGCGTCCTTTCCATCATCGGAGATTCGTTCATGGGGCAAGCGCCGGAAGACGTTGAACAAAAAGACGGGCGAATATCCCGTGGACTTGTACCACGAGTATCACAATATCGTGTATGCATCGGCGGTGACGCTCGCGCAGGCGTGTGCCGACGACGTGATTCGGCGTACCACTGCTGCGTAGGTTGCGTATTAGGTTGCGTATTAGGTTGCGTATTAGGTTGCGTATGTACACGGATTGGAATTATATTTATTGTTTCTTCTTAATTGGCGCGCGCGTCAACATGTAAAAAACCTTGTAAAACGTGTGCAATCAAGAAGAAGACGCATCACGGATCATCGTGCTGAAGGGCGCCTTGCGAGCGCTTTCCAGGGTCGCGAGGGTCAGCCCTTGCTCGCCCTTGCGACCCTGGAACTGGGCCGACCGCTCCTCGAGCGCGCTCTTGACCTTTGTGATCTTGGTGTGAGCGCGGCCGCTCGCGTTAGGGCCCTTGCGCACAAAGACGTACACGCGCACCTTGGCGTCGCCAAACCACACATACAACGCGCCGCTATGGCGAGTGATGGCGTTGATGATCCTTCCCGAGTGACCAATGAGGTGTGACACGCGCGCATTGTAGTTGCCATCAGCATCTTTGCCCACAAATGGCTCAGCGGTGTCATTGCCTGTGTCGATGTTTTTGAGCTTGAACGTGGCGCGATAGATGGTGCCGCCGAGGTCGGCGCCAAAGACTTGCGCCGCCTCCTTGGGGCGCAGCCACCTTCCCAACACGTATTTGCATGCGCGCAAGTACTTGTTGGAAAGGATGGGTTTAAGCTGAATGTCCTGGTGCGCGTTCAGGAGGGAGCGGAGCTTGGCGGCTTGTTCACCCGTCATATTGACATCGTCATTGCTTGGCAATCCGACCGTTTTCTTCAGTTCGCCGCGCACGTCGCACAATGCCTGCATTTCTGCTTCGTCGAGCTTCAGCCCCTGGATAGAGCCCGCTTTTGTCACGTCAAATGGGTATGCATAGCACTGCCAATCATCGACGTCGTCGGCCCAGTCCCCATCGCCGCCGCCACGCTTTGGGGTGGTGCGTTTCGTTTTCTGGGGGGGCGCCTTCTTCTTTTGCGTGGTGGTCTTCTTCTTTTCATTGTTGTTGACCGCTGCTGCCTTTTTCACGGGCTTGTTCTTCTTGATGGCGGCGGCACCGCCAATCATCGCGAGTCCATCAAAATGTGCTACAATCGTCATTCTTATGAGGGGTACGTAAGATTAAAGGAGAAAAATTGAAAACATAGTTTGTTGGTATTCTTATTCATGATTCGAAGATTCAAACAATGGATCCACTCGTCGTTCTAAACATTGTGATGGTCAACGTAGGCATGACGACGCTAGACAGCGTGGATATGTGGGCTCGGATTCGATTGGTGAGCAAAGAAGCCGCCCGTGTGTTGTCCCACCTCCCACCCATGAGTCCGCCCTCACCCGTTGTGTGCGGTCTGTTCAATGACGCCGTGAGCGCAGGCAACGTGGGCGCAGTCAAGTTCCTGTTGGCGCAGAGTCCAGACGGTCAGTTGCCCATTCAGGCGAGACATTGTGCAGCGATGCCGCTTGCGGAGCTTCCTAAGCGTATGGCGATCAATGAGCTCGTGCTTCTGGCCAACGCGTCGGCCAAGTACGACGCCCTATTGAACAACTCGGAAATCATGCGCGCCGCACAGGAACGTACGTACTGGGGCGTCGTGACCGCTATGCTGGAACGTGAGCCACCCGCTCAGGTGCTATCCATCGTTCTGTCTGAGGCGTTGATGCAACACGCATGCGATCCTCGTGCGTACCGCGTTGCAGAGCGCATCATCAAAACGAGGGAGGATTGCCGGATGCCCCATACCAAGTTCTTGATTCGCGAGCGCCTCATCGAAGCTGGGCCCCAGTGGCTGCGAGAGCAGGTGGAGACGAAAGCCCGGCGACACGGTCTTTCAGAGCACGCGGCGCTTGCCGCGGCGATACGCCTCGTGTTTAAAAACGACACATCTGTCAAAGACGCCGTTCTCGCGCATGCGCATCTATACGTGCCCAAGTACGGTCCTCTGAACGCAGACTTGAATGCGACCATCGAGGGCATCGCCCACCTGCTGCGCGCTCGAGTGTCATGAAAATGGACCGCATATAAAAGATATTTTTTTATCATTTTGAGCAGATCGTAAGAAAAGCCATGACGACATGCGTGCATCTGCAACAACAATGGGCGCATTCGACGTAGTCAGCATTCGTTCGGCGATACGCGTCCGCGTGATCGCAGCCGTCATGGATGTGTTCCAAAAATGGGACGTGCGGCGCGTCACCACCTTCACGGATGCAATGTACACGCTATTCGATGGGGTAATGGCGGACCTCCACGTGACATTTGATGCGCCGGGTGCTCCAACAAAACCGTCATTGGAGGACATGATCGGCTTTGCAGATGATGTGTACATCACCACACGAGCAGCCATGATGGTCATGATGGAACAGCACGCGCGCATCAAACGTTGTGATCGCATCTCAATCGATTGCAGCGCACACATTGTTGCATCATCTGTCATTGATGCCATGTTTGCCGCTTGATGAAATGCATTTTGTATCTCCAACAATATCTCCAACAATATCTCCGACAATATCTCCGTACAGTATCTTCAAAAGTATCTCTGTACGGAATCAAAGTAGTCTATATAGTCCGCGTGCTCACAGACCAAACCACCAAAAACACACCCATACAGAGACCGACCGCCATGGGGCGACATCATCATTACCCTCCTGAAAACCTACCATCACCCTCCATTGCTTTTCCATCCATTGTTAGTCTCAGCCCTCAGTTGCCGCCTGCCGGAATTCTCACAATCGATGCACACCACATCACAATGATGATATTTCGCGAGGCTGTGGTTAAGAATGATTATAAGACCGTGGCGCGGTTGATCTTTGCCTGTAAACGGAATATCGACATCGACGCAATCGTGAATGGGACTACGGCCTTGATGGACGCATGCTTGAGGGGAAACAAGAGGATGGTGTGCGCTCTGATCACCGCGGGAGCGAGCGTAAATGCCACAGGAGCCTGGGGATGGACGCCGCTCATGAGCACGGCAACGACCAACAGAAAGGACATTGCGTGGATTCTGTTGTTCTCGGGAGCACATGTCGACGCGAAGAACGTGTTTGGTCACACCGCACTCATGGTCGCGGCATGGCATGGCAAGAATCGCGTCATCAACGCGTTGTTGAGCGCGGGGGCCAACGTTCTATCGATCGACTACAATGGATGGACTGTGTTGATGCATGCGTCGGATCATCCCGGACGGAATCGTTCGTCTCATGTGCGGACACTGCTCGCCAACGGCGGATCCAAGGATGTTAACCGAGCAGTCGATGGGAACTGTTCTCCGTTGATGATCGCGGCGTTGCGATGCAACATTGGTGTTGTTTATCACCTGCTTCTTGCGGGCGCGGATCCGTTCATGGTGCGCAAAGGGCGCACGGTCAGGCAGATTATTGCCGCCGCGCAAAGTCCGCGCTTGTGGCGCGTGTGGAGGCAACTGGTGCCGTCCGCAAGGAGGAGTGGGGCTCCAAGGGTGGGACAGATTCCAAGTGATGATGTACGGCATGTTGTACTACAATAGTAGTGTACGGCATGCTGCATCGTGTTCGATACATAAACCCATTCCGCGTCCCCATTCTCCATACATATACCCATCCCTCTCCGCAACATCGCGCGCGACCACTCACATACAAACACAGACTCTCGCACAGACTCTCGCACAGACCCTCGCACAGACTCTCGCACAGACTCTCGCACAGACCCTCGCACAGACCCTCGCACAGACTCTCGCACATACTCTAGCACACTCCACCGCCAAGGCATCAGTGTAATCATGCCAGTCCAATACGCCTACACTCTGAAAGACAACGCTCCAATCCGTCTACATTGTGTATGCTGTAGAGACGATCTCTTGCCGAGCATTGAGACGGTGAAGCTATGCGTCGACACAAAGGTGTACCTGGACTACAAGAACATCTCGCGCGGCGGGCAGAATCAAGTCGCCAAGGATGCCAAACGGTTCATCACAATTCTGCAATTGACCGTCGACCCGCGCAAGGAGCTCAGTGTGTTCAAGCATCTGGGCTTTTCAGTCGACGAGAAGACGCGGACTATCGCTTACAGCAGGGTCCAACACGTGAGGATCAGTGCCAAAGTGGCACGTGAGACATTTTTCGACAAGGGCAACACGAAAAAGCAAAAGATGGCGGACCAAATGCTCTATGTCAAGTACATTGAGTTTGCCGATGGCACCATCAAGAAGGTCTGGTCCTCCAAGAATGAGGAGAAAATGAGCAAGATGATGCTGCAAACGTTCTTCTTGGACCATGTCGCCGACCGCCACAAGTGAGTCGCGATTTGTATGCCTCCATGTCGCGATTTGTATGCATCCATGTCGCGATTTGCATGCCTCCATGTCGCGATTTGTATGCCTCCATGTCGCGAATCCATATCGCGCAGGGTGGAAGATGTCGACATCAAGAAAAAGATCGGTCTGTATGAGGCGGTCGTGCCACCACCAATAGTGGTCAACTTGCACTCTCCTAGAGGCCTAAAGACACACGCGGAGCTGAGGGCCGAACTCGCCGCAAAGGAGAAACTCGCTGCATACGATGATGAGCCCATGGCCGAGGTCGACAAGGGTGAGGAGGGGGATTATGCCGACAAGGGTGAGGAGGAGGATTATGCCGACAAGGGTGAGGAGCAGGATTATGCCGACATGGGTGGTGTCAGATTGCTGGAGGTGATGACGGGCAATTAAACTGTGAATGCATGCACAAAAACATGCAACTGCTTACCTTTACGAGCGCGTCAAATCTCATCATGACCATGCGAGCGTCATTTCTTTTTCCAGCGCGTCAAATCTCACAATGACCATGCGAGCGTCATTTCTCTGATCACGGCATTGTTCAATCATCATTAATATCATCATCATCATCATCATTGACGTTTACACTTGTGCCACTCGGGATAGGTATTGTGCTTTCCACATACACCGTGCCCCCATCATGAATGTAGGCGTCTGTGACCTCAAAGTGCGTCAGCGCGCGATCGTACACACGCACACTATCGAGTAGAGCACGACATGAGTTGGCCCCGGCCAGACCGCCAATTTGACAGGGCCCGCCCCCCGTCCATGCGAGCGCCGCGACGTTGACCGATTGCACTGGCTGTCCATTGCGGTACAACATCATCCTGTTTGTGTTGTTGTTGTAAGTCAAAGCAAAGTGGTGCCAAGTGTTGATGGTAATCGCGTTGGGATCAGCCACGCGTGCTTGCAAGGGATTTCCATGTCCAGCATGCACCCGCAGGGTCTTGTTGAAATAGAGGTAGTGTCGAGGGTTTGTCGATACGGAGCTCAGTATATGACCAGTGCCTTGCGTTGCCGTCGTGGGGTTGATCCAACACATTTTGGTATACGAGGGTTGCAACGCGACCGTTGACGTCAAAAACGTCGCCCGATTGTTGCTCCCGAACATTCCAACGTATCCACGTGTTGGATCGAGGATCATCGATGGCGGTCGCGTTCCCGATCTAAGTGTGCCTCCGATGTTTGCAGTCGAAGGCACCTGTGCCGTGCCGAATTGGACATCCATCGTCAATCCGGTCGAGGGCACGACAGGTGTCGTTGGAAATCCACGGAAGCTGGCAATATCCGCTCCACCCACCGTTGGATCCGTATGATTTGAAGTCGATGTGGACCAGATGCTCAAGGCGCGCGTGTTGTTGAGCAGTGTGTCCATCGAGTATGGTGGTATCGCACCCGGTATCATCGCAATGCACACATTGGACAAGCTGATGTTGCTGGTCGGCAATAAATTGGCGTTGGACATCTGTACGATTTCAGTTCACTTCGATGCTTCGAGGCAGAGGTAGGTGAGTGTCTTCGAGGTAGGCTGGTGTGTCACGAGTTCAAGTTTCACAGGACTTCTCTTTGGGACCCATACCATACTTTTACAAAGATCTTGTTGTTGGTGATGAGAATGATGCTTACGGTATCTTGTGCATGTCGTCCATTGCATCCACCGATGATGATGCTGTAGAGCATTCGCCCAACATGGATTGAATCGCGTGGAAATTGCAGATGTTAGAGCGCCTGTACGCCCTGTTGGACCGGGTGTTGTGTACCATGGTGTCAACGGTCCATCCGTCGAGAATCGCTCCGACGCGCCTAGAGATATCATTGTTGTGTGACGTATCAACGTGTTGATCTAAAAGGATGCGCACGGCATCTGCGCGCGCATAGATGGACGCAAGCAAAAGGGGGCACATGGGCTCGCCGTCCATCATTGCGCACGTAGTATTCAAATTGATACCCTTGATATGAACCAGCAGGTCTACGATATCCTTGGCCAAAGGTGCGCGCGACAAATGGTTTGGATCCACCATGCACAGGGCCACGCCGAGCGGCGACATGATGTGTCGAGAGGTCCGGGCCACCATGTAGGACGCTGGATCAGCACCAAGCTCGATCAGAGCGCGCGTGACGGCCATCACGCTTGTTGACGATTCGCAAGGCATGCGAAGGAACGCATACCCCAATGGCTTGAGCGCGTGTTGGTTGTCTTGACGCTGGCAAATAACATTGGCATCTGCTCCATAACTGGCCAACATGGTCAACAATGCGATAACGTCATTGCACGGCCTGTCAACGCGCATCACCATGCCCATCAACGACATTTTGCAGTTGCCGACAATCGTCGTGGCATTTGCGTCAAGACTATGAACGCGATTGAGGTACTTGAACGCCAAGGATATAGACGCCACCGTAGATTTATCCGATTGCATAAACATTGCCATGACGCATTCTGGTGGATGACTCCGAGCGAGGATGCCTACTGCGACCGTCACGTCATTGCGCACTCGCAATCCGATCTTGCACACTGCGGTGATGGCCCAAGCGTCATCGCAAGTGTCGGCAAACCGCGCAATGTGTTCCCAAATCTCCTCGGGTAGGTCCTTGGTCGTAATTGATGCATCGTCATCATCATCATCATCATCATTGCCGCCATCCTTGGTGGTTCGTCCTTTGCCGCGGTGTGAGGTGTGTTCTCTCCGTGTCATGAATCTCAGACGAGCCAAATATCTCTCAGGCGGGTCGAGTATATGTATCTCAGGCGAGTCAAGTATATGTATCTCAGGCGAGTCAAGTATCCCTCAATTATCTTGGAGGGGGGTGCAAAATATTTGTGGTGTGCTAAACTATCTTCCGAGGGCCTTAAATATCAATTGTCATTGTGTACGACATTCAAGATATTGAAAAAATTACAGGTCAAAAAAGTACAAGTCAAAAAAGTACAAGTCAAAAATATCAAAGACCACCTCAAGACCGCCCCACGGCAGTGCATCCCGTCGCCTCGGCCAATGGACGCGTGCGACCGCGCGTCAGTGATGCAAGCACCCCGATATCCTTATCAGAGGGCACGGTATCCGGCAGCGGAAGGGGGCGCATGTCGGGCGTCTTATGCCGTGCCTGGACCGCGCGATCCAATTGCACACGTGATCCCCATTTCCATCCGGGCTGCACCGCGACGCTCGAAGGAACATGATATACGTTGACGTGACCCAAAGCGGCAAGACGGCTGACGTATATATCCACCTGCATCGTCAAAGGCAATGAGGGCGCTGCAAACAACATTCGACGGATCCCTTTCTTGTTCACCATGTAGGCGTGTAGGCCGAAAAAGGGTGTCATGGTCGCACGAGGCAGGGTGTTCGTAGTAGCAGCAGCAGGAGTAGTCGCAGGAGTAGTCGCAGGAGTAGTCGCAGGAGTAGTCGCTTTTGATCCGCCGCGCTGATGCTTCTTATTGACGACCGTTGATAAAGAGGAAGAAGAAGGGACCTTGAATCCAAGCAAAATCATGTCCCAGTCAGCGGGGGCCTTGTCAACCGCCCAACGCGCAACGGCGGCGGGCTTGCTTGTAATCCATTTAGTATCGTCTTCGAGGATCACGACGGCATCGTCTTCGCCAAGCGTGTTGTCCCCAAGCACGTGTCCCCATACGCCCATGTGACTCAACGCGCAGCCGATCGCGCCCATGGACACGAGTTCTCCAATAGTATCGCTGTATCCGCGCTTTTGGATGATGTCAATCTTGGAAAAGGCAGACGGTTCGGTGAGGCGCTGCAAGACATCGGTCACATCCGGACTGTTGCCATCCACGGCGCGAAAGATGCGGAGGTCCCCGTGTTGTGCCAGGTCATTATGCACAATTTGCTTGCACATCGCCACGCGCCTATCGACGTCTTGCTCCAAGCTGATAACGTATACACGCAGCAGCTTTCGCCGCGGCGTTGTTGAATTGGTGGTGCGGACAAGTTGCGTCATGTCATATATGTCTGAGACTATAGTTGATTTGTAGACAGATCTTTTTTGAGTCGCGCGCGCACTCTGCAGATCTGCATCAAGATGTAGTGATTCGGTTCCGCGCCTGGAAAGAGAATGTGTGATAGAATATACTAGAGTATATAGTACACGCGTCCGCGCCAAAAAGGAACGCACAAGCACAGCATCGCGATGGATGACGTATTCAAAGGTCTATCTGAAGCTGCAGGTAGTGCAGCTGCAAATCTCTCGGAAGCCGCGGGCAGTGCAGGTCTCTCGGAAGCGGCGGACAAAGCGGCTGCAAATTTCTCGGAAGCGGCGGACAAGGCAGCGGCAAGTCTCTCGCAAGCGGCGGCCGGCAGCAATGCAGCAACAGGTCCAGGTCCATCGGCAGCCGGTTTGGGAGCGATGTCGGGTTCTACAGCGGCTGCAGCGGCACTGGGCGCGATAGGCTCGTTGAGCACTTCGGGCTCATCAGGAAGCGCCGCTGTCGGCACCGGCATGAAACGCTTCGACTCGCTGATCGAACCCATGATCATCTTCATCAAGGGCATTGCGAAGAAGATCAAGTTCATCATGGACAATTGGAAGCCGTATTTGATCACAATTGCAGTTTTGCTCGTGGCCTTGATCGTGATTGCCATCATCTTTGTGATGGCGGTGTTGGCAGTTATCTTGATGTATTATCGCCACCCGCGCCCTGGGTTCATCAATCGATATTCGAATGCCGATAGCTTCCGTACCAAGTTTTATGCGGACATTGATCGGTGCATGCGCGCGGTGTCTAACGGCACGCCCGTTCAAGTTGCGTCGGCAGCGGAGGTGACGCATGGCGCATCACGCTTCATCAATTCCCCAGATTTCCTCAAGAACCTAGACATATACATGAGGTACAGCGATACCATTGCGAACGCCAAGAAAAAGGGCTTTTTCTCGGTGACGTCGAGTCAGACCTTTGCGAATGCCGACATATTCATGAAGGGATCCGATGCCACGGGCAAGGAGTTTTCCATGCCGTTGATGCTCAAATATGAAGCCGATTTTTCGAATCCCTTTACGAGATATCGTGAAGCGGTTCGACGCTTGGCGACGACGTTGCGCCATGCGGCCGTAGGCTACGACCTGCCGAGCGACCAGTACTCGTTCATCGCCGCAGCCCTTGAGCTTGACCTGTTGCTGAACGAGTACATGCCGCGCGCCCTTGACATTTTCTCCATGCGTCGCGAGAAAGTCGTTCCTGCAGAGGACGATAAGCGCGCAAACTCTTCAAAAAAAATGGACCTTCTCTTGTGGGAGCGCTATTACGTGCCGTTTGTCAACGGCATGTACGTCAACGCCGTCAAGAAGAGCATCTTGACATGGCACAAGACGTTTTTAAAGATCTTTGTCAAGATGGACGAGTTTTGGCTTGAAGTCGGCATGTTCATCGCGCGCATTCCGTGCATGGCCTCTCCTGACTTCAAGCACAAGTGCTCAACCGTCAATTTAGGCATCAAGATTGGAAAAACAGCAGAGAGATTCACGCAAGGGATGAGGCGGCGCGATGAGGATGACGACGAGCGGTTGCCTGCAAAGTTGCGTCACTACGATGCGCCCGGGGAAGGAGATGCACGCGACGGCGAAGACGTGATTGAGAATTTCGGCGCGCTCTTTTCGCTGGCGCGCGCGGTGGGCAGCTTTTTCAAGAACTTTGCGCCGCTAGGCCTGCAGTTCATCAAGTACTTCAAGGACTTTCCCAAGAGCCCTATGAAGTCCATCTTTGGGCTCGTCATGTTGATCCTCGCGCCCACCATCGGCGTGGTGCTTCTGTGGATATATGCGATCTTTTCCATTGGTCTACCCGTATCTGTCATATGGTTGGTTATTGCAGCCACCGCATTCACGATCGCCACTTTGTATGCCGTCGTTTATCTGGTTGGTGTGACGTTCATCACGCTGTCCCTATTCTTCGTCTTCTTGGGTGTGTGGATCGTTGATCAAATGTTTGGCGGTATCGTCGTGCAGCTCATGCAGTGCGAAGAGGACCCCGACGCCATGGAGACGCGCCGCAACTTTGCCGAGGGCAACGTGTTCACACGCATGGCCCTGGTGTGCGTGTACCCATGTTTCCGTGGCTACGTGCCTACAAGGTTCCCGTGGTTTGGCGAGAGCAAGATCACGTGCAAGCGGCAAGAAGAGTCGCGTCCCGATGTATGCCCGCAACAGCAGCTCCTCCGCATGTTTCGTGGCAAGCCCATGATGAAGCCATACATGTACGATGAGTTCAAGCCCAGCATGACGTTTCGGTTTCGCTCGGCCAGTGCAAAGAAACAAATCATCAAAGACACGTTCAAGGAACGCAATCGCTTCTTGTTGACGTGCAGTCGGTCACTCAACCAGCCGCTCGGTGCCATCAGTCGTCACGTGTGCAGCAACGTCGGGAACATCAAGTTCACATCGATCACAGAGCGCAATGCCGTCCTAAAGATGTGCAGCCAGATATTTTGCCAAGGCGTCGACAAAAAGGTCCCACGCGATGCCGGCGTGTGCAACTATCTCAAGGCTACCGCGGGCGACACAGACGTGACCCCGGGCATGGACCCATCGTCCATCCTAAGCACCGCGATGGTCGTGACTATCGCCGCAGTGGTCGTGTTGCTGGCCGCCATGGCCTTGGTGCGAGCGTCCGGCAAGCGTGCGTCGGCCATGGGAGTGTCATTTGTCAAATTTTGAATGGTCAAATTGTTGTAAGGACGACATGTAGGCTCCAATGACGGTCCGTACAAACGCGCGATTCTCTGGTTTTAGTTGTGTCTTGTATGTCAATTTCATCATCGGGCTGTGCCGCACGGCGCGCACAAGCGCTTGGCGGTGCATGCGCGCGTTGTATAGCGTCTCGTACCCAAGTGTCATCAGCGTGCATGGCAGCTCGTCGGTCACCGTTGCACACTCTGCATGATGACGTGAAAATATAGCATCGCTTTCGCAGAGGTCGCGATACAGCGGCTGAACCCAAAAGTACCCTGGGTTTGTGTCGTGTACTCTCCAATACTCGATGACTCGATCCAACCATGTATCGATCACGTAATGATGGGGATGACGCGCCACGATGAACCATGTGGCAATGAAGTTCTCCAAACCCGTCGCACACTTTCGATGAATGAAGAACTTCTCTCCAATCGGTATGTACTCGTCCACGTGTCGTGTGCACATGACGGTCGCGTCCACCCATATTCCACCGTACTTGGAAAGCACGTACAGCCGCAAAATGTTCGAGTATCCCGTGTATTCCGTAGTGATGTGTACGCGTTGAAAGAAATCCGGAATTTGCGTCTTCAAAAATGTCTCGAGCTCGCGCGCGATGGGATGTTGATCATCGATGACGACAACGCGTTGTGCACCATGCACGCGCTTCCACGAAGCGATGCATTTGCGCACTATCGCAGGTTGTTGGTCGACGCCCTGAAACCAGCACGTCCAAATCGTGCACTCCATCCTTTCTTTTAATCGGTAAAAAAGGGGAATAAAAAGATTTGAATTTGAGAAACGCCATGCCCAGGCACCAAATCTCCATTTCACAAAGAGTTCTCCCCCCTCGCTTTCCTTCAAGCATCATCATGGACCACTCGATATGGTGCACGATGCCCACCGATGTGGCTGACCTCGTCATGCAATACAACGACGTGTTCAATTCATCATGGTTTGTGCGAGTCGTCAACCAATGGGACACGCGCTTGAAGCTATCCATCGACAATGCCAGCGTCATCGCATCGGATTTCGCGGCTACGTACGATGAGACGGCGACGTGTCTGGCCTTCTTAGAGCGCACAAGTAAACGCGTGCAAAGCGTGACGATATGCTTTTGCGACGCTGCTGACATCGTCCCCCATGAAAGCGCCATCGATGAATTTTGCGCGGGACTGGAAGATCGAATCGTGCTACACTACGACCCCGAATACTTTGACACTCGTTGATTTTTTTTACATTACTGATTTTCTTTGATCATCACACGCGCTATTGGCAGCGCGCGTCAATGCCGTGCACAATCCAGCATGCGACCACTTGTATTGTTGTTGGACGTTCTTTGAATGCATCATCAACGTCGCAACATCGGCCAAGGCCTCGCCCGATTCGTTCAAGTCTACTCTATCGCTGATGTAAATGTGGCGCAACATGCTCGGCCCCATGTGACGCCCCAAGTGTTTTTCAAAGACGCGCGCGGCAAACTTGCCAAAGCCGTTGTTGCTGCTGAACGGCTCGTTGAAGCGGTTAACAAAGAGGTAGGCGCGGGGGTATCGCCGCAACGACGTCCGGATGTCCTCTTCGAGCTCTGGTGGCAGCGGCTGGTCCACGCGCCCATACGTCGCTTGCGTCTTGTACTTGTTGAACACAAAGTAGGCTCGTCGCGGGAGGAGGAGGAGCTTTTTTGAACTGGGACGACCATGAAGAGTTTTGCGTGGCGGCGGCGGCGGTATGACCACGTAATTCTCATCGTTCCTTCCCATCATGGCGGCTTCGCTATCGACCACACGCATCGCAGTGTAGTCGCACCGCTTGGGCGGCACCGACGCAGCGATGGACATCAGGATCAACTCTTGTGATGCCGCGAGAGTCTCTTGTTTTCCGCGACGGAGCTCACGGTATCGCGCGACGATGTCGTCCATTGGCACATACCCTGCCAATTGACGCGCAGAGGGCTCGTTCTTCGCGGCCCGAGCGGCTTGGAACCCTGACATGTCTGCGTGAAACTTGCGCCACCGTGCCGCCTCATCGGGCAGCGCTGACGATAGCTCGGGCGAATGTCTAAAAAGCGTCAATATGAGCGTCAACATGTTTTTACGCGTATTGACGTTGGGGTACGCATGTCTCAGCATGGCGTAGCTCGCATCCGGACGCGCCAGTATATCGTAAATTCCAAGGCGTTTCTTGTTGGCGTTTTTTGTTGACATTTTCGCCGTCGCCGTCGGTTGTGTGCCTTGTTGGCGATGATGATCGTTCACCACGTCTTGCAACCGCTCCAAGCGGTGCATGTAGTTGTCACGCGTCTTGTCAGAGTCGGCGTACGCCCTCGCCAAAACGGTCTTCATGTCAATGTCCATGGATACAATTCACGTGTGTCGCTTTTGAAGTCTACAGTTGAAGGAAGCTATAAATGGAATATATGTAATTGTTGTCTCAATACGTTGTAACAATCAAATTTAACGCAAATGTACGATGTCAAGTTTCGTAAATTGGTGTTGAGAATGGTTCGCCAAGTGGGCGTCATGAAGACAGCATCATTTTGTTCGCTTAGTCGTACTACCATTTGGCGGTGGAAGCGACTTGGTATCATGCCAAAGAATAAAACGGAACGCCCTCAACGCGTGTTCCAGAGCGTGGGCGACAGTCTTCGCGTCCTATTGCAAGAGCTACCTTGTGCGTCGGCGTCTAAATATCAACAAATGTTGAAAGCTCGTTACGACTTCAATGTCTCCACAAAAAGTCTTTACGCATTTATCCGTCGCTTAGGGTTTTCTCGCAAACGGACCCGTTGGAGAGGAGTCTCAACGGCATCCGTGGAGCACCAACGTTTGTTGAGGACATCATTTGTGCAACGTTACGCTGACACATGTCGCAATAAACGACGTATCATAGCCATCGACGAGTGCGGATTTTCTGAGCGGGTGCAGGCGTTGTATGGATGGTCTCCAAAAGGTATTCCATTGATCGTCAAACGGAAGGGTTCGTGGACAAATCATAGTCTTTTGATGGCCGTGTCATCGAGTGGTGATCATGTTTACGAGGTGTACAAAGGCGCAATCACGCGCCCAATTTTTACATCATTCTTGGATCGATTAGCTGCCAACGATAGTCAACAAAGCATGTTTGTCATGGACAACGCGAGCATCCACAAAGGCTTGCAGTTGCGCAACGGCGTTGACATTCTTTATACACCTCCTTACAGTCCTGAATTCAACGCCATATAACTCGTCTTTGCAAAGATCAAGCACGCCTATAGAATCATCAACTCATCGCTTGAAGCGTCATCGGTGACAGACCTTGTGCATCAGAGTGTCCAATGTGTGTCGAGTACCGATGTGACATCATGCTTCCATCACGTGGAGCGGCTCATTATGGAGAACATCACGATATAAAGACGACACCCGCACCCTCTTTACCAAACCAAATACACAATCCAATTCCAATACCATCCACGAGATATGTAGAGATTGTGTTTGCATGTAGCCATGGTGCCCAAACGATGGACTAAGGCGCAGCTTGTTGAAATTTTGAAGCGTGCCAACGTTCCGTTCAAAGCATCTTCCAAGCGAGACGATTTGTTGCAACTGTGCCATCAACATGGATTTGTCGTTGACGATGTCAACACCGCATCAATGCAAGTGGAACATCCGCCATCGGATCCACCACTTGCGTACGTTGAAAAAGAAAAGTTGGTCATCGTCAAGTGCTCGTTGCGCCGAGCCATGTGCCTATCAGACGCCGAGTTTGACAGCTTTCAAGCATCGGTGAACGGCTTTGTCAACGTCGTCAGTCGCGCGTTGCGGCGCTCCAGTCTCGTGTTCAACGCCTATTTGACAGACCTATTGCATCGTGGAGTAAATGACATTCCTGACATGTACAATCAAAAAGACACGTACTGGAAGCGATGGTTGACAGTCGGCACCATCCGCGACAAGGAGAACCGCCTTTTGTGGCCAAGTCCGGACGTGGAGCCTGTGTACACACGCGTCCACGCTCTGGTTGGGAAGTTGTATGGTGCGGCAACTGGTGGTGATGATGCGATGTACCTTCGAGCCGCACCCAAGCACTTCGACCAGGTCCTCAACTACGCTGGACACACGTTCAGCACTGCTGTCGCCAACAACGCTTGGGTGCCGCTGTTCGCGCG